>Ga0307372_10006404_pt1 | contig 17251 bp, 17 predicted proteins | sample OX1MG_FD_202533 | JGI IMG/M metagenome (GOLD analysis project Ga0307372, IMG submission 202533) | Soil microbial communities from Risofladan, Vaasa, Finland - OX-1 | ecosystem: Environmental > Terrestrial > Soil > Coastal area > Acid sulfate soil | place: Finland: Risofladan, Vaasa | collected... | reverse complement strand
CGCGGCTCGGTGGCGGCGGCGCTCTTATCGCCTCGCATCGCCCGGAATTGCGCGCCGGTTGCGACGACGCGGTGCTCCGATCGCCAGGGCCGCCATTGCGCCGGATTGGTCGAACCATAAATCACCACGCTGGGCCTGCCCGCCGCGGCTGCCAGATGCACCGGCCCTGAATCACTGCCCACGAAAAGACGGGCGCCCGCAATCAGCGCGATCAGCGCGCGCAAATCGAAAGCCTCCGGGATCGCGGCGGAATCGCGCATCTCGCGCCGCACCTCGTCGGCGACATTTTTGTCCTGGGCGCCCAAATTCACGACGCTGGCGATTCCGTGCGCTTCGCGCAGCCAGCGCGCAATTTGCGCGTATTTCGCGGCAGGCCATCGCATCGAGGGCGCTCGCGCTCCGGGCTGCAGCACCGCGTAAGGTGTGCCCGGCGGAACTCCGCAGCCTGCCAGGGCCCGCGCGGCCAATTCACGCGCATCCGGCTGCGGGAACACTTGCGCGCCCGGAATCGGCCCGCGCGGCAGGCCCGTCGAATAAAACTGTGAAATGCGGTGCTCCGCCGTGTGCACGACGGGAGTTCCGTAGAACTCCGCCGCATCGGGCGCCTGCACGTTATAAAGGAAAGAAAATTGAAAACCCTTCCAGCAGATTCGCGCCGGCGAGCCCGAAGCCGCTGTTAGAAAAGCGCTGCGCGGCCCGCCATGCTGGTTGAATACGATGGGAAACCGGCGGCGGCGCAGCGCGAGAGCCGTCTCGCGGAACCCGCGCGAAAAAATCAATTCGGAGATGGCGGGATTCCCCTCCAGAGCTGCCGCAAACCTCGGCTCGACGAGCAGGCAAATGCGAAGGTCGGGTCGCCATGCGTGCAAGGCTGCGATGGCGGGTGTTTCCAGAACGATATCGCCCAGCGACCGCAGGCGCGCAATCAGTATCTCCGCGCCCCGAGGCAAACGAGGCAGCAGAGACGATGGCTCACTCAGCTTCAATTCGGGCTTCGTCCACCAGCATCACGGGGATATCTGCACGAATGGGGTAGACGCGCCGGCAAGTGACGCACTTCAGGCCTTGCTGGTCAGCCGTCAGCGTGACGGGCGTCTTGCAAAGCGGACAGACCAGAATATCCAGCAGTTCCTTGGGGACAGCCATCTGATTCCTCCCGCGCTCTGCGCCTTTCTATCCATCCTCGTGAAACTCTCGCGCCAGCCAGCAATCTCCCATACTAAATTTAATCCCGGATTCTTCGCAACATATGTTCGCGCCCAGCCTCACTAGCCGGTAGCTCAGCCGCTGGTGCAGGAGCGGCGTGCAATTGAGCGTGCCGTCACAGAATCATGGCAGCCGCTCTACTCGCAGCGTCATTTGTCCCTTCCACTCCTCGTTGGCCGCCAATTCAACGGGCCACACGGCGATCACCTGCGATCCCTGATAAATGCGCTCGTAGCCCTCCTCCGATTCCGACACCGTCTCGATCGGCGCGATCCAGAAACTGCGCGCCCCACGCGCCCGCAGTGTTACGCCAATGCGCTGCCACTCGTCAACGACACGCAGGTCCGCCGCCGGCGCCGCGACCGACCAGCGCAACGGAAACCGCTTGCCGTCCGACTGGAAATATCGGTCGGGCGCGGACGGAGCGAGGAAATTTACAATCATCTCAATTCCCACGTTCACCGATGCCGCGCTTGGCGCGGTGCGGCGCAGAGCCACGCTGCACATCGCGTCGAATCCCGCCTTCGTCGATTGAAGCGACAGAGCCTTCTTGCCGAGCCAGTCCGTGCCCCCTTCCGACGTGAGCGCCACGCAAGTGGAAGACAAGCCGGTCACTCGATACCGCCCCCCCGCCAGCGCCGCATCCTCCTCCAATCGCGCCGCCGCGCAGTCTTCGTGAGTTTTTGACTTGGCAAAAATCAAGAGCCGAAACGCATTGCGAAACCAGCGGTCGTAGTTCAGCCAGCGCTCCAGCCCCTCTTCCTTGGAGCGCCTCTGCTCGTGAATCGATTGCACGGTCGGCGAGTCGCTTGCTGAAGACTTGCGCAGGGCGCCATGGTATGCCTCGGGGCGCCGCCGCAGTGAGTTGATCAGGGCCGCATCCGAGGACCGAAAATCGAGCGCCGGCACCGTGCCCCCATCCGCGGGCGCCACCAGCGCGGCATACTTTTCGGAGGTGAAATAGATTTCGTCGTTCCCGTCGGAATCGAAGTCAAACCTGGCGGCTTGGGCATAGCCGCTTTTGGGGTGCGTCAAACGGTCGGCGATTGACTCGGCCTGCACCAGGGAGCGCCATACCGCCGTGCGCAGGTGCGGCGCATAGAGGCCGCCGAACACGCCATGCCAGTAGGCATCGTTGCACTGCCCTCGCAAGAGCAGCGTTTTCGCTTGTTCGAGGGCCTCCTGAAAGCCAGCCTCGCTGCGGTTGCCGTGGGCGAGTTGCTGTACTTTTTCCGAAACATGCAGCATTTTCTTGTGGAGCAAATTCGACTCGGAGTACTTGGAAAAAAAGTTTCGCCACACGCCGCCTCGCAGGAAAGACAGTGCTTCCGGGCGCGATGCGAATTCTTCCACTAACTCGTGGTAACGGTTGCGAGCGGGGGTGGGAAGCGCCCACTCCATCATCTCGGTATAAGAGGCGACCGGCAGGTCCGCACGGCCGAGGGCCACGCGCGAATCGACTGCATTCGATGGCGTCGCCACTTCCAGCCATTCGCTGCACTCTTCGAGTTCCGAAAAAAAATGCTCCAGCCAGCCATGGCGATAGCAATGTTCGTGCGTGCCGGGCCACCCGCCGAATTTCTCGAGATCGTCCCCCATGGCTGCCAATCCGCCTGGATGCGCTTCAGCGGCCTCGCGAAGAAACTGAATTGTCTCCCCCGCGTCCCGGAAGGGGATCAGGTAGCGCAGGCGTTGCAACCCGGGGAAGATTTTCACCGTGTGGCGAAGATCTTCCGCCAGATAGTAGCTGTAGAGTTGATCCAATTCGAAGCCCGCGCCGATGAAATGGTTGTCATCCACCAGCGTGTATTCCACGCCAGCAGGCGCCAAAAAGGAAGGAATCTGCGGCTCCCAGACTCGCTCCGTCAGCCAGGCGCCCCGCGGACGTTTCTGGAAGTGCTCTTCGATATAATCCGCCAGCCGCGTGATCTGTTCGAACCGGTCCTGCGGCGGAATGGCGATCAATATCGGTTCGTAGAATCCCCCGCCGACCATTTCCACCTGACCGCTTCGCACGAGCGTCCTGAGCAGTTCGAAATATTCCGGATGCCACCGCTCGATCCATTCGAGCAACGAACCTGAGTAATGCAGCCCGGCGCGTATGGACGGATGTTTCGAGAGCACTTCAATGAAAGGCAGGTAGGAACGCGCGTAGGACCGTTCGAATACATCGTCGAAATTTCCGATTGGCTGATGGGCGTGAATCAAAAGAACAAGCTGGAATTTCGGCACCGCTGGGCCTCACGGCAGATTGTACAGGATAACCTTTTCCGGCGAGCGCCACAAACACAAGCCCGCGAGCATGCGCTGCCAGGAAATGAACGCGCGCGCCTCCCACGCCGGGAGCATACGGCGTTCTTCCGCTCGCAATAAAAAGGCGCGACAGGTACATTGTCGCGCCTTGAACTCATTGAACAGAACCGCCTGGCTGATTGTTCGGTGCGGGAAGAACCCGTTGCTACTTCTTCGCCTTGTACCAGTCGGCGTTCACCGGAGTGAAGCTTGTCCACTTATCCGGAAGGTCTTCGAGCGCGAAGATCGCCGTCACCGGACACACCGGAACGCATGCCCCGCAGTCGATACATTCGTCGGGGTTGATGTAGAGCTGCTTTTCTGCTTCGAAATCCGCTTCATCCTTCCGCGGATGGATGCAGTCTACCGGACACACGTCCACACAGGCGGTGTCCTTCGTTCCTATGCATGGTTCGGCAATTACGTATGCCATTGAACTTCTCCTCGAAATTAAGAATGTGTCGAGCGCTGCTGCCAGCAGCCCCACCGTACTACGATGAAACTCTCTTTTATAGCACCAATTATCGGTGCCTACAAGGTCCCTTGCCAATTCAAAAGCGGCTGCGTAACTCCGGTTCTTCGAGGACCCTCTTCAAGTGTGGATCCTCCAGAACGCCGGAACGAACGTCCACACGCCACCCTTCGGTAAGCAGCAAGCCGCCATTCAGATCTCGATACTCGATATGCAGGGAAGGCCCGTCAAAAGAAAGATTTGCGCGACCATTGTAGCCAACGTCGCGTCGATCGGCTCCCCATTTTCATAGCGCCTGTTATCCCATGCCAGCAATGGGCACTCTTCGATATCCGGCTCTAATCCTCGTTCTACAGGCATGCCCCCGTGTCCTATGCACCGGCCGTAAGTCTCGATTCCCCTAGGAACGGCATACTTAATCTCCGTATATTTTACCGTGTGATCAGGCGATAGCCGGAAACTTGCCATTGAAGGGCTACTCGACTAGGTGGCGGACTCCCGAGAAGTCGATTAAAACCGAAAACTGGACTCAGAGTGCCCGTTGCGAGCCTTATCTTCCGCCATTTCATCGCCAAAAAATCCGGTTCGAAGCGCCCTGCCGGAGCATCAAACCCATCATGAGCATGAGGAGGATCCAGCATGGCGCAGGCCGTGGCGCTTTTGCCGGGTTTCTCATCCATTGGAACGAAGTTGAAAATCTGATAAACTAATGAACCGGCTTAACCAAAGATTTCCAAGCGACCTTGCCGTAGGTGGTTTGTTGTCTGAAGCTGGACTGTGAAGGGCACTCGAATGAGAGAAGGCGATTGTGGTGGCTGTAGACAAACCCGCTATAGTGCCCGTCCGTCCAAGCTTTCCTACCCGTCTGGGCCAGCGTCTCGTTGAGCGCATCGGCAATACACCTCTACTGAGAATTGAGGGCGTCGGTTCCGAATTCCCCAACATAGAATTCTGCGCCAAGGCCGAATGGTTCAATCCCGGCGGCTCTGTGAAAGATCGCGCCGCCTATTCCATGATTCGCGAAGGCGAACGCCGGGGCGAGTTGCGACCTGGAAAAACCATCCTCGACGCTACCAGCGGCAATACCGGAATTGCCTACGCTATGATCGGCGCAGCGCTTGGCTACCGCGTAAAGCTTTGCCTTCCTTCCAGTGCTTCACCGGAACGAAAGAGCATCCTCCAGGCCTACGGTGCAGACATCGTCTACACACCGGGTGACGAAGGCACCGACGGCGCCATCCGCCGTGTGCGCGAAATTTATGAGGCCGACCCTGGCCGATATTTTTATCCCGACCAATATGGAAACCCGGCCAATCCCGAAGCGCATTATTCCGGGACCGCCATTGAGATTTGGGAACAAACCAGCGGGCGCGTCACTCATTTTGTCGCTGGGCTGGGCACAAGCGGCACTTTCATGGGCGTCTCGCGACGCTTGAAGGAATTGAACCCGCATGTCCGCTGTATCAGCTTCCAACCCGACTCCGGCTTCCATGGCCTTGAGGGCCTAAAATACATGGCTACCGCCATCGTTCCGCCGATTTACGATCCCTCACTGGCCGACGAAGACATCGCCATCCATACCGAGGACGCGCAGAAGATGGCCAAGCGATTGGCGCGGGAAGAAGGAATCCTCGTGGGCGTCAGTTCGGGTGCGGCTCTCTGCGCCTGCCTCGACGTTGCCCGGAGATTGCCGCAGGGGGGGCAGGCCGTGATCGTGACGGTCTTTCCCGACTCGGGCGAAAAATATCTCACCGATCGCTTCTGGAGCGAAGAATGAGCGGGGCCGTTCTAAAAATTCGCGAAGAGCTGTTGCAGCGCATCCACGCGCACGGCGTGCAGACCTATCCGCACGAATGCTGCGGCGCACTTCTGGGCCACGATGGCGATAGGGAGCGCGAAGTGCTCGATTTGTTGCCGCTTGCGAATCGTCGCGGCGATTCGCCTCGCAATCGCTTCGAGCTCACGCCCGGCGACGTCCGCCTTGCGGAAAAGACCGCGCGCGAGCAGAGCCTCGAGTTGATCGGGTGGTACCATTCCCATCCCAACGCTCCGGCGCGCCCAAGCGAATTTGACCGGGAACATGCGTGGCCCTGGTACAGCTATATCATCGTCAGCGTTCAGAAGGGCGAGCCGCGCGATACCACTTCCTGGCGCCTGTATGACGATCGCTCGGGATACGATCCCGAAGCGATCGAGGCCGTCTTGGGGGCATCGCATTGTTAGGAGCCGGCTTTTGGGGGTACCCCGCGCGGGCTCGTGGTGCGCGGCGCACAATTCATAAGGAGAGAAGCGAATGCCAGTGAAAGTGATTATTCCCACGGCCCTGCGCCCCTATGCAGGCAAGCAGGAAAGCGTCGAATTGCAGGCGGCGACCGTGCAGGAAGCGCTCTCGTCGTTGACGAGTCAGTTCGCCGAATTGAAGAAGCACCTATTCGCCGATGATGGCCGCTTGCGCAGCTTTGTAAACGTCTACGTGAATGATGAGGATATTCGTTACCTGCAGAAGGACCAGACGCGTGTCCGCGAGGGCGACATCATCAGCATCGTGCCGTCGATTGCGGGCGGCACGCGTAACAAAATTTAGCGGGATCGCACGATTCAGCAAATCGGGAGAAACGCTCCAATGGCAACCAAAACCGAAATTCTAGCGGCGCAGCGGGCCAACCAGCCAGCCGCGCTTACCAACGACGAAGTTCTGCGCTACAGCCGCCATCTCATCATGCCCGAAGTGGGCATGGAGGGTCAGCTCAAACTCAAGCAGGCCAAGGTACTGTGCATCGGCGCAGGCGGGTTAGGGGCTCCCGTCGGCCTCTATCTTGCCGCAGCGGGCGTAGGCCGCATCGGCTTAGTGGACTTCGACTCCGTCGATTTTACCAACCTCCAGCGCCAGGTCTTGTTTGGTTCAAGCGATGTCGGCCGGCCGAAGATCGAAGCCGCCGCGGAGCGTCTGCGAACGCTGAATCCTGCTATCCAAATCGATTCTCTGGAAACCCGGCTCAGCAGCGACAATGCCCTCGATCTTTTCAAGGATTACGACATCATCGTCGATGGCACGGATAATTTTCCAACGCGCTATCTCGTCAACGATGCCTGCGTCCTGCTCGGAAAGCCCAACGTCTACGGCTCTATTTTCCGCTTCGAGGGCCAGATCACGATCTTCAGCTATCCTGGCGGGCCGTGCTACCGCTGCCTGTATCCTGAACCGCCCCCTCCTGGACTGGTGCCGTCATGCGCGGAAGGTGGGGTCCTAGGTGTGCTCCCTGGCATCGTGGGAACTATTCAGACCGCCGAGACGCTCAAACTGATCCTTGGCAAGGGTGATCCTCTCATCGGTCGTCTGCTGCTTTTCGATGCCCTCGCCATGAAGTTTCGCGAACTGAAGCTGCGGAGGAATCCCGAATGCCCGGTCTGCGGCGATCATCCCACGGTCACCCATCTCATTGACTATGCGGAGTTCTGCGGCATTCGTGGTGAAGAGGCGCCGGCGCCGCAAACCAGCGTGCCTGACATCACTCCGCGCGAGTTGAAGTCGCGTCTCGACCGCGGCGATGATCTTTATATTCTCGACGTGCGCGAACCGCACGAATATCAGATCTGCAACCTGGGTGGTCATCTCATACCGCTCGGCGATCTTTCGCGCCGCGTGAGTGAACTCGACAGCTCCCGCGAAATCGTGGCCCATTGCCGCAGCGGCAAGCGTTCGGCCGAAGCAGTCGAATACCTGCGTCAGGCTGGCTTCCGAAAGATATGGAACTTGAAAGGCGGCATCTTGGCTTGGTCGGATGAGGTGGATCCCTCGGTTCCAAAATACTGAGGGGCATGATTTCGGTGGAAGTTCGTTCGCGATATCGAAAACAATTCTAAAAGTCGCTCGGAGGATCGAATGGCCGGCACAAAAATCACGGTTCGCAATGACGGTTCAGTACGGGTCGAAGGCGAGTTCGAAATCGTCGATCAGGACGGCAAAACCTTCGGCCTCGATGGCCGCACATCGGTTTCTTTGTGTCGCTGTGGCCATTCGCAGACCAAACCGTTCTGCGATGGTGCGCACAAGAGGATCGGCTTCCAGAGCACCATTCAGGCCTACGATCTCCCTCCTGCCGCCCCCAAACTCTAAATCGAGCGCTGGGCATAAGGCGTTCGAGTCTGTAACGTTCTGATACACAAGATCGAAACGACAGAGCCGGCCGCACCCCTCGGCTCCTGCTTACATTTGTATCTAACCTCATAATTAGCCATAGCTTACGACGAGATTATCCCAACAAAAAAACTTGGCATTGCATGTGCTCCATAATCGCGGGGCAAGTGTTTACGCTTGGGAGCAGGATGGGCCGTTCCGCCGTATTCTGGAGGGTCGTGCATCGCTTTCGGCTCGTTCTTCTCGCGCTGATCGCGGCCGCGGCATACTGCATCTTTCTGTGGGTACTGCGCAATTCTTCTTTTTCAGCCGATCCGCTCCTTGACATCTATCTGGTGATGGCTGGAAGCCTGATCGCCTTCACCTTCGCTGCCAATGCCATGATTCGCTTTCGCGGAACGCGTGATCGAATCTCCCTGATTCTCGCTTTTGGTTTTGTCCTTGCCGGCTTGGTTGAGGCCGCCACGAGCATGACCTTTTACCGCGGGATGCTTGTCGCCAATCCCGGTGGCAGCAGCGTTTCTATCGGTTGGCTCGCCGGACGCACCCTGTTGGGCGTTCTGCTACTCGCGGCCCTGGTGGTGGAGCGCCGGATTCCCGTGTCTCGCGATCCTGAGAAGGAAATTGCCGGGGCTACGCTCGTGGTCGGCGCGGTCGCCTATCTTACGAGCGTCTTTTATTTCATGTTGCCGAACGCGCTACGAATTCATCCCGGAACGTTCGTGCCCCGGCCGTGGGATTTGCTTCCTGCCGCGATCTATGTCGCCGCAACCGTGGGATATGGCTTGCGCTTGCGACGTGCGCACTCCGCGCTCGACCGCGCGCTTTTCATCGCCGCGGGGCTCAACGTTATCTGCCACATCACCATGAGCCAGTCGCAGCACGCGCTCGACGCCCCCTTTACTCTCGCGAATGCCCTGATGGTGCTGAGTTATGTCGCCGTGTTGGGGGGAACGCTGCTCGATAATGCCCAGCTCTTCGACCAGGTCAGCCGTTTGGCCGATTCCGATTCACTCACCGGCCTTGCCAATCACCGCCGCCTGCTCCAGGTGCTCGATAACGAGATTGACCGTTCGCGGCGCACGGGCCGCAGCTTCGCCCTTCTGCTCTTTGATCTCGATGGTCTGAAGATGATCAACGACAAACACGGCCACCTCACGGGAAGCCACGCGATCCGGCGGCTCGGCAATGCGTTGCGGGTCAACAGCCGGTCAATCGACACGGCGGCCCGCTACGGCGGCGATGAGTTTGCCCTGGTCCTTCCCGAGACGGGAGAGCATGACGCCACCGGAGTGGCCGCGCGGATTTGCGACCGGCTTGCACAGGACGGCCAGGCGCCGCACATTACCGTCAGCGTGGGCGTTTCCATCTATCCGGCCGATGGGCTCACCATCGAAAACCTTTTTGGGGCAGCCGATCGAGACTTATATCAAATGAAGCGCCGCCCTTCGAAGAAGAAGCTCCGTCTGGGCAACGTTGCCGCCTGTTTGTAATCCACCTTAGTGCACGAAACCAACGGTCGGTTCGGCACCGGGCGCTGGCCCCTCAGGCAGAGGCCCGAACTCCGCCTCATAGCGCGCAATATTTTCCTGCAACGCGCGCATCAGGCGTCGGGCGTGCGCCGGGCTCACGATGAGACTGCCGACGAGCTTGCCGTGCGGCACCGTGGGGAAAATATAAACGAAATTCAGCGTGAACTCCTCCGCGTTGTGGTGGACGACAACGAGATTCGAATACTGACCCAGCAACTCCTTCTCGTCGGCTTTGATCTGCACCTGCTGCTGTTGAGGTTGTTTCGCCGGTTCGGTCATCACCGTCTCCTTGGGGGCTTTCGCATGCCCACTATAGCAGACGGCCAATCACCGTTGGATGATTTCTAGGTAACCCAGGCCGCACGCGGGCGTTGACGAACGCCCCTGTTAAGCGTAGTTTATATATCAAGTTCAGTAGCATTAACCTATGGCCGGTTCTTCCATCCATCCCGCATCGACAGAGACAGTGCAGCCGGCCACCCCGCCTCGCAACATCCTGCGTGAATGCTGGTGGTATTTGGGCCCCGCCTTCGTGGCCTCGGTCGCCTATATGGATCCGGGGAATTTTGCCACCAACATCGAGGGTGGTGCGCGCTTCGGCTACGAACTGCTCTGGGTTCTTCTGTGGTCGAACGCCATGGCCATTCTGGTGCAGTATCTTGCCGCCAAGCTCGGCATCGCCACCGGCCGCACCCTACCCGAAAATTGCCGCGCCGAATTCTCGCATCCGGTGACCGTCTGCCTCTGGCTCGCCGCGGAAATCGCCGCCATGGCCACCGATCTCGCCGAATTTCTCGGCGCTGCTCTGGGTTTCTATCTGCTCTTTCGGATTCCCATGATGCCCGCCGCCATTCTCACCGGCGTGTGCGTGCTGCTCATACTGGCCATCGAGACATTCGGATTTCAGTGGCTTGAGCGCATCATTATGTTCTTCGTCGGCGTCATCGGCGTTTCTTACGCCGTCGAGATGTTTCTCAGCAAGCCCGCCTGGAAGCCGATCGTGACCCACATGGTGCTGCCGGAGATTCACTCTTCCTCGATTTACCTGGCCGTCTCCATGCTGGGCGCGACGGTGATGCCCCATGTGATCTATCTGCATTCCGCGCTGGTGCTCCCGCGGCGCACTCCCGAGGACCGCAGCGAGCATCATCACCGCAAAATGGAGCTTCTCGACGTTCTCTTTGCCATGAATGGCGCCTGGCTGATCAACTCCGCGATGGTGGTGATGGCAGCGGCCGTCTTTTTCAGCGGGGGAATCCACGTCTATTCGATTGAAGCCGCCCACGACACGCTCGGCCCTCTGCTCGGACCGTTTGCCGGCGTGGCTTTTGCCGTGGCTTTGCTGTGTTCGGGCCTGTCTTCCGCAACGGTGGGTACGATGGCCGGCCAGGTGATCCTGCAGGGATTCATGAACTTTCGCATCAGCATTTTTCTGCGGCGCGTCGTCACCATGATTCCCGCGATCGCCGTCATTGCCTGGGGATTGGATCCTCTCAAGACGCTTGTGCTCAGCCAGGCGGTCCTCAGCTTCTGCCTGCCTTTTGCCATGATTCCGCTTCTGATATTGACCTGCAGAAAGGATTTGATGGGCGCGCACGTGAACCGTCGCATCATCAATTATCTCGCCGCCTTTGCGACGTTCGTCATCCTGACCATGAATGTCTGGCTACTGTTTGCCATCGCTACTGGGAAATCCTGAACGATTGTGCGAAAATTCAAGCTTCATGCCAGCTCAAGAATCGAAAAAGAAGAGCAAGATGCTTTACTTCACGACTTTGCTGTTGATTATGATCGTCGTCAGCATTGCCCTGGTAGAAGCGATAAGCAACTGGTCCACCGCGGAGAAGGCCAAGCGGCTCAAGAACCCCATTCCGCCCACCGATGTCGCCTGGGCTGCGGGAATGTCGGTCTATCTCGATCACTGCGTCCCGTGCCACGGCGACAAGGGCGACGGCAAGGGCGAGAAGGCCGACCAGCTTTCGGTTGCGCCCAGCGATTTCACCGACGCCAGGAAAATGAATAGCCTCGTCGATGGCCAGCTCTACTGGCAAGTCACCAAGGGCCGCAAGCCCATGCCTGGGTTTGAAGACAAACTCACAACCGAGCAACGCTGGCAAGTGGTCGATTACATCCGCAGCTTCTCCCAGCATCCTGCCTCGGCCGCTCCCGCCGATCCTGGAGCGGCCAAGGCCAAGCAGCCCTAGCATCCCTGCTTGCCGCGGCTCCGCGTCTACTTCACGCCGGACAGCGCGTTTGAAACCTCGTTCACGTCCGGCACGGTGGGGATATCGTAGTTCTTGAACCACGCGACTTTGCCCCCGCGGTCCACGATAGCGATTGCGCGCCCGGTGATTCCCTTGTCCGCAAGATACACGCCGAACTTATCGCCGACGGCTCCGCGCGGCTGGAAATCCGCCAGTAGCGGATACTGAATGCCCATCTTTTCGGCGAACGCTTTGTGCGACCACGCGCTGTCCACGCTGATTCCGAGGATCTGCGCGTCGAGCTGCTCGAAGCGCTTCAAGTCGTTCACCAGGCACTGGTGCTCGTTCGTGCACACCGGGCTCCAGTCCAGCGGATAGAACACCAACACCACGTTCTTCTTGCCCTTGAAATCCGATAGCTTGACTTCCTTCTGATTCTGATCCTTCAGCGTAAAGTCCGGCGCCGCAGCGCCCACAGAAATTGTCATGTACGATCCTCCTCGTTCGCTCTCGCGAAGAATTCTTAAGATGACGCCTATCGCGACTGCTCAGCACTCATCATAGCCGACCTCCGCAGCCCGCACAAAGCCAGTCCGCAATCGCCGTGCGCCCCTCCGACGACCTGGATCGCTGGCCCATGCACGCACGGACCAGCCCTCGAATAGAAGAAAATAGTTCCACAAAGAAAAAGGCCCCGCCGGCTTTCACCGGCAAGGCCTAACAGATAAACGTTATGGAATCCGGAACGTTCCTTACGGCTTAGGCGCCGCTCGCGGAGTTGCCGGCTTTGGCGCTGGGGACGCCGCGCCCGCCTTCACGGGATTGCTTTCATCGTAAAGCCGGACGATGTCCTGTGTAATCTCAATCTGGTTTGACGCGTAAATCACCGGGCTTTGCTGCGCGGAGGTATCGAATACGATCGCATAGCCGTTGTCCCTCGAGTACTTATCCAGGATCGTCATCATCTTGCCGCCTATGCGATTCACCACTTCCTGTTGTGCGTCGTTGAAATCGTCCTGTGCTTCCTGTTGCTTGCGCTGATAAGAGCGGGTCAGTTGGTCGCCTTCCCGCGCCAGGCGAGCTTTTTCGTCGTCGCTGAGGGTGGTTTGCCCGGTGCGCAGCCGCGTCTGCACGTCATCGATCTGCTTGCGCATGTTGTCGAGTTCCGCCTGCCGCGGAGCAAATTGCGACTGCAACTCGGCCGCAGCCTGTTTGCCCTCCGCCGTGCTCGTCACCGCCGCCTGCACGTTGATGACTCCCACCTTCGCGGGAGCCTGCGCTCCGCTCGATTGTGCCCAGACGGCAGGCACCATCAAAAGAACGGCCACAGCGGAAACTGCCAATCGCATCTTCATTCGCACTCCTTATTATCCGCGATTATTCGCAATTATTCGGAAATCCACTCTAACGAAGAGCGTGGATTATAGCTTCATACCGAGAAAACGGTCAATCGCTTTCGCCTTCGGAATTCCCCGCGCAGCTCGATGAAAGCCGGTCTTCCGCAGCGTGGCTTGCTCCAAACGGAGCCTGGAAACGCCAGCGAGTGGCGCGTTCCTCGATCTTCCGGCCGCCGCTTGCCAACATTCAGATGCCAGCCTGCCGAGGCTGGTTGGCCTCGGCGGTGCAGTTCCGTTCACCTTAATGCGGAAGCGGGACCAGCAGGATACGGTTATTCGCCTGGTCCGCCACGACCGCGAGATTCAGCTTCGGGTCGACCGCAACCGAGAACTGCGGCGAACTTCCCAGCCCCAGCACCGTGCGCACCTGCGGATTTAGGCACACCGGCGACCCGCCGCTGGCCGGTGGCGGGCAGGCATAATCGAGCACCGACAGCGTGTGGCTCGTGAAATTCGAAGTAATAATCGTGCTTGTCTGGAGGTCGTAATCGAGCGCCGTCGGATTGATCCCCACGTGTACGGGCGTTTCAATCAGTGTGAGAGGATCGATGATTTCCAGGCTGTTCTGCAGGCTGTCCGCCACCAGAAAAACTTTGTTCAGCGCATCGAACACGATCCCGCTCGGATTTTGGAATCCGGTGATGCGCTGAGCGGCCAACGTCGACGAGTCGATCACTTGCACGCTGCTTGCCTGCGTCGCCGTGCCTACCACCAGATAGCTTAGCCCCAAGTTCTCCGCGATGGGCGATGGGTCGATAGCCACCGAAATGGGGTTCTGGTCCACGTTCGTATCGTTGCTCGGCGACGCCAACGATGGAACTGTCCCGCTCACTGCCGGCGTGATCGTGGCGAAGCTGAGGCTCGACGGCGCGGCGGTATCCGTCAAGGTACCGGTGTTCGTCACTACCGTTACGCCCGTATCCTGGTTGATCGCCACGCCGGTCGGGCCCGTGCACGAGCCGCCCGAAGAACAAGTCGCCAGCGTTTGCGGCACGTACGTTTGGGTCAAGTCTACAAGCGACACGTTGTTGCTTCCATTGTTTGCCACTACCGCAAAACCCAGCCGCGGCAGCACCGCCACTCCCAACGGGTTCGTCCCCACCGGAATCGGCGCTCCAATCGTCCCCACCGTGCCGGCAGGGGTTTGGCTGATCCCAACTGGAGTGGCTTGCAACAGGGCCACCAGAGACACCGTCCCGCTGCCGGAGTTTGTGACCACCGCCATGTCGCGGTCCGTATCCACCGCTACTCCGGTGGGAGAATTTCCCACCACAATGGGCTGCACCACGGTGAGATCGGTGACGTTCGAGACCGCACTCGACGGATTCTGCACCTGTACCGCATAGTGTCTTGCCGAGCCAAGCATGCTCGCCGGAACACTCGCCACGATCTGCCGGCCATTCGCTGTGACGGACACCACTGTGATCGGCGTGCCGTCGAGCAGCACCTGCGAACCAGGCAAAAATCCGTTGCCTGTAATCGTCAGCGTCAAAGGTGTGGCGGACGTGAACGTCACCGCCGGGCTCGCCTCCACAATCTGTAGCGGATTCACCCCCGGGCCAAGCGCAAGAATCGAGACGTTGTTGCTTCCCTGATTCACCACCACGGCCTGATTGCCGGCCGGATCGATGGCCACGGCTTGCGGTAAAGTTCCCAGCCCCATAACGGTCTGCAATACGGTACCTTTTTCCAGGTCCACGATCGTGGCCGTTCCGTCCGTGTTGATTGCCACGCCGATGTTTTCCAGCGAGTCCGCCGCGGCAGCAACGAGGCCCGTTTGGCTAAAGGCAATTCCATTGTTGGTGAACGAGATCGAGTTCACCTGGTTGTCCAGCAGGCTGAATGACAGCATGTTGCCGCCATTCGGATCGGTCAGCAGCGCCTGGTGCGTTTCCTGATTGATGCCCACTCCGAAACTCGACAGGGCGAGACTTGCGACCACCTCCGGCGAGCGCCCGCCATCGGCCGGGCTGCCATTTTGTCCCAGGTCCACAATGTTCGTCGTTTGCGCCCCTCCGCCTCCCGGCGTGATAAGGGCCCAATTCAGCCGCTCGTCAATCGCCACGGTGGGGCTCGTGCCCGTTCCGAGCGGAGCGGTTAGATCGCCGCCGATTTGCTGAACAAGCGTGGGCAGTCCCGTGGAGACGTCCAGAATAGTTGCCTCGTTAAATGATTCGTAGGCCACGACTGCACGGTGCGTCGAGGGATTCACGCCCACCGAATAAGGCACCGGCGAAGGGCCGGCGGGAGAGCCGCCTGGGGGCCCAATCGCAACCGTTAGAGGAGTCCCGATCACCGTTTGCGTTGTTAAATTGATGGTGGAAACCGTTTGGTCGACGCTGTTCACCACGAGCGCAATGTGAGGATTCAGCATATCGTCCACAGCTACGCCCGTGGGATGCTGTCCGACCGGAATGGTGGTCGTCACGCTGTCTGTGCTCAAGTCTATGATTGATACGCTGTTGCTCCCAGTGTTAGCAACGATCGCCTCGCCCAATCCGTCATCAATGGCCACCGCCGACGGACTCGTTCCCACTCCGACGGCTGTCGTCGGTCCCGCCGGAATCAGGCTCGGATTGGGTGTTACCGCCAAGTTCAACGACGCCATCGACGGCTGGCCCGACGGAACGTCGGAGTTTTGGACCGTGATTGGATAGAGCCCCGGCAAGTCCAGCCCCGGCGTCCCGGGAGATCCGGCTGGTAGCGCCACCGTCATTTGCCGACTACTGTTGACGGTCGTGGAAATGCCACTCGAGGTGCCGTTGAATTGCACGGTGGTCCTGGGTGTAAAAAATCCCCCCGCCAGAATCACGCTCGTGGTCCCCGTCGCTTGCGACACGCTGTCAGGCGATGACGCAATCAGCGCGGGGCGCGTCGGGGCCACCGACAAGGTCGCTGGACCCGGCGTATTGAGGCTGCCATTCTGCCGCTGCACTTCCACCTGCACCTGTCCTGCCTGCGACAGCAGGTTTCCGGGAATGGTGGCCCGCAGCAAGGCCGTGCTGATAAATGTCGTAGGCACCGCTGTCGCGGTCTGGCCCGGCGGCACTATATAGACGGTATCGTTCGAAAAGAAATTCGTTCCGGTCAGATAGATGTCCTGCTGCGCCGAACCTTCCTCCGCGCTGATCGGGTCGATGCTCGTGAGTGTGGCATCCGCCGCGGAAGAAACGGTCAGCGTGGCCGTGCCCGATTGCGATGAATCGGCTCCCGAGGTTGCCGTGATCGTCACATTAGAGGGAGGCGTCGCGGGAGCAAAATACTCACCAGGGGTGCATGGTTGAGGAGCAAGGGGGTTCGGACAAATGTACCCATCGGTCAAGTCGCCCCCGATGTTGTTGTCAACCGCCCACGTCACACCCGGATTCGTTGTGCCGCTGACGCTTGCTTTGAACTGGAATGCTTCTCCAGCGCCGATCGTCGCCGTCGCGGGAAATACCTGCACGCGTACCCCGGAATCGACTAGCGCGTTCAGTACCCCGAAGTACGCGTTCACGTTGGGGTTCATCTCGTTGATGTATGGGCTGATCGTACTGATCGCCATGATCACGAACGTGTTGGGTGACGGAGGCGTCGGAGGAGCCGTGTATAGCCCGGTTTGTGTGATCGTTCCATATCCCGTCAGCACTTTCGTATTCACGGGTGTTACGTTGGGAATCGCCGTGCAATCCGTCGGCTGATAAAGCGATGAGGCGGCAGGCAGGCATACCTGCCAATACGTGGTTGTAGCCGAGGCCCCGGCGACCGTCGCCGAAAACTGCATCGTTCCATTCGTGAGGATCGTGGCTGTCGAGCCAGTGGCAATGCCTGGACCGTTCACAGTCACTCCGATTGCCGGGGAATTTCCCCCGTAGCTTCCTGGGTAGGCTCCTGGGTAGTTTCCGTAGTTTCCGTAGTTTCCTCCGCATGCTGCGGCCATCCCGGCGAGGAGTAACACCGCACCTAGTGTCTCGAATCTCATCTTGCTTCCTCCGGCCATGCCTGCTCTTCTCTTCATGTCGCGACGCGCC
>Ga0307372_10006402_pt1 | contig 17253 bp, 11 predicted proteins | sample OX1MG_FD_202533 | JGI IMG/M metagenome (GOLD analysis project Ga0307372, IMG submission 202533) | Soil microbial communities from Risofladan, Vaasa, Finland - OX-1 | ecosystem: Environmental > Terrestrial > Soil > Coastal area > Acid sulfate soil | place: Finland: Risofladan, Vaasa | collected... | reverse complement strand
AGCGGCTGGCGGCTGATGCGCCGGGCATGGAACGCCCCGGGACTGACCTGCTCGCGTTCTACCTGTCACCGGGGCGGCACCCGGCCAGCACGCCGTGGTCCCCCCCACCACCTCCACCACCACACGACCGGTCGGCCATTCGGGTGTTGCGCACGCAGTCACGACGCTTTCCTTCTGGTACGAGCGACGCGCACCGTCCCGCTGATGTGGCGTGGTGACGTACTCAGGTTCGGTGCCTGCCGCTCGCCCGCGCGGTGGGCATTGCCGGATCGCCTTGGTGGCGTGCCTTCACGCCGGATGCTGGCTGCGAAGGCAGTCACCTCACTCGCCCACCACCGGTAGCAGCGCGGCGAGATCACGACCGGTTCCGGGAAGCCGCGACGATGAGTTAACTCGTACGCCGCAGTCCGGCCCAGCCCGAATAGCTGGCGAATGTCGCGGATGCTCAGCAGCCTGTCGGCCATCCACGAAGTCTGTGCAGCGGGCCCTGGTTCGGCGGCTATGGCATTTGTCGGCGATCGGATTGCGTCCGGTGTGCGGTTCACGATCGGACCCCCAGCCACAACCCAGGCTGGAGTTCTGCCCTCGCCCCGGATGACGGGGTCACTGTCAGATCTGCCACAAGAAACATGCTACTAGGTCTTTGCCACAAAACCTATCGAGCGGGGACCCCTCCCTCTGGCTGCTCCACCGCCGATCAATGCAGGCAGGTGTGGAGCCATGTCATGCCTCTACTCGCCTGCTTCAAGATCATGGCCTGGGGTGGGAGAGCCTAATGGACTCCGCTGGAACTGGCGTGTCGGATCGTCCCTGTGGTGATCGCGTGGGGATGGTTCTTCCGCGCTTGGACGCGCGGCTTCAGGGTTGGCTTGCTCAGTTCCTTGAGTCTCTGCCATTTGGCGGAGTTGCTCGTCGATCTGGCGGGTGCGCTCGCGGGCCTCGGCAAGTTGCACGGCGTGGGGGAAGGGCTGGCCGAGGTTTTCGCGGGCGTGGGTGATCTCGCGGTGGGTGCGGTCGGCGGCGGCGAGGGCGGCGGCTTTGCGTTCTTCGAGGCGGTGGAGGCGGTTTTCCAGGCGGGTGATCAGGCCGACTGGGTCGGCGTCGCGCAGGTCGGTGGCGGGGATGCGGATGTCAGTGCCGGGTGCGCTGTCGAGGGTGAGGGTAATGGTGGTTTTGCCGAGTGCGCGTTGAGTGGTGGCGGTGAGGGGGAAGCCACCGAGGTGGCCGGGTCGGGTGGTGAGGCCACGCAGGCCGTTGAGGCTGGTCATCTCTTGTTGCAGGAGACCTTTGAGGTGCTGCCCGGCGTCGGCACGCTTGACGTGGCGGTGCCCGTTGACGGTCATGGTGAAGGCCTCGCCGCGGGTGTCCTGGCGGCGGGCGATGGCGGTGTCAATGTCGGCGGCGAGCTGGGCCAGACCGGTGATTTCCCGTTCGTGGCGGGTGATGGCGTGGCGCAGTGCGTCCTGGTTGCGCAGGTGGGCGCGTTCGGCGCGGGCGAGGCGGGCGAGGGCGGAATCGGCTTCTGCTTTGTCCATGAGCAGCGGGTTGCCGGTCGCGAGGGCCTTCACTTCGCTGAACGACAGGGCGACCTCGCCGACCTCGCCGATCTCGCGGGCGTCCAGTCGGCCGTGCATGACCTGGCCGATGAACGCGGCCTTTCTTTGGAGCGCCTGCCACATATACCCGTCGAAGCTCCCCTGAGTCACATACCGCAGGATCTGGACCTCGGGGTTGAGGTTGCCCTGGCGGACAATGCGGCCTTCACGCTGGGCAACGTCCGCGGGCCGCCACGGGGCGTCCAGGTGGTGCAGGGCGATGGCCCGGTCCTGCACGTTGGTGCCGACCCCGGTCTTCTCAGTGGAGCCGACCAGAACAGCGACGCTGCCCGCCCGGCAGGCGGCGAATAGCTGGGCCTTGTCCCGGTCGGTCTTGGCCTCGTGGATGAACCGGACCGCCTCACGCGGAAGCCCACGTGCCACCAGCTGATCACGCAACTCGTCGTACACGTTCCAGCCGGGGCCGGGGGTGCCCAGATCGCAGAACACGATCTGCAGCGACCCCCGCACCGGGTACGGCGTCCCGTCCGGGGCCTGGTACTCCTTGTCCCGGTGGGCGCGCCAGATGGCGGCGATCCGGGTGGCGGCGGCCCCGGTCTTGCCCGGGGTGTTCTGCGGGAGCCCGACCAGGCGCAGGTCGAGGGCGGCGCGGCGGCCGTCCCCGGAGATACCCAGCATGTTGTCTTCTTCGGGGCTGACGGCGCGGGTGCGGACCCGTTCGGCGCGTTTCCCGAGTTCGGCGACGTATTCGAGGAGTTCGTCTGAGGGCTCGACGGTGACGGTTTCCGGTGCGCGCTGCCCGTCTTCCCGTATCACCTGCAACGGCACCGGCAGTTTGAGATCCTCGGCGGTCTTGATATCGGCGGTGACGTTGAGCATCCGCAACATCTCGGGCACATTCCGGAAGCTGGCGAAACGGCTTTTCATGCGGAAGCTGTCGCCGCCTTCGGGGGCCAGTTCAACCTGGGTGATGACCTGGCCGAAGGTGGCGGCCCAGGAGTCGAACACGCTGATCCCGGCGGCCTCCAGCAGGTCCGGGCGCAGGTACCGCTGCATCACGTAGGCCTCAGTGATGGAGTTGGCGATCGGGGTGGCGGTCGCGAACGTGACGACCCGTTTGCCGTTGCGGCGCCGCAAGTAATCAATTTTCATGTCGAGGTCGGACGCGCGCATGGACCCGTCAATGGCCGCGTCGCTGATATTTGAGGGAGTCCGGAGATTCTTATACCCGTGCGCCTCGTCCACGCACAAATAATCAATCCCCGTCGCCTCAAAGGTAATACCGGGGTCTTTCGCCGAATCGAGTTTAGCAGTCAGGCGCTGTTCGGCGCGCAGTAACGCGCCTTCCAGCCGTTTTACGGTGAGCCCGTTCCCGCCCTTGGCGGCCTCGATCCACTCGCGCATCTGGGCGAGCTGGCTGTCCATATAGGTGCGCTGCTCACCGGCGGATAGGGGGATGCGCTCGAAGGCGGAGCGGGACATGACTATGCCGTCCCAGTTCCCGGTGGCGCAGCGGGCGACAAACTGGCGGCGCCGGTCTGTTTGGAGGTCGCCGCCACCCGCGATGAGGATCCGGGCCTGGGGGTAGGTCTGGAGCCACTCGCGGGCGAACTGCTCCAGCATGTGGTTTGGCACGACGATCGCCGGTTTGCGGACCAGGCCCAGGCGCCGCAATTCCGTTATGCCCATGATCATTTCCGCTGTTTTCCCCGCCCCGACCTCGTGGGCGAGCAGCACCGCCGGTTCGCTGATCATCCGGGCCGCCGCCGCGAGCTGGTGGGGGCGGGGCCGGAAGCCCGCGGCCAGGCCCGGCAGCGATAGCTGGGCGCCGTCGTAGGTGCGCAGGACCAGGCTGTTGAGCCGCTGGTTGTAGGTGGCGGCCAGGTCGGCGGCGCGGGCGGGGTCTTTCCAGGCCCAGTCGCTGAACCTTTCGGCCAGCTCGGTGGCCTTTTCCTGGGCGGCGAGGGTGGCGTCGAGGTTGAGGACGGTGCGGTCGCCGTCGGGGGTGCGGATCAGGTCGCGGACCTCGACCTTGCGCTGTTCACAGATGGCCTGGGCGAGCTGCGGCGCGGGGTAGCGCTCGGTGCCCCAGGTTGAGGCGGCCAGCACGCTGTCGGTACTGCCGCGCACGGCCCAGACCTGCCCGCCCGGATGCTCCACCCGCAGCCGCGGGTCGTCGAGGATCTCGCGCAGGAACTGCTGCACGTATCCGGCGCCGATCCAGGGTGCGCCGAGCCGGGCGTCGATCTCACCGGGGGTCAGGTCCGGGGGGATGACCTCGCGCAGCGCGGCGGCGTTCATCACAAAACGCGGGTCGTCCAGCGCGGCCTGCTCAGCGGCGGTGAGCTTGCCGCGGACATTGCCGGATAGGTACTCAGCCGCCGGCACCAGCCGTCCGGTGGCGGGGTCGTTGAAGACCAGGGTGGCGAGCTGGTCACGGGCGTCGTCCTGCGTGGTGCCGAGCAGGCGGGCGATCTCGGCGAGGTTGGGTTCGCCGTGGGTGTCGAGGCAGATGGCGAGGGCGTCGGCGGGGGTGTCGGCGCCCAGCCGCGCCGTGCGGGGCGCGATGACCCGCTCGTGGAAGACCGCGGCCTTGGCGGCCCGCTGGCCGACCGGGTCGAACTCCTCCAGCGCAAGGACGAGCGGTGCGTAAGGGTCGTGGCGGAACCCGCCCTGCGGTGGCCGGACGCGGGCCATGACCGGCTCGCCGGTCTTGCGATCGGTGCGGCCGGTGCGGCGGACCGTGAACCGGTTCAGCGGCCCGTAGGTGCGCACGTAAGTGTCGTAGCGGCGGTTCAGGTCCGCGCGCAGCCTGGCGATCTGCGGGGTGTCGTCTGTGGAGGCAGACTCAGCGTCCAGCAGCGCCCGTGCGGTGTCGCGGAGCCCCAGCAGCTCGCGCAATTCCGGGGCCTGGCTGCGGGGAACCTCGTGAGGCCGCTCGGTGCCATTGATGACCCGGGTGAACGTCCCGTCACCGTGGGCCCGGATGTAGCCGTCTGGTTCCTGGGAACGGGCCAGGTCAGGCCCGGGCCGGGCAGTGTCCGCAGGCGCTGGGGCGGCCCAGGTCAGCCCGCGGGAGCGGGCGGTGGCCGCGACAGCGTCCAGCGCCCGGGCCAGCTCGGTGGCGGTGTCGCCGGTTGCGCGGACCACCAGGTCATCGGCCCGGTACATGCCGTTGGCCGCGCCGAGCTGGCCGAGCACCATCTCGGGGTGGGCCAGGAAATACTCGTTGACCGGGACTTGCGCGCCGTCGAGTTCGGTGAGCCGGGCCTGCTCCCACGCGGTGCTATCGGGCTGTCGGCCGGGCTCGCGGCGGCGCAGGACCAGCAGGTCGGTCACTGCCGCAGTGCCAGCGGCCCGCTGGTGGGCTCCGCTGGGCAGCCGGACCGCGCCGGTAAGGTCGGCGAGGGAGGCGATCTCGCGGCGGGCGGCCGGGTTGCGGGCGTCCATGCTGTACCGGGAGGTCAGCACCATCACCAGCCCGCCAGGCCGGGTCAAACCAAGGGACTTAACGATGAAATGGTTGTGAATCGCGTGCCCAGCTGCATTGTGACGGCGGTCATGCAAAACCGCCTTCCCGAACGGGACATTCCCGATCACTAGATCGTAAGATCCGTCCGGGTCGCAGGTGAGGGCGAACGACTCGGCGCGGATCTGCGCGTGCGGGTACAGCGCGGCTGCGATCCCGGCCGTGACTGGATCCAGCTCGATTCCGGTCATCTGCGTGCTGCCGGGGGCGAGGGCGATGAAGTTCCCCGACCCGCTGCCCGGTTCCAGGACCCGGCCGCCGGTGAAGCCGAGCTTGCGGGTACCGTCCCAGATCACCTTGGCCAGCGCGGTGTCGGTGTAGTGGGCGTTGATCGTGGTCCGCCGGGCTGCGGCCAGTTCCGCGGGGGACAGGAGGCTGGTGAGCTGTTCGCGGGCCCAGGCGAACTCCTCACGGTCATCATCGAAGACCTCGGGGACAGCGCCCCACCCCGACCAGCGGGCCAGCACTGCCTGCTCGGGTGAGGTCGCGGGCCGGGCGTCATGCTGGAGCGTGCGCAGAACAGCGAGGGCGGCGAGGTTGGCGCGGACCCGGCTCACCGCACCCGAGGGCGCCAGGTCGGTCTGGCCTTGGGGCCGGAAGGACGTCAGGCTTCCGGCCGCTGGCTCTCCTGATCCGCTCCCGGCTCCGGTTCCAGCAGGACCATCTCCGACAGCACCATCTCCTCGGCCTGCCGCCGCGCCTGGCCGATCCGGCCCACCTTGCCCAGGTAGCCTTCGCCCGGCTGGTCGTCGCCCGCGAGCTGGTCCGCCAGCTCGTCGATCCTCGCCTCCACCCGGCTCCCAAGGTCGGAGAAGAAGCTGTCCGGATCCTCGATCGCCGCGTACTGGCTCGGGAGCCACCGCGCCCAGTGGCGCTGGGCTATCTCCCCGTAGTAGTTCATCACTGGCTCCCGGAGGGTCTTCGAACCACGGCAGCACGCCCTGGGTGAATCCGGGCTCTGCCGCGGTGGCCTGCTTTTGGAGGGTATCGGCGCGGCGCGGCCGGCGGCGGGCGGAAGGACGCGACGTGCGCCGGGCCAGGGAGTCCGCGAACAAGCGCTGGTCAGCGGCCCACCATTCTTCCCCGAACAGCGGCTCGCCAACGCCGTCCCATTTCCGCCGCCGCGTCACGGCCAGGCCCACGGCCTAGCCGTACTCGTGCACAAGTGTGGTTCTTCCACAAAGCCAAGGCTACTAGGTCAATGTGACATATCCAAACGACCGTGAGCAGTGCGCGGCCGCACGGCCTTCGACAGCCGCTTGTGTGCCGCAGAGGCTATTTCATGATCAGTGCGACATGCCGAGATCAACCACATATCGCGCCTATGGGAGCAGGTTCAGGGCGTTCACGTGCTTTGGGCGGACGACGGTGAAGTGGCGCCGGTCCAGGCTGGCCACGTGGGTCAGCTTCAGCCGCTCCGCCACCGCGACCACCGAGGCATCCACCGCGCCGAGCGGTAGGTCGGCATAGGTGCGCACGAGTTCAGCCATCCGCGCCAGGTCGGCGGCAGTGATGGTGACGTGTTTGAACTCACCCGACACGACGGACTCCAGGAAAGCGGCCTCAACGTCGGGGCGTTCCTCCACCAGCCAGCACACCTCGACGATGACCGTGGTCGGGATCAGGAGCGGGCCATCAAGGGACTTCAGGAGAGCGGCGCAGCGGGCGTGGTGTTTGTCGGATCGGTCGATGGCCGCGACGAGTGGGCCGGTGTCGAACAGCGTCGTCACGCGGGGCGCTTCAACCGCTCGCGAATGATCTCGTCGTGCCGCTCGGAGAGATCGCCGCGGCCGGACTCCCAGATCCCGATGATCGACAACCGCCGTCGCGGTGCCGGCTCGCCCTCCGGTTCGGTGGCGGATGCGAGTTCGGGGTCGGCCGCGACGAGCACGCGCAACCGCTCCGCCTGGCGCGGGGTGAGCCTGTTGACCAGGTGGTGGAGGTCGTCATAGTCATGGGCCGCTGTCACGGTGAAAGTCTACGGCGTTCGGTGCCCGGCTGCTGGGAGCAGCTACGGGCGGGTGAGGCGCCGGGCTGGGCCTCCTGCGGCGGCCCAATACACCGGGGCGGACAGCTCGATCGCTGGGTCCGGGCACTCCCCGGGTGGCCCAGCACCGTGGGTGGCGCCTCGGTGAGCCGCCAACGATCGGCCGCACGTCACGCGCGCAATCCCTATCGCCCCGTCACATGACCTTCCTCCCAACCCCTTTTTTCACCCGCTATTCGCTGCCCGCAAAGCTCCTCCTCGATCATCGAAGCTACCTAGCAACTATCATGCTGTCACACCGAGGCATTACTAATGATCTTGGCCAGTAAAGATCATGATCACTGCCTCACGTCAAGATCACCGGGGTGGCCCGGCGGCACGGAGGGAGGCGCCGATGGCGGGGATTATCACCATCTCACCGGGCCACGATGCGTCCTACCCGTGGCGTCAGATCGGGACCACTGCTGAGGCGGGGCGGACCCGGCAGGCAGGTGCCGGGTATTACCTGTCTCCAGCGGAGAAGGGGGGTGAGCCGCCGGGCCGCTGGCACGGCGGCGGGATCGCGGAGCTTGGGTTCGGGGACGGGCAGGTCATCGAGCGGGAGGTGTTCGAGCGGCTGTACGGCAAGTTCGTCGATCCCCGCGACCCTACGGGACAGACACGGCTGGGCAGGGCACCGCAGCGGTTCCGGTCCGCTGAGGAGGTCTACGCGGTGCTCGCGGCTTTGGAGCCGGAGGCGACCGGTGAACGCCGCGCCGAGCTGATGATTGAAGCGAAGATGCAGGTCAGGACGCCTGTCCTATATTTCGATGCGACGTTCAGCGTGTCCAAGTCGATCACGTTGCTGCATGCTTCCGCGATGGCCAACGCGGCTAAAGCGGCGAGTGAGGGCGATCTTGAAGCGGTTGCGTATTGGGAGCAGGCTGCGGCTGATGTGTGGGCGTGTATCGAGGCGGGAAACCAGGCGGCGCTTGAGTACCTGCAACGCGAGGCCGGGTACACCAGGTCGGGGTACCACGGGCGGGACGCCGGCGGGATCCGCACGGGACGGTGGGAGGACGCGCACGGGTTCGTCGTCGGATCGTTCGCGCAGCACACCAGCCGGGACGGCGACCCGCAACTGCACATCCACAACCTGATCCTCAACCGGGTGATGCGCGAACGCGACGGTGCCTGGCGGACGCTGGACTCCCGGGCGTTGCATGAGCACCGGGGAGCGGCATCAGCGATTGCCACGGTGGTGATGGAATCTGGCATGTCGCGGCAGTTCGGGGTCGGCTGGGTGCGCCGCGCCGATGGTCACGGCCGTGAAGTCCGGGGTGTGAGCCGGAAGCTGATGGACGAGTACTCCTCGCGCCGGCGGTCCATTGACGCGCTGACCGAGCGGCTCGCGCGCCGATTCGAGGCGCAGCATGGGTTCGCGCCGGACGCCCACGCGCTGGAGAAGTTGCGCCAGTGGGCCAACCACCAGAGCCGCCGCGCCAAGCCCGGTGAGCCGCTCGACCTGGACGCCGCGGTGGAGCGGTGGGCGGCGCAGGCCCGCGCCGGTGAGGCCGGGGCGCTGGAGCCGGTGATGCCCGGGGTGACGAGCAGGCGCGGGCATGGTGGCTCGGCAGCCGCCGAGCCAAGGCCCATCTGGGAGCTGACTGAGGAGCAGGCGCGGGATGTAATGGCGCAGGCGCTGGCCCGGGTGCAGGACGCCCAGCCCGCCTGGCGGAAGGCCGACCTGATCCGCCACCTGGGCGAACTGCTGCCCGATGATGTGGCCTGCCGCGACGATCAGACGGCCGCCGCGTTGCTGGAGCACCTCGCCAGCCAGGTGCTCGCGGGTGCGGAGGAACAGGTGGTGTGCCTGGAGGCGCCGGAATGGCCACCGGTGCCAGCGTCGCTGCGCCGCGCTGACGGACGCAGCATCTACCGCCCGCACAGCGGAACGCGGTACGCGACCCCGGCGCAGCTGACCATGGAGGAGCGGCTCACCGCGCAGGCGCAAGAACAAGGTGCGCCGCGGCTGGCGCCGGAGATGGCCGCGCTGCTGCTCGGCGCGGATCAGGCTCAGCTGGAGGCTCAGCTCCAGGACGCGGCGCAAACCGCGCAGGCGGCTCAGCAGACAACCGGCTCAGGGCTGCGCCTGGACCAGGCCGCCGCCGCGTTCTTAGCGCTGACCAGTGACCGGCGGGCGGAAATCCTGGTCGGCCCGGCCGGGTCCGGCAAGACCCGCACCGCCGCGGAGGCGGCCCGGATGTGGCGCGAGGCAGGCATGGGTGAGGTGATCGGGCTGACCACCACCCAGGCCGCACGGAACGTGCTGGAACAGACGGGCGTGACCCGGGCGTACAACACCGCCCGGTTCCTGGGGCACCAAGAAGGGCACCGCGAAGCACGGGGGCCGGCACCGGTCGAGCCGGGGTCGCTGCTGATCCTGGATGAGGCCTCGATGATGTCGATGGCCGACCTGGGCGCGATCATGCGGGTGGCGGCCGAACGCGACTGCCGGATGCTGATCACCGGGGACCACGAGCAGCTCACCGCTGTCGAGGGCGGCGGCGCGATGATGATGCTTGCCCGCCAGATGGGCTATGTGCAATTGGCCGAGCCGGTCAGGTTCATCCACCAGTGGGAGCGTGATGCCAGCCTGCGGCTGCGGACCGGGGACGTGTCCGTGCTAGCCGAGTATGACCAGCAGGGCAGGCTCAGGGGCGGTACCCCGGAAGAGGCGGTGGAGCTGGCGTGCCGGGCCTGGGTCGCCGACCACCTGGCCGGGAAGGACGCGCTGCTGCTGGCCCGCACGGGGGAGCAAGCGAGGGAACTCGCGCGCCGCGTCCGCGACAACCTCCTCCACTACGGGCTGGTCGACGACGGCCCAAAGGTCAGACTCCAGGAAGGCGCGGTGGCCAGCCGCGGTGACCTGATCGTGGCCCGCAAGAACAACCACCAGCTCATCGCTGGGGAGCCGGGCCGGTGGCTGACCAACCACGACGTGCTGCGCATCGAGGCCACCACCGGCCAGGCGGTCACCGTCCGGCGCATGCTTGACCGGAACCCGCAGACCGGCGAGTCGGCCTGGACCGTGCCGTTTGAGTTGCCGAAAACCTACCTTTTCTCATACTGCGATCTGGCATATGCCGCCACCGCCCATGCTGCCGAAGGCCGCACCGTGGACACGACCCACACGCTGGTGGATGGGCTCGGCGCCCGGCAGGACCTGTATGTCGGCATGACTCGCGGGCGGGAAGCCAACCACGCCTACGCGGTCACCGGGTTCCCGCGTGCCGCGGACATCCGCGAGGGTTCCCAGCCCGCTCCCGAGCTGGAACGCGCCCGCAGGCTCATGCGCGAGCGCGCTGGGCTGTCGCCAGAGACAGGCGCGGTACCTGCGGAGGAAGGCGTCCCGGCACGAGACCCAGTGTCTGTCCTCGCAGAGGTGCTACGGCGCGATGGGGCACAGATGTCGGCCACCGAGACGTTGCGCCACGAACTGTCCAGCGCCGACCACCTGGGCGTGCTCGGCTCGATCTGGTACGACCTGGCCCGCCGCGCCCAGGTCACCCGGTTCGAACGCGCGCTGCGAGACAACCTCCCAGCCGGGGACGCAGACTTCGCTCTCAGCGATGCCGCCTGCACCTGGCTCTGGCGGTCACTGCGCGAAGCCGAAACCGCCGGTCTCGACGGTGGCACAGTGCTCCGGCTGGCGATCGCTTCCCGCCCGCTGACCGGGGCCCGGGACGTGGCCCGCGTCGTCGACTCCCGGGTGCGCCGCATGATCGAGCACACCACGCCAAAAATCCCCGGGTCCTGGACCCAGCGGGTACCGCAGATGGGTGACCCGGACCTGGACCGGTTCATGCAAGACCTGGCCAGCGCCATAGATGACCGGGTCCGCCGCATCGGCGAGCACGCCGTGGACACCAAACCCGCATGGGCGGTGCGGGCGCTCGGTGGCGTCCCGGACGACCCCGCCAGGCGGGCCGAATGGCAGGAGCGTGCCGCCAAGCTGGGCGCCTACCGGGAACTCTACGGGTACGACGCACCCGGGGATGCGATCGGCCCTGAGCCGGGCAAGACATCGCCCGAGGCCAGGGCCGACTGGCACGTGGCGTTTGCGGTGCTCGGCCGGGTGGGCGGCATTGATGTGCGGGGATTCAGCGACAGCAAGCTGCGCCAGCTCCGCGGCACCTATGAGCAGGAGACGAACTGGGCTCCGCCGTACGTGGGAGAAGAGCTGCGCCTCGCCCGGTTGCAGGCCCGCACCGCTTGGGAGAACGCCGTCCGGGCCGACCACGAGGCCCGGGCCGCCGCCAGCCCTGAATTCGCCGACCGTCACCGGGTCCTGGCTGGGATGTGGCGGGCCATGCACGCCAAGGCCACCCGTGTCGCGGACCTTCTCGCCGACGCGCAGGAGACCCGCCGGCAATGGGAAGCGTTCACCGAGCCCACCCGGCGGGTCGCGGTGGCCGCCGACCTGGAACTGCGCCGCCGCCACCCGGGCGTGGCCCTGAGGCCGCTGAAGTCCGCCGAGCCAGTGGGCATCACCTACCCCGAGCCCGAACCTGCCCCTTCAACGGCGCCCTGCCCGCAGCTCTGGATTCAGGAAACCCTCGACGGAGCCGCCCACCTGCCCACGACCGGGGCCGGGAAACCCGCAGAGCCCGGCTGGGACATGCCGCTCACCCCGCAGCGGCGGGAAGTCCCCGGGCAGCAGGCACTCGGCCTGACCCCCGAGACCGTGAGCGATGAGATCCCTGCGCAGGTCCTGCGCATCCGCGACAACGTCCGCAGGGCCCAGCAGAAGATTGACTGCTACCGGGGCACCCCCGAGTTCGCCGAAGATGACGAGGTCGCATACCTCGGGCCCGCGTGGGGAGTCCTCGCCCGCCGCGACCGCGAAGCTATCGTCCAGCCTCCCAAACCCGCCGTGATCCCGGCCAGTGAGATCGCGCGGCGGATGGGAGACCGCTCGGCGGCCCGGGAACCCGGGCATGCATAACGGTTTCCACCGTGGCACCCCGCCGCTCGCGTGAGCCACCAGGCGGTGCCGGCGTTCCTGATTCACTCCGCGCCAGGGTGCAGCGGCGGTGGGTGACGGTGAGAACCGCCCGGCGTTATCGTGCGAGCTGTGGGCGTCGCGGAGTTGCTTGGCCAGTTGCCGGAGGCGATCGTGCAGCCTCCCGGGCGGGTGTGGAACGTCTTCGCCCGCAGCCTCGGCGAGCAGGGGGCGGACGGCCGGACCGCGCTGGCGTGGCGCTGGGCGCTGACCGGGGCGTGCCCATCCCCGGTGGCGTTGACCGTCCCGCTTGGGAGGCCACCGGACCACGGTGAACTGATCGCCGAGGCCGAGGCCCGCGCCGAACTCGCGGGGCGGAGGGATGACCCTGGTGGCCAGGTCATGCACGCGAGGTACGTGCTGTTGTGGCTGGCCGGGCGGCTTGAGGCCCTGCCGCTGTGGAACGCTGGGCCAGGCTGGCCGCAGGTCACCGCAGGGGCGGAGCATGCGCGCCCGCCCGACGAGATTGAGGAGGTTTACTTCTGGGCGGTGCTGGCACGCGACCGGCACCCCTGGCCAGGTGACGCCGCACCAGCTGGCGTGTGGCTGGCCTGTGGCTGGGCCTACGGCGTGGTGCAGCTTCTGAACTGGGTCTGCGGGGTGACCTGGGAAGGCCCGCTGACCGGCGTGCGGGTCACCGGGCGCCCGACCCTCTACCAGGTCTCGCTCGATGCCCGCAGGGCGATGACCGGGGCAAGGCAGGCACGGGAGGCCGGCCAGCCCGTCGTGGCCGGGCGCATGGAAGCGATGATGGAGACCTTCCTGTGGCTGGCCGGCTGGAACCCGCTCCCGCCCGTGGACCGGCACGGGCACGTGGCGTTCGAGGATTGCCCGGAACGCGAAGCGGCGTGCGGCTGTGGCGCGGTGGGCCGGTGCCTTCGGAGCGAATGCGTAGCATGCTCGCGCGTCGCCTGCGCCGAAACGTTCGGTGCGGAAGACTTCCCTCTGTCAGCACTGGGGCCGGGGGGCTGACAACCTGATTCAGGGCGGGCCGAGCGGCCAGTAGGCCACGGTGGCGTCATCGTGTGGCTTGGCGCGTGGCCAGCGAGTGCCGTCCGGGTCGCTGTCCTCGGCCGCGCGTGTGCGCCGGATGACCTCCGCAGGACCGTGCGCGGCGAGCAGGGCAGCAATGATGGGCCAGTCGGCCAGGCCGAAGCGGTCGGCCAGCCGGGCCGCGCCGTCGCTGAGCAGCGCGACGGCCGACAGTTCGCTCACGGGGATCGTTCCGGTCAGTGCCTCGGCGGCGGCACGCGGGTCGGTGGAGGCGACCCAGAACCCGCCGGGCCGGTTCCGGCACGCCGCCAAAGCTTCAACTAGTTCGCGGTGGGCAACGCTGTGTTCTGGGCTCCCGGCCGGGAGAGCGTGCAGGGCGGCGCGCGCGCCCTGCACGCTCTTGTCCTGGACGATCGTGCCGAGCCGGTCATCGCTCACCGCGAGGGGGCCCACCCGGTGCCGGTCCAGCAGGACGGTGCAGTCGCCAAGGACCAGATGCTCCATGACGCCTGCCTGGATACGCGCGGCGGCCGCGGTTGCCGAGGGAGTGCCGGGGTGGCCCACGTCGCAGGTTCCCCGGTGCAGCGTGGTGACGTGATCGATGGCCTCGGCCAGCGCGCCGGTGAGCGGGCAGTTGGGGGAGATGGCGGCCAGGAACAGGCTGCCGAGGGTGCGCGCGTACCACGCGACGCCGTGGCAGCATCCTGTCGGTTGGCCGGCCAGGGTGGTGGCACCGTCGAGGACGACCATGGCGTCCGTCGTGGCAGCGGTGAAGTCTTCGTTTGGCTGCCCCGGCTCGGCCGCTTCCGTGACCAGGCGCGGTTCCACCGGGTCAGGCCAGGTCGTGCCGGTAGATGGGAGTGAGCAGGCTGGTGCGGATGGGTTCCCCGCTTCCGGCGTCGTAGTCGGTTCCGATCACCGTGGAGAACTGGCTGCCGCCGAGTTGCCCCCACAAGGTGGAGATCTCGTTGGTGAGGAAGTGGACGGCGCCAAGAGAGCCGTTGGGGTGGATGCCGGCGATGGCGAGGAACGAGCCCTGGCCGTCCGGCCGGGGCAGCCGCGCCAAATAGGCCGCGTCGGCAGGCCGTGGCGGGTATTCCCGGGTGCCCGGCCGAAAGACCTGCCCGGCACGGGTGTCGCGGAGCACCCAGCCTTCGCCATCGCGGTCCCACCGGATCACTGGGTCCTGTGCGTAGGCTTCCCGCACCGCCTCTGACATGCGGGGACCGCAGATGACAAGGAGCCCTGGGCGGTTGAGGTCGACCTGGCCGTCCGGGCTCACGTTGTCGGTGGCGACATCGAGGCCGAATGTCCGGGCCAGATCTTCCAGCCGTTTGCCTGCCCGCAAGTCATCCAGTGCGACCACGGAACGGCCGGTGACCTCGTCGAACCGCAGCGGCGTCACCACGGTGACCGCGCCAGTGCCGAGGAATGCCCCCTCGGGCGCTGGGCCGGTGTGCCGGATCTGGTGGATGCGGCCACGGCTGAGCCCCGCGGCGTCCGCGATCTGGGCGTAGGACATGCCCTGAGCGTGCAGTTCCTGGATGAGCCGTCGCCGCAACCGCGCGAGTTCCGTTACCTCGCGCTGGGCTTCTGCGAGCCGTTCCGTGCTGACCCGAAGCATCTCGAACGGATCCTTGATCCGCCCGATGCGTTCCAGCTCGCCGTGCACGCCCTCTCCCGCGCCCAGAAGTGAGTCTAGGACCCTAGACAGGGTGCCGGAAAGCTCACGGCCGGTCAATGCGCTCACCGCGGTAAGGCGGCGCCGCCGCCGGGGGATCGGCGGGCCGCTCACAGCGGGGCGTCGGCAAGCTCCACCCAGACCCGCCGCCCACCACTGGCGAGTTCCCAGTCCCACTGCTTCGCCAGGCAGGCGACGGTGTACAGGCCTCGCCCGTTTTCCCGCGCGGTTCCACCGGCCTCACCGAAGGGGACCACGCGCGGTTCGGTCGGTCCACCCAGGTCGACTACCGCCACCCGGACCACGCCAGGCTCTGCCGCCAGTTCGACTACGAACCAGCCTCCTGGCAGGCCGCTGGCCGAGAACTTCAGCGCGTTGGTCGCCAGCTCCGATACCACCAGTTCGGCGGACGCTAAGCCCGGCCGTCCAGTGAGGACCAGCCGCGTGAAGCGCCGCGCCTGCGCCACCTCGACTGGGCTGCCGTCGAACGTGCGCGACCACTGTGCCACCAACACCACCACCGCCGCGTCTAGGGGGCTATGCAGCTATCAGGGGCGCAGCTTAGAACACTCATAGAGATCTATTCAATACGTTCACTGAATAGAATCTAGGACACTCATGCTGGCGGGACGGCAGTGCCCGGCGCCGCCAGATGGTAGAACGCTCGGTTATGGGACAGGCTGGGCTAAGGGAGGTCGGCGCGGAGTTGCGCCGTCTGCGGATGGCGGCTGGGCTGTCCGGTGTTGAGGTCGCTGCCCGGGCCGGCGTACCACAGCCGGCGGTCTCCCGGGTGGAGACCGGGCAGCGGGTGTCCAGCCCCGACATCGTGGAACGGATCATCGCCGCACTACCGGTGGACCAGGCCACCGCCGAGCGACTGGCCGGCCGGGTGCGGGAGGCGTATGCGGCGAGCGTGCCTCGCCGGGTGGACGCGGGCGTGTCGTTCCGCCCGGCGTCCGCCGGGGAATGGGCGGCCAGGGCGCAGGCCATCAGCGACTTCCAGTCCGCTGTCATCCCGGCGCTGCTGCGGACACCCGCCTACGCCGAGGCCGCCGCCCTGCCGGGCGCCCTGGCCCGGCCCGCGCCGGTGCTGGATGACCGCGGCAAGAGATTCACCTTCCTGGTGACCGAGACCGCGCTGCGCACCTGGCCAGGCACAGGCGAAAGCATGCCGGACCAGTTCGGCCACCTGGCCAGGGCCGCTGAACGCCCCAACGTGACGCTGGGCATCGTGCCCGGCCGGGCGGCCGGGCGGGCGCAGCTCCCGCTCCCCCTGCACGGGTTCATGGTGTACGACGACCAGGCGGTCACGGTGGAAACCTTCACACGGACGCTGACCCTGACCAGGCCCGATGATGTAGCCGCCTACGCTGAAGCGTTCGACGCGTTCGCCGCCGCGGCCACCTTCGGGGAGGACGCACAGGCGCTAGTGGACCAGGCAGCAGCCGAGTTCCACCGAGTGTGGCGATCTATTCACTGAACATGTTGAATAGACCTCTGGGCGTGCCGTAGCCTGCGTGCTGAAGGTGGATAGCCCCCTAGACGCGGCGGTGGGTACGGTGACGTGCAGTAATCATGACTGGTGGTATTCCGGTGATCCTGAGGAGCCTTCCCCGGGTGCCCAGTTCGATCCGTCGGTGCCTCATCCGGCCCGGATTTACAACTACTGGCTGGGCGGGAAAGACAATTATGCCGCTGACCGGGAAGCCGCCGAGGAAGTCATCCGGCTGCGTCCGCAAGTGGTGGGGTCCGCCCTCGCTAACCGGTACTTTCTCACCCGTGTGGTTCGTTACCTGGCCGGGGATCGCGGCGTCCGGCAGTTTATCGACATCGGCACTGGCCTGCCCGCCTTCGATAACACTCACCAGGTCGCCCAGGACATCGCCCCAGAATGCCGCATCGTGTACGTGGATAATGACCCACTGGTTCTGGCGAACGCCCGCGCCCTGCTCACCAGCACCCGGCAAGGCGCATGCGATTACATTGACGCCGACCTGCGCGATACCACGACCATTCTCACGCAGGCCGCCGCGACACTGGACTTCACCAAACCAGTGGCGGTCCTGCTGCTCTCAGTCCTGCATCTGATCACGCCCGGCGACGATCCCGCTGGAATTGTCGCAAAGCTGACCGGGGCACTGGCGCCCGGCAGCTTCGCCGCCATCTCACACATGACCGCCGATTTCGCTCCAGGCGAGGTCAGCGGCGCCGTCGCGGCATACAACGCGCTCGCTCCGGTGCCGGTCACTGCCCGCAGCCACGCAGAGGTGACCGAGTTGTTCGCCGGACTTCCCCTGGTCCCGCCTGGGGTGGTGCCCATCACAGAATGGCGGCCCACCGTCCACGACCGGTTCCCACAGCACGCCGACCTCTATGGCGGTGTGGCTCGCGTGCCAGGAGGCCAGCCGTGATCTTCCTTCACCCCGGCAGGCCGGCCTTGACCGCCGCGCATCCCGGGAGGTC
>Ga0307372_10006398_pt1 | contig 17261 bp, 10 predicted proteins | sample OX1MG_FD_202533 | JGI IMG/M metagenome (GOLD analysis project Ga0307372, IMG submission 202533) | Soil microbial communities from Risofladan, Vaasa, Finland - OX-1 | ecosystem: Environmental > Terrestrial > Soil > Coastal area > Acid sulfate soil | place: Finland: Risofladan, Vaasa | collected... | reverse complement strand
GGTGAATTGGAATTCACCCGTCTGGGGTGTGACCGGACCAAGGTATTGGCGCCACGTTTTCTTGCCGGCCCTGGCTTTGGCTGGACTGGCGGCGTTGTCGATCGACGTTCCCCTCTCGCGGTGGTCGATCGCGATCAATAACGTCGGCCCAGAGAACGGAGCGAGGGCATTGCGTCCAATTCGTGAATTGCTGGAGATGTCGGAGACGTTCGGCCACGGCATCGGCGTGGCCATGCTCGCCGTGGCCGTATTCATGCTCGACCCTGCCCGGCGCCCGGCGATTCCGCGCCTGCTGACGGTAACCTACGGCGCGGGACTGGCGGCCAACATCGGCAAGCTGCTCATCGCCCGCAGACGCCCCTCGGGCTTCGACCTCGCGGCAGGCAACGTCTGGCAGACGTTCGAGGCCCCTTTCCCCTTCGGAGCGGGCGGAAGTTCGCTCCAGAGCTTCCCGTCGGCGCACACGGCCACCGCCGTGGCATTCGCATTGCTCTTGTCGTGCCTGTATCCCCACGCGAGGCGGCTGTTCATCGCGCTGGCCGTGTTGGTGGCCTTACAGCGGCTCCAATGCGGGGCGCACTTTCTCAGCGATATTTGCGGCGGCGCCGCCGTCGGCTGGTTTGTCACTGTCGCCTCCTTCCGTTTCGCACCCTTCACGCGCCTCATGGACCGGCTCGAAAGGCGTTGGGCCAAGAGCAAACGGTAGAGTATGATGGCAAACCATACTCCGCCGGGCCCACACCCCAGATTCGCCACCACGCTAGGAACCCCACCGTGTTAACATGCCTCCGCCAGGTCGGTCTTCTACTCTCGATCCTTTCCGCCTTTCCTCTTCCCATGCCTCTGCGAGCCGACGGATCGCAGACGGATTCCGCTCCCAAGGGAGAAGTCGCGCAATACACCTTCAACGAGAGCAAAATCTTTCCCGGCACCGTGCGCGACTACTGGATCTACGTGCCCAAGCAATACGACCCGGCGAAGCCCGCTTGCGTATACGTCAACCAGGATGGTATTCAGTACAACGCCCCGGCCGTCTTCGACGAGCTGATCCACAAGCGGGAAATGCCCGTCGTCGTTGGCGTGTTCGTGACACCCGGCCGCGTGCCCGCGCTGGCCGACGAGGCGCTCGACCGTTTCAACCGCAGCTTCGAGTACGACGGCCTCGGCGACGCTTACGCGCGCTTTGTTCTGGAGGAGTTGCTTCCCGACGTCGAGCGGCGGAAGACGAGTGACGGCCGGCCGATCAGGCTTTCGCGCGACGGCAACGACCGCTCGATCGCCGGCGCCAGCAGCGGAGCGATCTGCGCCTTCACGGCGGCCTGGGAGCGGCCCGACGCGTTCCGCCGCGTGTTCAGCGCCGTCGGCACGTACGTCGGTCTACGCGGCGGCAACGCCTACCCCACCCTCGTCCGTAAGTTCGAGCCGAAACCGATCCGCATCTTCCTTCAGGACGGCAGCGGCGACTTGAACATCTCGGGCGGCGACTGGTGGATGGCCAACCAGGAAATGGAGCGAGCGCTGGTTTTTTCCGGCTACGAGGTCAACCACGCCTGGGGCGACGGAGGGCACAACACGGATCAGGCGACGCAGGTTTTCGCCGACGCGATGCGCTGGCTCTGGAAAGACTGGCCCGCGCCCGTCAAAGCAGGCGCCGGTTCGCCGCAGCTTCAAGAGATTCTCGTTCCCGGCGAAGATTGGCGGCCGGTCGCCGAAGGCTACAAGTTCACCGAGGGGCCGGCCGTGAACGCCAAGGGAGAAGTCTTTTTCAACGACGTGCCCGCCAGCAAGACCTACAAGATCGATCTCGACGGTAAATTGAGCGTCTTCATCGCCGACTCGAAGCTGGGCGACGGCCAGGCCTTTGGTCCTGACGGCCGGCTTTATGCGGTGGCCGGCGGCGCCGAGCAGGTGCTGGCCTACGACGCCGGCGGCAAGCCGACGGTCGTATCGCAAGGCTTCCGCGGCAACGACCTCGTTGTTCGCCACGACGGAGGCATCTACGTGACGAATCCCGGCTGGGACGGCAAATCGCCGAGCCGGGTCTGGTACATCAGTCCGAAAGGCGAGAAGAAAGTCGTCGACACCGGCTTGAAGTTCTCCAACGGCATCACGCTTTCGCCCGACCAGTCGCTGTTGTATGTGGCCGACAGCCACACGCACTGGGTCTACAGCTTCCAGGTGCGGCCCGACGGCTCGCTGGCGCACAAGCAGCGCTACTATCACTTGCACGCGCCGGACACGGCCGACGACAGCGGGGCCGACGGCCTGCGAACCGACGGCGACGGGCGGCTCTACGTCGCCACGCGGATGGGCATTCAAGTCTGCGACCAGGCCGGGCGCGTACACTCGATCATTCCCACGCCCAACGGCAAACTCTCGAATTTCTGCTTCGGAGGCGAGAGCTTCGGTATCCTCTTTGCCACCTGCGGCGACCGCGTATTCAAGCGGAAGCTCAAGGTCCACGGCGCGCAGGCCTTCCAGCCGCCGTTCAAGCCGTCCGCACCGAGGTTATGAACCAGCCGCAACTTGTCGGCCGCACCGCCGATTTCCGCGTTGCGGAAAATCAGTGTTGACATTTATAAGCAGCACGCCTATACTCATAAGCACACTGCTTATAATCACGGGAAAGGCTTCGTCGTGATCAAGAAACCGGTCCGGGTCACCGATGCGGAATTGGCGGTGCTGAAGGAGCTGTGGGCGCGCGGGCCGTTGACGGCGAAGGCCATCACTGAGGTCGTTTATCCCGATGGCGCGGAGTCCGAGTTTGCCGCCGTCCATTCGTTCTTGCAACGTCTGGAGCGCAAAGGGCTTGTAGCCCGCGACCGCAGCTCGTTCGTGCATGTTTTCTCGCCGACCGCCTCTCCAGCCGACATCCTCGGACAGGAACTCAAAACGCTCGTCGAGCGCCTGGGGGGCGACTCGATCGCGCCCTTGATCATGCAGTTGATCGATCAGAAACGGCTCAGCGGCAAAGAGGCCGCGGAAATTCGCAAGCTGCTCGACAAGTACTCAAAATGACGCGGGACGCCTGATGAACAATCTCTTCGTGTTCGCTGCGCAAAACACCGTCGTGGCGCTCGTATTCGCGATTTTCGTCTACGGACTGACGCGCGTTTGGCGCAATCCGCCGGTCGCATACGTGCTCTGGCTGCTGGTTCTTCTCAAGCTCGTGGCTCCGCCTGTCATGCTCGTCGATTGGTCAGCGCTTCGGCCGCCCGAATCGACGCGCTCGCGCGGCAGGCGTCGAACTCAAAGTCCAACGAGCGGGCGTCCATCGAGGCACGGGCACGTTCACACTCTTCCTCCCCATGTCGCACGAGGGGTTGCCGCACGTGAGCTTCTATTCGTTCGAAAACGGAGAGGGATTCGGCGGCAACTATTTTGGAACGGGCGATTCAGTGCTGAAGGAGTGGTGGAAGTCGAAAGATACAGATTGAAAGGCGTATTCAACAGCCCGTGCCGTGGGTCGCGTTCGTCTGTGAAAACAGAAATGTGATCGGTGTCGAGCAGGATCATGAACGGGCTTGGCGTTTTGTCCCACTCTGCGCCCGCGCACGCTTCCTTTCCACGTCGCGAATCTTGCGGCCTTCCTCGAAAACCTGTTTCATGAGGTCATCCCCGGTAAAGACCCCGCGCGTGCGGCGCCAGTCCTTGCTATGTGCTGTCGCTCCGTGGTTCGCAAGCAATGCTCCGACCTGTCTTTCCAGAGCGGCCACTCGTTCTTCAATCGTCGCTCGCGACATGACTCGACTCCAGAATGAAAGTAATCAGTTTCATCCTCATCATTGTCGCCGTCCAGGCCGCTTGAAGCAAGAGAAACCCAGGCTGCGTTACTTGAACCACTCCTACCCTCCCGCAATAGCCCCGATGACGTAAAAAGGTTCCGCCCCCGACGCGACTGCGTCGGGCAGCGGCGCGTCGGGGGGCTCATGGGAAACGTCCTCCAGGCAAGCGAAAAACCGCACGAATGGCCGCCGCTTCCGCGTGACGTGGTCGCGGATCGTCCCTCGCAACACGGGATAGCGTGCCTCCAGCGCGTCGAGCACCAGGTGCTGCGTGGCAACACCCTCGACGTCGAGCAGCACCTCGGCGCCAACGTGCGCCAGCGTCCGCAGATGGTGCGGGAGCACGACTCGGATCATGGCAGCGTCTGCACCTCGACGGACATCACGGCCGGGAAATCCCGGACGATCGCCGTCCAACTGTCCCCGGCGTCGGCCGAGGCGTACACCTGCCCGCCGGTGGTGCCGAAATACACACCGCACGAATCGAGCGAATCGACGGCCATCGCGTCGCGCAGCACGTTGACGTAGCAGTCGCGCTCGGGCAGGCCCTTGGCGAGCGGCTCCCAGTCGTTTCCGCCCGTCCGGCTGCGGTAAACCCGCAGCTTTCCATCCGGCACGAAGTGCTCCGAGTCGCTCTTGATCGGAACCACGTAAATCGTCTCCGGTTCGTGCGCGTGGACGTCAATCACGAAGCCGAAGTCGGTGGGCAGGTTGCCGCTGACCTCGTGCCACAAATCGCCGGCGTCGTCGCTGCGCATGACGTCCCAGTGCTTCTGCATATATAGCACGCCCGGCCGCGCCGGGTGCATCGCGATGCGGTGAACGCAGTGACCGACCTCGGCGTTCGGGTCGGGGATGTATTGGGAATGCAGGCCACGGTTGATCGGCCGCCAGGTTTTTCCGGCGTCGTCGGTTCGGAAAGTGCCCGCCGCCGAAATGGCGATGAACATCCGATCCGGATGGCTTGGATCCAGGAGGATCGTGTGCAATCCCATCCCGCCGGCGCCTGGCTGCCATTTGGAGCCCGTGCCGTGGCGGCGCAGTCCGGCGAGCTCGTGCCACGACGTTCCGCCGTCGGTCGAGCGGAACAAGGCGGCGTCTTCCACACCGGCGTAGACGGTATCGGGATCGGTGAGCGAGGGTTCGAGGTGCCAGACCCGCTTGAATTCCCAGGGGTGCGGGGTGCCGTCGTACCACATGTGGGTGCCGGGGACGCCGTCGTACACGAACTGGTTGCCCACCGGCTCCCACGTCTTACCGCCGTCGTTGGAACGCTGGATCTGCTGCCCGAACCAGCCGCTGCATTGCGACGCGTAGATACGGTTCGGGTCGACCTTCGAGCCCTTGATGTGGTAGATCTCCCATCCGGCGAAGAAGGGGCCATTGATATCCCAGCGCCGGCGATTGCCATCCGACGTCAAGACAAATGCGCCCTTCCGCGTGCCGACCAGAACTCGAACTTCGCTCATGCTTGCTCCTTTTGTGCTCGAAACGCCTCGCACCGATTGTAGTCTAGAGTCCTCGCAAGGCAACCATTGGTCGCCTCGCCTATCCGCCGTTTGCCGCGCGGTCCACGCTCCGATAGCATGGTAACATATCCACACGCTCGAACCGCGCTTTGAGGATGCCGCAAGAATGTCGCACTGGTACCGGTTTCTCGCGTGTCCGCTCGTCATAGGTTGCGCGGTCGCTTCAGCGCAGACCGCGCCCGAGGGCGACTTGGGCCTGGCCGTGCCCGAGGGGTTCGAGGCGTCGCTTTACGCCGACGACGCGCTGGCCCACAATATCTTTTCGATGACGGTCGACGCCCAAGGACGGGTCGTCGTGGCGGGGCCCGATTACGTGAAGATCCTGCACGATGACGACGGCGACGGCCGGGCTGACCGGGCCTCGCTCTTTTCGGCCACGCCCAAGAGCGGCGCCCACGGAATGTACTTCGACGGCCCCGACCTGATCTGCACCGGCGACAACGCCGTTCGCCGGCTCCGTGACGCCGACGGCGACGGCAAAGCCGACGACGAAGGCGAAGTCTGGACGCACCTGCGGCACTCCGAGCACGGCGCCAACGGCGTGATCAAGGGGCCCGACGGCTGGTTCTACGTGGTTTGCGGCAACGACGCGGGCATCTCCGCCGAGCACGCCCAGCGGCCCGGTTCGCCGGTGAAGGAGCCGCGCTGCGGCGGCGTGGGCCGTATCTCGCCCGACGGCCGCGAGATGGACGTCATGGCCCACGGCTTCCGCAATCCCTACGACTTGGACTTCAACGCCACCGGGCAGCTCTTCACCGTCGACGCCGACGGCGAACGAGACCATTACCTTCCCTGGTACGCGCCGACTCGGCTGTTCGACGTCGCCACCGGCATGGAGCACGGCTGGCTCTTGAAAGGCTGGCAGCGGAGCTGGAACCGGCCCGAGTCGTTCCCCGACAACGTCGAGCGATTGGTCGAAATCGGCCGCGGCTCGCCCACCGGTCTGACGGTCTACCGCCACCGGCAGTTTCCCCGCTACTACCGCGGCGGCGTGTTCACAGCTTGTTGGACACTCGGCCGGGTCTATTTCATCGGCCTCGTGCCAAAAGAGGCGAGTTTCACCGGCGAGTTGGAAACCTTTCTGCAAACGACGGGCGACGTCGGCTTCGCACCGGTCGACCTGGCCGTCGGACACAAAGGCGATCTATTCGTCGCCGTCGGCGGGCGCGGCACGCGCGGCAGCGTGTTCCGCGTGCGTTACACGCCGGCCTCGGTCAAAACGCCCGATGCGCCGCTGGAGCAGGTACTTGCGGCCGATCAACCGCTTTCAAGTTGGTCGCGGGCCAAGTGGGTGCCGCTCGCCCGGCAATTGGGGCGCGAGCCGTTCGTCGCCGCGATGCTCGACAACCAGCGCGACGTGTGCCAGCAGGTTCGCGCGCTGGAGGTGCTCGTTGAGCTGTTTGGAGGGCTGACGGACGATGAGGCTCGCAAGGCCGTCTTGCTCGCGAGGCCAACGCTCGCGGCACGGGTGGCGTGGGCACTGTCGCGCCAACCTACCGAAGCAGTGACGACGTGGTTACTTGCGGGAATGACCTATGACAATTCGCCCAGGGTCATGCGGGCCGCTTGGGAAGCAATCGCCTCGCTTCCCAGGCGGATCGCGGCAGAAGTCGATCGCCGACCGAACTGGGCTGGCGCTGCCGACCGCAATGATTGCCGCCGCGTGCGCGCGGCAATGCTGGTCGCCGCGCGGAATGTCGGAGAGGAGAGTTTCCATCGCGTGCTGGGCGACCCTTTAAAGGACAATTCGCCGAGTCGTCGGTTGGCTCGACTTTGGCTCGCCGAGCGTCCCGCCGACGGCAAAGCCATGCCGGACGAGTACTTCGACGATTGCCTCAATGCGCTGAATAAATCGGCGAACCCTGCCGTGCAAATCGAGGCACTGCGATTGATTCAGATTGGACTCGGCGACCTGCACATTCAGCCCGATCAGCCCGAGGTTTACAGCGGTTATATGGGCAACGCCACACTCGAAATCGATCGTTCGACGAACTCGAAGTTCCTATCCCGACTCAGCCGCGCGATTGACGGACCGGCGAAGTCGAACGCATCGACCAAGCGGGTGGGCGAGATTGAGCGTGAGGTCGCGCGGGTGCTGGCGATGATCTCGGCAGCCGGAACGCATACGCCGGAGGTGGTCATTTCGTATTGCACGCCCGATAGCTCGCCCGTGGACGACATCCACTTCCTCATCGTGCTCTCGCGACTGACTGGACCGCGATCGGAGGCGGTCACACTGGCAACGGCAAGGGCGCTCGTCAACCTGCACCGCAAGATGGCGGCGCGGCGGATGTACCCCGATACGAACTGGCCGTTGCGCGTGGGCGAGATGTACGACGAATTACGCCACCGCGACCCACGGCTTGCACGCGCGGTTGCCGAATCGCCGGGCTTGGGACTTCCGGCGCACAGCCTGTTCGCGGCCCACCTGCGGGGTGACGAACGGCAGCACGCGGCACGGAGGTTGCTCAAAGTCGCACAATCCGTCGCGCCTGATGACGACAACGAACCGCATTGGACGCCGGAGCTTGTTACCGTCGTCGCGTCGCTAGCGGACGAAGAGTGTCTGCCGGTGCTGCGCGAGCAATGGAACGATTTCGGCCTGCGCGACGCGATTGCCCTGGCGCTTGCCGCGCGAGCCAGGCCGGAAGATCGCGCGCGGCTGGTTGAAGCCTTGGCTTCTCCGCAGGGGGATGTTGTTTCCCGGGCCGCCGACGCGCTGGCCTCGCTCGGCACGCCGGCCACGGCGGCCGAACTGGCCGCCGCGCTGCGGACGCTCAAGGCGTATTGCGCCGCGCCGGAGCAACAGCCCGTGCGGCGGGCGCTGGCGAAGCTGCTGTCGGTATGGTCGGGCGAAAATTTCGAAGTTCCTGATCCCGAGGGCGCTGATCTGGCGGCCGCGTACGCCATGTGTTTCGAGTGGTTCGCCAAAACGCACCCCAAGGAATCCAAGACGCTGGCCGGTTTCGGCGGCGCTGATGCGGCCGCGTGGGGGCAACGGCTGGCGGGCGTCGATTGGGAGCGCGGCGACCGCGCGCGCGGCAAATTGGTGTTCGAAAAGCGCTCCTGCAACCGCTGCCACACGGGCGGCGGCAGGTTGGGACCCGACCTGGCCGGCGCCGCGCGCCGCTTTTCGCGCGACGACCTATTCGCGTCCATCGTCGACCCCCGCCGCGACGTCTCGCCGTTGTACCAGACGACACTCGTCGCCACGCGGGCGGGCCAGGTCCATCACGGCCTGTTGGTTTACGATTCGGCAGACGGGCTGCTCTTGCAGACCGGTCCCGACACCACCATCCGTGTCACCGGCGACGACCTTCAAAGCACCCGTCCCAGCCGTCAATCGCTGATGCCGACCGGCCTGTTGAACGACGTCAACGACAAAGACCTGGCCGATCTGTACGTGTACTTGAAGGAACTGTCGAAATAGCCTGCCCGTAGCGGAACTCGTGAGAGTTCCGAATTGCAGCGCGCGTTTGGGAATTCTCGCGAATTGCCCGACGCCCTGGGTCCAGAGTGGGGCAGGTCGCCAAGTAGCGGTGAATCGGTCGAACCCGTCGGCGGCTGATCTTGGCGCCCGTCGCGGCAAAGTGATAATAGAATAAAGAGCGCAGCGCGACCAAGCGGGCAGTTTTCCAACCTGCCATGCAGGCTTTTATGACAGGTTGGAAACCTGCCCCACGAAACTCGAATGACTGGAAAGGAGTCGCCGATGTCAAAACAACACGGAGCACGTCAACAGAAGCGTCTTGCGAAGCAGAAGGCCAAACGCGACCAGAAGCGACGGCAACTGGCTCGGGTCACGTCCGACAACCCGATGATTTCGCTCGGAGAAGCCGACTCCTGGCCGATCCTGGCGACCTTGGTGCCGGAGGGCCTGTGGAACAACGGTCTTGGCCAATTGGTCATTGCCCGGCGGGCTCCGGCGGGCAAAATTGCCTGCGGTGTGTTCCTCGTCGACGTTTTTTGCCTCGGCGTGAAGAACGCCTTTTGGCGAGTGACGGGGAGCGCCGAGTACGAGACGTTGATCGACAAGATCGAGGCCCACGGCCGGTTGCGGGAAGTCACGCCCGAGTATTTTTCGAAGCTCGTGCATTGCGCCGCCGATTACGCCCAATCGCTCGGCTTCGCGCCGCACCGCGACTTCCGCGCGGCGCGCCTCATGCTGGTAGGCATCGATCCATCACTTTGCCCGGACGAATTGGAATTCGGCAAGGATGGAAAACCGCTTTATATCCGGGGGCCGAATGAGTCCCTCGAAAAAGCGCGCCTGATCGCCAGCCAGATCAACGCTCTCGGCGGCCATTACCTGGTCCGAGTCGATGGGCCGGCCCCCGCGATGATCGGCCTCGACGACGAAGGCGAGGAGGACGATGGAGAAACGTCCGACGAGCGTGAGAACGATCGCGATGTCGACGAATCGCCGGCGGCACAACCCTGGCGATGGTTCCCTCCACAGTGACCCAATCCTACGACGGGACAGCCTCTGTAGGGAACGCCCTCCGTGGCGTTCCGGGAAGCGGGTGCGACGTCGTCTTGCAGCACACGGAATCCCGGTGCGCCGGGAGAGGGCGTTCCCTACAGAATGCGACGGGGTAATTGATCCGACGAGATTCCGCGCCGCCACGTCTTGACAATGTAGTTTACCTTGGTAAATTTACTTCAGTCGATTCAAGCGGGCAACGACTTGGAGATGGATCGCGATGACGGCCGCTCGGCTAGTTAAACATGGGCTGGGACGCGTGCAACTCGATATCATGCGGGTGCTCTGGAGACGCGGCCGCGCCAACGCCCGTGAAATCACCGAGGCATTGAACCACGACGCGGCGGCGGCCGGTCGCCCGGCGATCGCCCACAGCACGGTGCAGACGCTGTTGCGAAAGCTGGAAGCCAAGCAGGCCGTCGCGCACGACGTCGAAGACCGCACGTTCGTCTTTTTTCCGTTGATCGCCGAGGAGGGAGTCAAGCACCGCGCCACGCGGGAACTGGTCGAGCGCGTGTTCGGAGGCTCGGTCGGCGGCCTGGTGGCCTACTTGCTCAAGGAAGAACGCATCAGCCGCCGGGAAATGGCCGAGATCGAACGATTGATCAGGCAGAAAAAAACGTAGGTCGGGCTTTCCAGCCTGACACGAACCTCGGGGACCATCCGAATTCCGAGTGGATACTGTCAGCCTGAAAGGCTAACCTACCTAACTGGGAGCGATTGTCATGATCTTGAGCGACTTGCTCGCGAGTTACGCACCTTTTTTTCAGGCGTCGGCCACCGTCGCCGTGAACTTATTGGTGCAGTCGGCGGTGCTGGCCGCGGCAGGAATCGTCGCGGCACGCTGCTTCCGCCGCCGTGGCGCGGCGGTCGAATCGACGGTCCTCCGCGCGACGTTGGTCGCCGTGCTGTTGGTTCCGTTGGCTTCGTGGGCGCTGGCCGCGGCCGGCGTCAACGGTCTTCGAGTCAGCTTGCCCCAAACGACGGCCGCAGCCCGGCCGATCGTCAAGACCATTGGGCCGGATCCCCTGCCGGCGCCGCGCGAACGCGCGCCCTTCGCCGATTTCGAGCCTACCGGGCCGGCGCTCGACAACTCAGACGAACGGCAAATCGCCCCCACCAGTCCGCTAGCACGTCCGCCCATCGGAACGACTCCGACGATGACCGACGCCGGAGTTGCCCGGCCGGCGCAAGCCGGCGGCCCACCAAGGGAGGCAACGAGCGCAATCACCATCGTCTACGCGGTTTCGGCCGCCGTTTGGTTCGTGGTGGCAGGCCTGATGCTCGCGCGGTTGGCCGTGGCGCACCTGCTGATGTCGCTCACGCGTCGCCGCGCGCGGCCGGCCGACGCGGCGACGCTGGAAACCTGCCGCGGGCTGGCCACGGCATTGGGCGTGAAACCGCCGGCGGTGTTGCTCACCAGCCGGCTGCCAAGCCCGTGCCTGGTCGGTTGGTGGCGGCCGGCGATCTTATTACCGGACGTGGGCAGCAACCTCCTGGCGAGCCGACCCACTCCGCGGGTGCCCCGGCGTAAGCCCCCCGGTGGTGTTGCGGGCGCATATGAGGAAGAGGGGAATAGGGGACGAGGGGAAGAGGGGAACGCAGCAACGGCGGCCGTCGGTACCGGCGTCGGTAGCGTGGTCAGCGTCGACGTGCTTGTCCACGAATTGGCCCATCTGGCGCGGCACGACGCCTTATGGAACCTCATCGGCCGCGTGGCCGCGTCGGCACTCTGGTTTCAGCCGCTCCTGACGTTATTGGTCCGCCGCGGCGAACAGGTGGCCGATGACGTGTGCGACGACTACGTGGTCGCGCACGGCGCCGACCGCGCCGACTACGCCGCCGAGTTGGTCGAGGTGGCCGGGCGATTCCAGGCCGATTGGCCGCTGGCCACAGCCGGCGTGGGAATCGTCACGTTCCGTTCGTCGTTGGGCCGCCGCGTGCAGCGGATACTCGACACATCGCGGGCGCTGTCGACGCGCACCAGCCGCGCCACGCTGTCGGCGATCGTGCTGGCCGGCGCCATGGGCACGTGCTTGTCGGGCTGGCTTGGCGCAGGCGCGAACCCAGTGGCGGCCGAGCCGCAAGCCGACCCGGCAAAGGATGCCGCCGCCACACCGAACGCCGCGGCCGCACAGATTGGCGGGGCCGGAGGGGGGACCGAAACGCGCACTGTCAGCGGTCACGTCGTCGACCGCGACGGCCGCCCATTAGCGGGCGCCGCAGTTTATATCGCCGAGTACGTGTTCGACCCCGATCCACCGCGCGAAGTAACCAAGACCGATGAGGGCGGACGTTTTCGGTTTTCGTTCGACCAGCCCCAATTCGACGAGCGAGTGAGGGGCAAGCCCGACATGTTCGTGATCGCCGTTGCCGACGGCTACGCCGCCGACTGGGATCATTTACATAACGCCGGCGACAAGCTCGACGTACTCCTGCGGCTTCCCGAAGAAAAAATCATCCAGGGGCGCGTGCTCGAGCCCGACGGCCGGCCACTGGCCGGCGCCGAGCTGCGCGTGTAACGCATCGAGAGCTATTCGCGCGAGAATATGGCCTTGTGCCTGGACGACGTCGTCAACGGCCGCGGGCTCCTCCAGTGGTGCAAGGACGGGGGACCGTTGCCGCGTCAACCGGCCAAGATCGTGACGGCGGCCGACGGGCGTTTCCGCTTGGGCGGTATCGGACCCGACACCGTCGTCGAGTTGCACGTGCGTGGTCCGGGCATTCACCACACCACGTTCGAGGCCACGACCGCCGTTTCCGACACCGTCCGCGGGCCCGTTCCCGGAGCCGATTCCCCGCTGCGCGCGCGCCCCGCGCGCGTTCTCTACGGTGCCAACTGCGAGAACCTGGCAACGCCCGCGCGTACCATCGCCGGTGTCGTTCGCGACCTGGCCACGGGCGAGCCGGTGGCCGGGGCGAACGTCAGAAGCACGGCGACGACGTTCATGGCCACGACCGATCGCGAGGGGCGTTACGAGCTGCTTGGGTGCAAGAAAGAGGCGGATTACCGAATCCGCGTGCAACCACCCGGCGACGGCCCGGCCTACTTTTTCGCCGAGGCGGAGCTCGCCGACGCACCGGGACTTGGTCCGCTGGTCCAAGACATCGGTCTGGCGCGGGGCATCGCCATGCAAGGCCACGTCGTCGACAGCGTGACGGGCCTGCCGCTGCCGACGCGCGTCCACTACGAACCGTTGCCTCGCAATGTCCACGTGGCCGCGCTCGTCGAGCGGCCCGCCGATTTGAACGGCTACGCGGATTGCCGCGCCGACGGCACCTGGCGGATCGTCGTCGCGGCCGGTCCGGGCGCGCTGCGGTTCGGTTTTCCCGGCGTCGACCCTGAGTGTTACGCGCCCATCACAGTAACCTACGAGGAGCTGGTCAAGCTCTACGAGCAGTCGCCCGAGCACAGCCCTTTGGCGCATTTGCCGGAAGTAAAAGAAGAATCCAGATTTTCACACGTCATCGGTTCTTCCGGCAGTGCGCGCGTGGTGTTGATCAGCCCGGTTGACGGCGCGGCGCCTGAGCCGCTTGAGGTGCAACTGGAGCGGGGCCGCACGTTGGGCGGGCAGGTGGTCGGCCCTGATGGTAAGCCCTTGGCCGGTGTCACCGCGTACGGTTTGAACAACTGGTGCATTGGCTCCCAGACTTTGAGGAGCGGGGAGTTCGCCGTCACCGCGCTGCGGCCCGGCGTGCGACGAGAGCTCGGTTTCCACCACAAGGAAAAGCGGCTGGGCGCCTATCGCGTGATTGACGGCGGCGAGTCCGAACGCCTTGTCGTTCCGCTCGAGCCGTGCGGCGCGGCGGTTGGACGCATCCTCGACGAGCACGGCGCTCCGTTCGCCGCGATGGACGTCTGGTTTTATTCCGTGGGAGCAAAGCGTGGCTCGGAAGCGGTGTTCGCGGTGACTGACGCCAACGGGCGATTCCGCACCAACGAGCTCGTTCCGGGTCAGCCGTACGAAGTGGACCGATCCGGTCCTGGCAGCAGTGTTTTCCGATCACTCTACGGCGGCGGCTTCTCGGTCGGTTCCGGACAGACAAAAGACCTCGGCGATTTCACGTTGGGAGGCAAACCCAAGCCCGTGACGAAGGCGGACACCGATGATCAGTCGGATGCGAACGAAAAACCGAAATCGCCGCCGCCACGAGTTGCGCCCAAGGGCGGCGACGACGGAATTGCCGCGACCAAAGCCAGCGAGGCGGTCACCGTCCGCGGCCGCGTGCTCGATCCGCAGGGTAAGCCGCTGGCCGGCGCCAAGCTTTACCTGTCGTACCCCAACCGCAAAGCGCTCGAACCGCAATTGTTGGGCAACAGCGGCGCGGAGGGGCAATTCGAATTCCGTGTCGACAAGTTGCGGCTCGACACGTCGTACATGCCCGATCCCTGGTCGATGGCAAGCATTACGGCAACCGCGGAGGGTTTCGGCCTCGAATGGGTTGATGCGGCAAAGCCCGATGGCGATGGAAACTTGATCGTCCGACTGGTCAACGACGTGCCGATTCACGGTCGCGTGCTCACGCTCGAAGGCAAACCGGTCGCCGAGGCCAAAATTCGGCTGCGCGGGCTCAAGATCCCGGAACAAGACCTCGATGCCTACGTCGAATTCCTGCGCACATCGACCAACAGTCGAAGCCCAGCGCGCGAGCAACCCAGGCTTCCCGACGTGCCCGACGAGGTGCTCGCCGACGACGAGGGGCGGTTCACTTTGCGCGGTTTCGGCGCGGAGCGAGTGGTCGAGCTGTCCGTCGAGGGACCGGGCATCGAATGGTGGTTCATCCGGGTCATGACGCGAGAGTGCGAACCGGTCGTCACGGCCCGACGGGGTCGGCCCGATCGGGTCTACGGGGCCACGTTCGATTACCTCGCGCCCATCTCGCGGCCGATCGTCGGCACGGTGCGCGATCGCGCCACCGGTGATCCGGTCGCCGGCGCGACGATCCGGGGCCGCACCCAACACGTCCCGAAGTCCGACGAGAATGGCCGGTTCGAGTTACTGGGGTGCGCCAAGGCCGAACAGTACACGCTCAGCGTCGTGCCCGATGGCTTGCCCTACTTTACCGCCGGCGCGCAGCTAGTCGACACGCCGGGATTCGAGCCGCTGGAGGCCGACTTCCAGCTCGAACGGGGAATTCGCATGACGGGGCGTGTCACGACGCAGCCTTCCGGCGCGCCGAGCCAGGCGTACGTCGAGTATTTCCCGCTGCGTCCCAACCAGCACGTGGCCAAGCTCCCGGCGGATCGCGCCCGGCACCACGTAGGGCACTCATGGGCCGATTGCCGGCCTGACGGCAGTTACACCCTGGCCGTGCTGCCCGGACCCGGCGTGCTCGCCTTTCGCGGCCATGTCCCGGACTACTACCGGCTGTACGCCCCCGCCTTGATCACGCGCCAAGATATCGCGGAGTTTTTTCATCGCAGCGCCGACGAATTCTTCCACCCCTCAACAGAAGCGTCGGACCACGCCAGCAACACGCTAACCGGCGAGTACCCGAAGTTTTTGACGGTCGGGCCGGGTAGAGAGGTACACGTCTTGGAGCAAGCGACGTACAACCAATTTGTCCTGATCGACCCGCCCGAAGCTGCGGAAACGCTGACACAAGACGCGACGCTCGAAGTCGGGCGCACGGTGCCGGGCAGCGTGCGCGGACCCGACGGCGAGCCACTTGCCGGCGCGCGTGTGGGTGGACTGGACAATTCGTCATCGAAGATGAACCTTGAAACGCCCGACTTCACCGTTTTGGCTTTGAACCCGCGGCGGCGCCGCTTGCTCGTTTTCGAGCACCGCGAGCGGCGACTTGGCTTCCACACAATCATTGCCGGCGACGACCCGGGGCCGCTCGCCATTCGCATGCAGCCGTGCGGCACAGTCGTCGGCAGGTTGCTCGACCCTGGGGGAACGCCGCTGGCCAGCCGTCCGATTTTAGGCGCCGCGAACCATGTGGTTTGGCCTCCCGAGTTCACGCTCACGACCGACGGCCAGGGGCGGTTCCGCTTGGAAGGCATGGTTCCCGGGCTCGAATACTATTTGTATCGTGAATACAAGCCGGACAAGTCGTCGGCCGAAATCTGCAAATTCACCGTCGCGGCGGGCGAAACCAAGGACCTGGGCGATGTCACGACCAAGTCGCCGGCCGCTCCGCCGCGCAATGAACAACCCAGGCTAGGCACTGAGCAGCCGGGCCAATCCAAGCCCAAGGTTGAATCGCAGACGAAACAGCCGGAGCGCGGCCAGGAAGATCGAGCCGACGGCGCGGCGAACGCGCCGCAGGAGAACGACGCGAAGCCAAAGACCGACCCGGCCGACGACTCTGTTACCGTCCGCGGCCGCGTGCAGGACCCGGACGGCAAGCCGCTCGCCGGGGCCAAGCTCTACCTGTCGTACCCCAACCGCAAAGCGCTCGAACCGCAATTGCTGGGCACCAGCGGCGCGGAGGGGCGATTCGAATTCCGTGTCGACAAGTCGCGGCTCGACACGTCGTACATGCCCAATCCCTGGTCGATGGCAAGCATTACGGCAACCGCGGAGGGTTTCGGCCTCGAATGGGTTGATGCGGCTAAGCCCGACGGCGATGGAAACCTGACCATCCATTTGGTCAACGACGTGCCGATTCACGGCCGGGTGCTCACGCTCGAAGGCAAGCCGGTCGCCGGGGCCAAAGTTCGGCTGCGGATGATCGGGATTCCGGAACGCAACCTCGACGCTTTCATCGAAGCCGTGCGCGTGGGCACAGGGCCCACGAACTCTCATTTCCAACGCATGGGCGTCAAACTCCCGGAATTTCCCGATGTCGTGCTCACCGACGACAATGGAAGTTTCACATTGCGCGGACTGGGCGCAGAGCGGGTGGTGGAGGCGGCGGTCGAGGCGCCAGGGATCGAATGGGCGATCATCAGGGTCATGACGCGCGAGTGCGAGGCCGTCGTCAGGGCGTCCGGGGCGGGGATGTCATTCCAACCTAATCGCGCCTATGGTGCCACATTCGAGTACCTCGCATCCCCGGCGCGGCCCGTCGCCGGGACCGTGCGCGACCACGAGACCGGCGCGCCGATTGCCGGCGTGACGGTTCGCGGGACTTTCCCTTTCCACTTCGTGAGGTCCGACGAGAATGGTCGTTTCGAGCTGCCCGGCGAGCCAAAAATCAAGCAGCACGTGATTACCGTCGCGCCCGGCGGCCTGCCCTACTTCGGCGCGGGCCTGCAATTAGACGACACTCCGGGGTTCGAGCCGCTCACGGCGGACGTCCAGTTGTACCGCGGAATCGAAGCACGCGGGCGCGTGACGGCGCAGCCCTCCGGCGCGCCCAACGAGGCGCACGTCGACTATTACCCGCTGCTTCCCAACCAGCACAAGGCCAAGCTTGGCCCATCGCCGCGAGGCAACTACGGCTACTCGTCGGCCGAATGCGGACCCGACGGCGCCTACACCCTTCCGGTGCTACCCGGTCCCGGCGTGCTTG
>Ga0307372_10006397_pt1 | contig 17261 bp, 15 predicted proteins | sample OX1MG_FD_202533 | JGI IMG/M metagenome (GOLD analysis project Ga0307372, IMG submission 202533) | Soil microbial communities from Risofladan, Vaasa, Finland - OX-1 | ecosystem: Environmental > Terrestrial > Soil > Coastal area > Acid sulfate soil | place: Finland: Risofladan, Vaasa | collected... | reverse complement strand
TTGACTTCCGCACGGCCCCGCCGGCCGACCGCGCGGCACCAGATTTGGCCGTGCCAGATTTGGCCGTGCCCGATCTGGCGGACTTGGCCGCACCGGTCTTGGCAGCACCCGCACCCGTCTTGGCAGCACCGGTCTTGGCAGCGCCGGTCTTGGCAGCACCCGTCTTGGCAGCGCCGGACCGCGCGGCACCAGCGGTCCTGCGCTTGGGTGCCGGGCCCGAGGCCCGGCGCTCGGCGAGCAGTTCGATCGCCCGCTGCAGGGTGATGGATTCGGCCATGTCTCCCTTGCGCAGGGATGCGTTGGTCTCGCCGTCGGTGACGTACGGGCCGAACCGGCCTTCGCGCAGCACGATCGGCTTGCCGCTGGTGGTGTCGTCACCGAGTTCGCGCAGCGGCGGCGCGGCCGAACCGGCCGCGCGCCCGCGCGGCTTCGGCTGGGCGAACAGCTCCCTGGCCTGGTCCAGCGTCAGCGTGAACAGTTGCTCGTCGGACTCAAGCGACCGGCTGTCGGTGCCCTTCTTGACGTAGGGACCGTACCGCCCGTTCTGCACGGTGACCGGTTCGCCGTCGATCTCGCCGATCGCCCTGGGCAGGGTCAGCAGCCGGAGCGCGTCGTCCAGCGTGACGCTGTCCAGGTCCATCACCTTGAGCAGTGACGCGGTCCTGGGCTTCGCCGACGCGGGCGCGTCCTCGCCGAGCACTTCGGTCACGTACGGGCCGAACCGGCCGGCCCTGGCCACGATCGTCAGCCCGGTACCCGGGTCGCTGCCCAGGATCTTGTCGCCGCTTGGCCGCTCCAGGAGCTCGCTGGCAAGCTCGGCGGTCAGCTCGTCGGGAGGCGTTCCCTCGGGAACGTTGACGCGCTGCCCGTCCCGCTCCAGGTACGGCCCGTACCTGCCGACCCGGATCACGATGTCGGTGCCGACCAGCGGGAACGAGCTCACGTCCCGCGCGTCGATCTCGCCGAGATCGCTGACCAGGTCCTTGAGCCCCTCCTCGTGGTGACCGTTCTCCCCCTCTGAGCCGAAGTAGAACCGGCGCAGCCAGGGCACCCGGCCAGCCTCGCCCCTGGCGATCTCGTCGAGCGCCGCTTCCATCCTGGCGGTGAACTCGTAGTCGACCAGGTGCGTGAAGTGCCGTTCGAGCAGCGTCACCACGGCGAACGCCACGAACGAGGGGACCAGGGCAGTGCCCTTCTTGAACACGTACCCGCGGTCCAGGATGGTGCCGATGATCGACGCGTACGTCGACGGCCGGCCGATCTCGCGGTCTTCCAGCTCCTTGATCAGCGACGCCTCGGTGTACCTGGCGGGCGCTCTGGTCGCGTGCTCTGCCGCGGCCAGGGCGAGCACGGTCAGCGGATCCCGTTCGGCCAGCGGCGGCAGCCGGCGCTCCCGGTCGTCGCGGTCGGTGCCGTCGGCCTCCTCGACGTCTTCCACGTAAGCCTTGAGGAAGCCGTAGAACGTGATGATCTTGCCGGAGGCGCCGAACTCCGCCTCCTCCCCGGCGCTGGAAAGCCCGGCGACCCGGACCGAGACCGACTCCCCGACAGCGTCCTTCATCTGCGAGGCGACGGTGCGCTTCCATACCAGCTCGTACAGCCTCAGCTCGTCGCCAGACAGGCCAGCCTGGGCCGGAGTGCGGAAGCTATCACCGGCTGGCCTGATCGCCTCGTGCGCCTCCTGGGCGCTCTTGACCTTGCTCGCGTAGACCCGGGGCGCATCCGGGAGGTATTCCGCGCCGTAAAGCTCCCGCGCCTGGGCTCTGGCCGCCGTGATCGCCGTCTGGGACAGCGTCACCGAGTCGGTCCGCATATAAGTGATATGACCGTTCTCATACAGGCGTTGCGCTACCTGCATCGTGTACTTGGCCGAGAAGCCAAGCTTGCGGGAGGCTTCCTGCTGCAGCGTGGTCGTGCGGAACGGCGCGTACGGCGACCGGCGGTAGGGCTTGCGTTCTACTGATTTCACCGCGAACGCAGCGCCACCAAGCCGGTCCGCCAGGGCAGCCGCGGCCGCGCCGTCCAGATGCAGGACCTGCGCCGTGGCGTGATCCGCGCCGTCGGCGGCACCGGCCTTAGCGTTCGCCGCGCCCGCCGCGGACCGCAGCTCGCCGGTCGGGGCGAAGTCACGGCCCTGGGCGATCCTGCGCCCGTCCAGGGCGACGAGGGTCGCGGTGAACGAGCTGACGCCCTGGTCCGGGTCCTGTCCTTGCTGGGTCGCGAAGTCGGCTTCGAGGTCCCAGTACCGGGCCGGCCGGAAGGCGATCCGTTCCCGTTCCCTGTCGACCACCAGCCGGACTGCCACGGACTGGACCCGGCCAGCCGAGAGCTGCGGCATGACCTTCTTCCACAGCACCGGAGAGACTTCATAGCCGTAGAGCCGGTCCAGGACGCGGCGGGTCTGGTACGCCTCGACGAGGCCGTTGTCCATTTCGCGCGGGCTGGCAACAGCAGCGGCGATCGCCTCGGGCGTGATCTCGTGGAAGACCATCCGCTTGGCGGGCACCTTCGGCTTGAGTTCCTCGATCAGGTGCCAGGCGATGGCCTCGCCCTCGCGGTCCTCGTCGGTAGCGAGCAGGAGTTCGTCGGCGTCCTTCAGCAGTTGCTTGAGCTTGCTGACCTGCTGGCGCTTGTCCGCGTTCACCACGTACAGCGGCTCGAAATCCGCATCGATGTTCACGCCGAGCCGAGCCCATGGCTCTTTGCGCAGTTTATCGGGAACGTCCGCCGCGCTGCCTGGCATGTCACGAATGTGACCAATGCTCGATTCGACGACATATTCCTTGCCGAGATAGCCGGCGATAGTCCGCGCCTTGGCCGGAGATTCGACGATGACAAGCCGCCTGGCACCGCTCTTCGCGGTCGCCGTGCCTGCCTTGCCGCTCCGCGCTGCGGAACTCGTCTTTGCTGCCACGCTCTCTCTACCTCACATCTCGCCGAGACCAGGAGGCTACCGCAGGCGGCCGGCTGGCTCTGCGACTGTCGAGCAATCGCTCGCCTCTGGCACCGAACGCGCTCCCGCTCTAGCGGATTCCCTCACGCCGATTGAATCATCGTCGCAAGCGCGCACAATAAGTGGTGATGGCGGAGTACTCCTACCTCGTGCTCAACCTGCCGCGCGGAACGTCCAGGGACGTCGCGCGGCAGATCCTCACGGACCACGCCGAGTACGGCAACTGGGAACTGGCCAGGATGCGGCTGTATGCCGACGGTAGCCGTACCGCGACTCTCCGCCGCAAGATTATCCGGCCCAGCCTGACCACCCGGCGAGCCGGGCGGGCTGACGGGTTGTTCTGGCGGGCCTAGGCCAGGCCCGCTTCCGCCTCGTGATCAGGTTGCCCGCCGGGGCTAGGCCACTGCCCGGCCGACGACGAACGGCTTCCTGGCCGCTCCCCGACTGGCCGCAGCCGGCTTCCTGCTGAGCGTGAAGGCGTTGAACTGCGTGGGGGGCGCCGCATGCCGCGGCGTCGTCTTGTGGCCGACGACCTTATGACCAGGCAACCTGTGCTTGCTGCGGTATCCGCTCGTCGGCTGGCTGTCACCGGACTCGGCTGGTCCCCAGAAGCCCTCGTCAGGCTCGCGGTGCCCGGCTGGCTGCTGCCGCTCGCGGGCCGGCGGCTCTGCCGGGCGGGATGGCTGCTCCTCCAGGGCTGCTTGCTGCGGCTCAGGAGGCACCAGCATGTCACCGGACGGAGGCACTGGGTCGGCGTCGTCGCCTAGCATGCCGGCGACCATCGCGGCCAGCTGCCGCCGCAGGCGCGAGAGCCGGCTGCCATTGAGCGGAGCCGAGCCGGCCGCCCGGGCCAAGCCGATGTCGATGCCGCTGCCCGAAGTGAACGGAGTAGGTGCCGCCGCCGTACGTACCGCCGCCAGGCCCGTCAAGGTCTTCATCACCGCTCCTGCCTCGGTCGTGGACCTTGCCAGGTTCCGGTTACGGCGGCCACGGCCAGGCGTGGTAGCGCCACGGCCGTGGCCGCCGGAGCGGAACCCTTCCCGCTGCCGGACACGAGGATCAAGCAGCCGGACTGCCAGGCCGGCGCACAAGGCGCAGCGCCGCCCGCTCGCGCTCCGCGTTCGGGCGACGGCCCACCGGGGCCCTGGAGCTGATCCGACAGCACAGCCAACCCTCCTCGCTGGAAGCCGGCCACGTACGAGACTGCTGCCTAAAGGCGTAGTGGAAGGGGTACGCCCCCTAAGTCAGCCCCGCACAATGCGTAACCATAACACTACTCACGGTTGGCATTGGTCAAACGGCCAAACAGCGCGGCGGGTCCCGACTAATCCTTAGTGATCGGACCTCGGGTTCCGCCTCGCCATTTACCCAGCTAGCTGCGAAAACACGTGTCACAGGCGCCTTACTCTCGCTATAGCGGCAGCAGGGAGCCCGGGACGCGATGGTCGGCGTGGTGGTCCGCGGTCAGCACAGGTCGATGAAGTTGTCGAGCACCCGGGTACCGAACTCAAGCGCTGCCACCGGGACCCGCTCGTCGACTCCGTGGAAGAGGCCGGCGAAGTCCAGTTCGGGCGGCAGCTGCAACGGGGTGAACCCGAAGCACCGGATGCCCAGCCTGCTGAACGCCTTGGCGTCGGTGCCACCGGACAGGCAGTAAGGCACTACCTTCCCGTCCGGGTCGGCGCGCAGCAGCGCCGCGATCATCGCGTCGCACAGTTCCCCGTCGAACGTGGTCTCCAGGGCGACCGCGTTGTTCACGAATTCCCGCTGCACGGCGGGACCGAGCAACTCGTCGAGCTCGGCGAGGAACTCGTCCTCGTAACCGGGCAGGAACCGCCCGTCTAGCTGTGCCGAGGCGGTCTGGGGAACCACGTTCACCTTGTAGCCGGCAGTCAGCATCGTGGGATTGGCGGTGTTGGTCAAGGTCGCACCCACCATGCGGGCGATCGGCCCGATCTTGGCGAGTAGCGCGGCGGTTTCGTCGCGCGAAAAACTGATTCCCAGCGCCTCGCAGGCGGCTTCGAGGAAGGCGGTAACCGACGACGTGAGCCGTACCGGCCACTCGTGCCGCCCGATCCGCGCGACAGCCTCGGCAAGTTCGGTGACCGCGTTGTCAGGCTGCAGCATGGAGCCGTGGCCGGCCGTGCCGCGGACCGTCAGGCGAAGCCAGGCGATCCCCTTCTCCGCCGTCTGGAGCAGGTACAGCCGCTGGCCGCCGATCGTCGTGCTGAAGCCGCCGACCTCGCCGATCGCCTCGGTGACGCCATCGAAGAGATCGGGCCGGTTGTCCACGAGCCAGCCAGCTCCGTGGTGACCGCCTGCTTCCTCGTCGGCCAGGAACGCCAGGACGATGTCCCGCGGCGGCCTGCGGCCCTCGCGCAGCCGCTGCCTGACCACGGCCAGCATCATCGCGTCCATATCCTTCATGTCGACCGCGCCGCGACCCCAGACGCAGCCTTCGGCGATCTCCCCGGACAGCGGGTGCACCCGCCAGTCAGCCGGGTCAGCCGGGACCACGTCCAGGTGGCCGTGGATCAGCAGCGCTGGCCTGGACGGGTCCTCGCCCGTGATCCTGGTCACGACGCTGGCCCGGCGCGGCCTGGATTCGAGCACAATCGGCTCAAGGCCGACCTCTGCGAGGAGCGCGGCCACGTGCTCGGCGGCCGCACGCTCACCGGGCCCTGAGTCGTCGCCCGGATTGATAGTGTCGATCCTGATCAGGTCGCTGGCCAGTCCGGCGACTTCCTGCTGCGCAGTGATACTCATCCGGCCATATTGTCATCTGGATTGTCATCTGGCGCGGCCGACCGTCGGTCGGTGTCTCGCACGGAGGTGCCCTGGTTTGCTATCGTGATGCGGCTGGGGCGGTCACGAGCCGCCGCCAGACGAGTCCGGGTGGCGGAATAGGCAGACGCGCTAGCTTGAGGTGCTAGTGCCCGTAAAGGGCATGGGGGTTCAAGTCCCCCCTCGGACACCAAAACCGGTGAGATTTCCCCAGACGCAGCTTTACTTGAACACTCCTGCGGGTGGCTTCCGGGCCGCCCGCCATCTGGCCAGCGGCCTGGCTCTCCCCTCGGGGAGGCGGCCGTGACTGCCTGCGTTATCGCTCCTGTCGTTCCCCCGGTGATCCGGGCGCCCGGCCGCGGGCGCGGCGGCCCGGCCGGGGCCCGGCGGCTGCCGCTGGCCGGTTCTCCCGCCAGCGCGGCGCTCGCCGGCGGCGTGGTTTACGGGCTCGGGCGGATCGATGCCTCGGGCCGGGTCGCCGGCCGCGCGGTCACCAGCGCGCTGGGCTGGGGTAACGGTGACCGGCTGACGATGACCGCGGAGTCGGGCGTCGTGGTCGCCCGCCGCGATCCCGGCGGGATGGTCACCTTGGCAGCGCGGCCGTACATCGTGATCCCGGCCGCGCTGCGCCGCCGCTGCGGGCTGCGGGCCGGTGACCGGGTGCTGCTGGCCGCGCTCCCTGGCGAGGACGCCCTGGCCGCCTACCCGCTGGCCGTGGTCGACCAGGCGATCCGGGCGCACCGCACAGCCGTGCCCGGGCCAGGGGGCCAGCCGTGACCGCCGCCGCGCGGGCGGGCACCTCGCAGCGGGACGCTGCCGAGGCGGCGCTTGTGCTGCTGGAGCGGATGGGCCTGTCGCCCGCCGACCTGCTGGCCGTCCCGCGCGAGCGGCCGGCGGCACCGACGTTCGCCGAGTACGTCCCGGTCGTGTCAGCGGCGGTCACCGCCGGGACGCGGAGGGCGTACGGCTCGTACTGGAACCGGGTCGTCGAGCACCGGGGCGGCCGGCGCCTGGACGAGCCCACGCCCTCGGAGGTCCGGCAGCTCATGGCTTACGTGCGGGCCAACGTGGTCGCCCGGCGTAACGCCCGAGGGGGGCGCAGCGCCGCCGAGCACCTGGTGGCCGCGCTGCGCTGCCTGTACCGGCGCGCGGAGGATGACGGGCTGATCGCGGAGGCGGACAACCCCGCCCGCAAGGTCGAAAAGCCCAGGCGGCTGCCATCGGCCCGGCGGGCCGTGCCGGACACGCGGCTGGCGGAGATCAACGAGGTCGCGGCCGCCACGGGCAACGACCCCGAACTGGACACGCTGCTGCTGCGGCTGCACACCGAGACCGCCTGCCGGCGCGGCGGCGCCCTCGGGCTGCGCCCGGCCGATCTCGACCCGGACCAGTGCCTGATCCTGCTGCGGGAAAAGGGCGGGACAGTGCGGTGGCAGCCGGTCTCCCCCACGCTCATGGCCCGGCTCGTCCGCCATGGCCAGGAGCGGAACGCCCCCCGTCAGGGCCGACTGCTGCGCTACGCCGACGGCCGGCCGATCACCAGCCGCCGGTATGACCACCTGTGGACCCGGATCGGGAGACAACTGCCGTGGGTACGGACCCAGCAGATCAGCACCCACTGGATCAGGCATACCACCCTGACCTGGGTCGAGCGGAACTTCGGCTACGGCGTCGCTCAGGCGTACGCCGGCCACGCCGGCTCGGGCGGCGACGCCGGCGCTACTTCGACCTATGTCCGGGCCAGCGTGAGCGAAGTCGCCGCCGCGCTGGCCGCGCTCACCGGAGAACCCCATCCCCTGGCCACCCAGGAAGGGTGGTGAGCCGCATGGCTAAGCACGCGGGTAAGGCCAGCGTAAGACCCGGCTACGCGGCCGGGCCGTTCGGGACGGGCGGCACGTGGATCGTCCCGCTAGCCGGCGGGCACGGCGCGGAAGGAGCCTCCCGTGATTCCGGCCACTGAGCAGACCGGCGCAAGCGGTGAGGATGGCGGGCCCGGCGCGGTCATGACCGGAGTGATCGCGCGCTGTCCTGGCGAGATGGCGGGCCAGGCCCGGATACCGGCCCTGGAAGCCGGTTCCGCTCTCCTACCCGGTCCCGCCGGGACCGGGGCTGCCATGCTGGCAGGGCAAGAGCCAGGCGGCCATCACGGCGGCGGCTCCGCTCCTGACTTGCGCCGGTCAGGGGCATACCGGGAACGCCGCGCGCCGAAGTCCTGGCCGCTGATCCTGCTGGCGGTGCCGGCGACCGTGGCGGTGTGGTCGGGGTGGGTCCAACTCGGTCAGATGACCGGGTTCGGGCTCGTCCGGCCGTTCCCTGGCCTGTGGGATTCGTTCGAGGTCAACACGGCGATCACACTGCCGATCGGGGTGGAGGCGTACGGGGCGTTCGCGCTGGGCACCTGGCTGTCGTCCGGGACGCGGACCAGCGCGCGGACCCGCCGCTACGCGATGTGGTCGGCGATCGGGTCGCTGCTGCTGGGCATGGCAGGGCAGGTCGCCTACCACCTGATGTCGCAGGCTCACATGGCCCGCGCGCCCTGGGCCATCACCACCGGGGTCGCGTGCCTGCCGGTCCTGCTTCTCGGAATGGCGGCCGCGCTGGCCCACATGCGCCACGCCGACGCCCACCAGGAGGACCATGACGACGCACGGCACCAGGCCCCCGCTGCGACCATCCGGCCCACCGGGAGCGGCCCGGGCCGGGACCTGACGGAGCAAGGAACGCCGGCACCGGGCCAGCCCTGCCCGCCGGGTGACACGACACCTCCTGCGGGCACGCCATCTGACGAAGCTGACTGCGTCGAGACCAAGCGGCTTGAGGTAGCGCGGGTGACCGCGCTCCAGCTCGTCAGCACCGGGGTGCGGGTATCCCGCCGGACCCTGCGCGACGCGGGCCTGCGCGGCTCCAACGCCGAACTGGGTGCCCTGGTCAAGGCTGTCAGCGCCGAACTCGACCGCGACGACGACGATCAGCAGGAACCAGGCCCCTGCCCTCCACGCGGCCGTGCGCGGGGAACGGGGGCCATGCCTGCTCACGTCCCGCATGACAACCGCGAACCTATCTGAAGGAGTGTCCTGATGACTGAGTATGAGGAACTGCTGAGCGGCGCCGTGTCGGGCCTGCGCGGCGGCGGGCTTGCAGCAGCGATCGGCGCGGCGGCGAGCGTGTTCGAGGCGATCCGCCTCAGCGCCGACGCGTACGCCGGCACCGAGCCTGAACTGTTCGCCACCTGGCTGATGACAGCCGCCGAGGCAGCCGACGGCCGGGACGCGCTGCTCCGCCCGGCGCCGGAACGATCCGCCCCGCTGGTCCCGGCGCCAGGCATCGCCGCGGGCCAGCTCGCCAGGCTGGCGCGGGCACTGACGGACCTCCTGGCCGAGGCAAGCGGCCGTGCGGGCGATCCAGCCGACGTGGCGGCCTGCGAGCGGGCAGCGGCGTGCGCCGAGCGCATCCATGACCTGCTAGCCCAGGACACGTCATGACCGCGACCCTTGGTGACTTGCTGAACCGTGCCAGCGAGCCGTTGTCGGAGGCGGCGAGCATCCGCGATCTGCCCTCGTCCACGGTGGTTGTCGCGAGCATGCGGCTGCGTACGGTTGTTGAAGCGATGTCGCGCTATGTTGCCAATCCGCACGCTTACCCCGAGTCGTCGGCCGCGGCACGCGCTTCAGCGCGGATGTTCCGGGCCTCCAGGAACCTGGCGCGTGCTGCGGAGGCAGGCCGCAACCTGCCCGGTCCCGGCGCGGCGCATCCGTTGCCGGCGCGGATTGAGACCAGCGTTCCCGCGCTGATAGCCGGGCTGGACATGCTGGCAACGCACTACACCACAGATACGGATGGCTGGGTCTTGCCCCGGTCACCGTGGGCCGACGTGCTGGCCGTGCCGGCGACCCGGACAGCGCTGCTGGCCGAGGTCGCGGACATGGCCGCGATCATCGGCGCGGCATGCCGGGCACTGGCCGGCGTGCCATCGCCGGCGCTGCCGCAAGCGAGCCGCGAGGCGCTGCGTGCTGCTGGCTCGCAACTCCGCGCGCTCCTGCCCGGACCGGCCGGGGAGCCCGAATACCGGCAGCTCGTCCGGGCCGTGCCCGCTGCCATGGCGGCACCCCGCCAGACGCCGGATCAGCCGGAGCCCGTGGTCGAACTGTGCGAAGGGATCACGGCCAGCGCTGAGCGCATCCGGTCTCTCACCTGGCGGCCGGCCCCGGGCAGCCTCTGGCCGCCGTCGCCGTCGCTGAGCGCCTGGCGGTGGTCGGGTCACGCTTGCGCGATCACCGGGCGGATCAGCGAGCAGATCCTTGCTGGCCTGGCCGAGCGGAGCTCCGCTCTCGGGCTCATGTCGACGGGACCGGCGCTGTCGTACGCGGCGATCGCGGCTGGCACAGCCTGGAACGCATGGCGGCACACGGCGAGCATGGCGGCGCTGCTAACGGAAGCTGTGCCGTGGGAGGCTCCCGGTGCCCTCCGCGACGACCTGGACGACCTCATGATCCGGCTCGGCAGGCTTGCCTACGCGAACCCGATGTGGACCCCAGCGGCCAGTCAGCGGGCACCTCTGAAGGACCTGGCCGAGCTGGCGCCAGGCGCCGGTGACCTGCGGATAGTGCTCGCTGCGGTGCACCAGGCGACCGATTCGCTGGACCGCGTGGCAACGGCGGACCTGAATTCGGTGCGCTCAGCCGACCCCCGTCAGATCGTCCCGCAGGTCGCGGCGCAGGTTCCCGCGAGCGCGGCAGAGCTGGTCCGCATGTATGAGATGACCAGCCATGCCATGGGCCGAGCCGCGGCAGCCGTCGGCGTGCCAGCGGCCGCGGCCGGCACGCAAAGCTCGTTTCTGTCTGTCATGCGGGAAGTCCACCGGGCTGCCGCGGAGGCGACACCTGATCGACAGCGCGACCGCCTGCTGACCGCCATACAGGACAAACCGCCGGGTGTCGGGCCCGCGCTGTGGCGCGCTTCATTTCCGGGCCAGCTACCGTCCGCGCCGCACGCCGAAGAGCCGGCCCGGCAACCGGAAAGGGCGCGCCCGTCACCCAATCGCGCAACGCGTCTCACTGCATCCACGCAAACGCATCGATGAAGGGCCGCCCGGTGAGGGCGGCGACCAGCTCCGCGTTGTCCTGCTCCCGGTTCTGCGGCAGCGGGCCTCGATGAAGGACACGGCGTCAGGTGCTGTCGGCCTCTCGATTAGCGCTCCGTTAGGTCGGCGGCATTGCGAGGATTGTCGCCGTGCTGAAGTTCACGCTCGACCACAACTGCATCGTGGACATAGACGAAGACCGGCAGCCCGAAGCCCGGTGCCTGCGCTCATTGCTGGCCCGGCACGATGCTGGGGAAGACCGCGTGCGGCTCGTGGCCACCAGCGCGTCGGAGCGCCAGCAGGGCGGGCCTTACCTGGAGAACTTCAACCAGTTCCAGGACCGGCTCGCAGCCCTCGGACTGGGGCACCTGGAACTTCTCGCCCCGGTCGCAGTAGCAGACCTGTCGTACGTCGACTGGTGCGTGGCCGCCGGACCCGAGAGCATCTCGCTCCTAGAGCGCATTCACGGCGTGCTCTTCCCAGAAGAGGCATTCGAGCTTCAGGACGTGCTCGCCGCTGCGGGACCGAACGCCAATCCCGAGGTCATCGAGCGGAAATGGCGAAACCACGCGCTTGACGTGCACGCACTGTGGTGCCACATCCACTACGAGGGAGACGTCTTCGTCACTAGCGACGGCGTGTTCTTCAGACAGAGCAAGCGGCAGCCGCTCGCCAGCCTCGGGGCAGCCAGGATTCTCCGCCCCTGCGACGCGGCGCGCGCCAGGTGACCTAAGCCTCACGCGGTGCGCTGCCAGCCGACCGGCGCATCGGCCGGGACATCCGGCAGCGGGTCACCATGCCTCCAGATCAATCCGCAGTCGCGCCGCAGCACGCACACCAGCCGACCCAGCAGCGCAACGCACGTCACTGCAATCGCAGCCAGCAGTGCCAGGTAGTCCAGGGTCGGGCCGGGGATCGAGCAGGCGGTCCGGTCGAGCTCGTCGAGGGTCTTGGCCACAGGGAACGCAGCGTTGCGCATCCGGGTCCGCGCGTTGGAGGCGTCCCGGGCGACGATCTCGGCTTCGACCAGGGTGCGGAGCAGTTCCTCGGGTGCCCACCGCTTTGTTTTCGCGGTGATGAGGAGGTCGGGGCGAGCTGGCGCATCGCGGCGAGCTTGAGCCGGCGCAGTCCGGCGGCCAGGTCCGGGGCGAGCCGCGGGGCAGGCGCCGCAGCCATGCCAGGGCCGAATAGGTCACATGATCCGGCGAGATTCCTCGGCAGCCGATGCTCGATGTCATCGTTGGCGACCGGCTGGACGCGCTGCTCGATGAGGTAACGCTCAAGGCCGAGATGCTCGTTCTCAGCGCGGGAGGCGGCGGCGAGCCATGCGTGCACGCCAACACCCTGCACCGCCGGCCACGGGTCAAGGTCACGGTCGGTCTGCCGCCAGTCGAATAGCTTGTAGGCCAGGCGGCGGGCGCACGGCTCGCCGGCTTCGGACGGCCCCATCTCGACCTGCCGGGACCTCGGCGCGGAGGCGGCGGTTCGACGGATCAGCGCGGCGATCTTGTCGGGGGTTAGATTCATCGCCACTTCCGTTCAGCAGGCTGAAGCGGGTCAGGTTGATGCCGGTGCTCTTTGCGGGGGTGCCGCTCCGGCCGTTCGTGGGTGCGCACCGTGCCAGCCGCGTTTTTACGACGTACGGCGGGCTCCTCACTGCCACCCAGCCGGTGCCGGGGTCGATGCCGAGGAACTCCCACAGGCTCGCCGTGACCACCCTGCGGCCGGCGACGAGGACTCACCACTGCCAGCCACCGCCAGCCACGTCACCGCGCCGTTGCTGGCTGCCCTGCTCGCCGACCACACGTTCACCTACCTGATGAGGACCCGGCGAGGGGATGACGGCCAGCTAGAGACGTACCCGGAAGAAGCCACTCCAGGGGCTCAGTCCCTGGGCGCGGCGCTTGCCCCGGAAGACCTGGTCGGGCCTTCTGCCTCTTCGCGGCATCGCGGGTGCCCCTGTGCTGCGCCCTGACGGCACTTCGCTGGGCAGATCGGCTCCTGGGTGGCAATAAGACAGCGGCCTACTCCAACGACCGCCTCTGGTCAGCAACTGGCAACAACCTGCTGCTCGGCGGAGACATGGCCACCTGCACGGTCCTCGTGCGCCTCAACCCGAACGTACCAAGGCCGGAGGAGCGAACGGGGTTCAAGATCCCGAACCTCAATCAGTGGATTCTTGACCCGGCCAACCAGCGTCTCGTGCTGTGGCACGTACTGATCCTCGTAATTGACTGGATCTGCCAGGGAGCACCGCGGCAGCCAGGAATCACGATGCGCCAGTTCACCCCCTGGACGGAAGCGATCGGCGGATTCCTCACTCACCACCGCATCTGCGGCTTCCTCGGCAACGTCGACACCGTCCGCGACATCGATGACGAAAACGCCACCTGGACTGCGTTCCTGGCGCGGTGGCGCAAGATCAACGGCGACCGGTGGCTCACCTCGTATCAGGTGCGCCAGACGGCTGACGTACCTCAGTTCGGCGAGGGCCCGTGGGACGGGCTGTTCCTCACCGACTGGCGCGGCAAGCTGCTTAGCGAGGTCGCGCTCGGCAAGCGGCTCAAGGGGCAGATCGGGCGCTACCACGGATCGTTCGTTATCCGAAGCGACCGGGACCGGCACAACAACGTGCGGACGTGGCGGGTCGAGGAGTTCAGCGGGCCTGCCAATGACCCCTCGCATCCCTCGCAACCATAGCAGCAGGTGCGTGACCTGCTTGACGTGCGCTCAAGTCATGCGAGGGATAACCAGATCCACGAGAAAACATCCCTCGCATCCCTCGCATCCTCCTGATCCAGCGAGGGGTTACCCTCGCTGTTGCGAGGGATACAGGCGATCCTCGCAACCTTGTCCATGCAGGTCAGATGCCACCTCGCGAGGGATGCGAGAGGCGCGAGAGCGTTTCCTGCCCCGCCGTATGCGTGCTGCTAGATTCCCCGGCCCGGCCAGGTCGCTTGCATCGCCCGCATCCCTCGCGAGCGTGGCCATCGCTGCTCAGCGAGCCCGGCCGGCAGTGACCGCCCGAGCGTCTGCCACCCCCATCTGCCACCCCCGGCGGCATTGGCAGTCACCCCCGGAAGACATCCCAGGGGCTGATACGTGAATGGTCCTCAGCCAGGCGCGCGGCAGCGAGCCCCGGCCGGTGATCATCGGTTCCGGGGCGTGGCCGGTGGCGGGGGCTAGGCGGCTGGCTGGAGGCTGACCTGGTGGCCGAGGGCCTGGAGTTTCGCGATCAGGCGCCGGGTTTCCCGGTCCGGGTCCAGGCGGCGGGTGAAGTAGTCGGCGCCGAGCTCGCCGTAGGGCCTGCAGGTCGCCAGGACGTGCCAGATGATGATGAGCATGGCGTGGGCTACCACGATGATGGCTTTCTTTTTCGCGGTCGGGCTGCGGTAGCCGCCCCATTTCATGACGTGCCGGTGGTAGAGGGCCCTGAGGTAGCCGTCGTGGCGGACCGCGGCCCAGGCGGCCTCGACCAGGACCGGCTGGAGATGGGGGTTGCCGTGGCGGCGCCTGCCGGAGCGGCGCTTGCCGGCGGACTCGTGGCTGCCCGGGCACAGGCCGGCCCAGGAGGCCAGGTGCGCGGCGTCGGGGAAGTACTCCGTGACGCCGGCGCCGATCTCGGAGATGACCGCGGCGGCGGTGAGCGGTCCGATGCCCGGGATGGTAGTCAGCAGGTCCCGCTCGGTGCGAAAGGGCGCCATCATCGTCTCGATCTGGGCGTCAAGCTTCGCGATCATCTGATCGAGGTGGCCGATGTGGTCCAGGTGCAGGCGGCACATCAGGGCGTGATGGTCCCCGAACCGGCCTTCCAGGGCCAGCGCCAGGTCGGGGATCTTGACCCGCATCTTGCCCTTGGCCAGGTCGGCGAGAACGCCTGGGCGGCGCTCGCCGTCGATCAGCGCCTCGATCATCGCCCGCCCGGACTTGGTGGTGATGCTGGACGCCACCGAGTCGATCTTGATGCCGGCGTCCTGGAGCACGCTGCCGAGTCTTTGCAGCTCCGAGGTCCGGGACCGCACCACTTTGGTGCGGTACCGCAGGACGTCCCGGGCGGCCTTGACGTCAGCGGGCGGGATGAAGCTGCCGCGCAGCAGCCCGCATTCCAGCAGGGGCACCAGCCACTCGGCGTCCGCGAAATCGGTTTTGCGGCCCGGGACGTTCTTCACGTGCGCGGCGTTGCACACCATGACCTGGGTGAAGTTCCCGTGCTCGATCAGAGCGTGGTACACGGGCATGCTGTAGATCCCGGTGGCCTCCATAGATCCCGGTGGCCTCCATCGCCACATGGGTGACGCCGAGCGAGTCCAGCCACCGGGCCGCCTCCCGCAGCACCCCGTAGAAAGTCCTGAAAGTCCGCTTGCGCGTCACCCGGCCATCGAGGCCGTCACCGGGCGACCGGACCGCCACCGCGATCACGTCCTTGCCGACATCCACCGCCGCGCACCGCTCGTACAGAATCTGCATGCCTGCTCCAAGCTCAGATCGGGAAACCGGACGCGCATGCGGCCCGCGGAGCCCCTGAAATAATCTGAGACACTGATACTCGCGTTCGCGACGCAACCGGGGGACACCCGAAGGGTGAGGGCTCCAGCGTCAATCTTAGAAACGGTCTCACGAAGCCAAGCCGAACCGACGTCAGCGGGCCGCACGCGCACCGCCATTCTCATCCCCCGGCAGCGGACCCGCAGGACCCATCAAAATCTTAGATGTCAAGCTGCGAGGTCAGATTGATGGATGTTTTCCTGCTGGGGCCAGGCGGTTGCCTCGTCGTAGGGGGTGCGGGTCTTGAGGCAGCCGTGGAGGATGCCGACGAGGCGGCTGGCGAGCTTGCGGAGGGCGGGGTTGTGCTCGCTGCCGCGGTCGCGTTCGGCGTCGTAGAGGGCGCGGGCGCCGGGCGAGGCGCTGATGGCGGACAGGGCCTGGGCCATGAGCGCGTCGGTGAGCCGGTCGTTGCGGATGAACCGGGCGGCGACGACCTTCTTCCTGCCCGAGGCGCGGGTGATGGGGCTGGTGGCGGCGTAGTTCTTGCGGGCCTTGCCGCTGGCGTACCGGCCGGGGTCGTCGCCGAACTCGCCGAGGACCCGGGCGCCGGGAACCGGCCCGATTCCGGGCTGGGACAGGTAGATCTCAGCGTCCGGGTGCCGGCCAAAATGTGCCCTCACCTGCTCTTCGAGGACTTTGACCTGCTCGTTGAGGGTGGTGATCACCGCGATCAGGGACCGGGCGGTGACGGCGCAGGCGGCGGTGACGGCCGGCGGCTGGCCCAGCTGGGGGCTGCGCAGCGCGGCCAGGATCGCGGTCGCCTTACCGGGAATGTCACGGCGCCGGGCGCGCTTGAGCGCCGCGGACACCTGCGCGCGGGTCAGCCTGGCGGCCCGCGCCGGGTCCGGGGCCTTGCCCAGCAGCTCCAGGGCGTCGGGGGCGTCCAGGCCCCCGAAGGCCGCCAGCGCGGCCGGGAAGTACTCCCGCAGCTGGTGCCGCAGCCGCTGCACCTGCCGGGTCCGCTCCCAGATCAGCGTCTTGTGAGTCCGGGCCACCACCTTGACCGCGCCGGCGTCCGGGCTGTCGCCCGCCACCGCCCGCGGCTGATGGGATTCGGTGCGCACCATGTCGGCCAGCATGTGCGCGTCGCCGGCATCGCTCTTGGCCCCGGACACGCCGTGCCGTTCCCGGTACCGGGATGCCCGCGGCGGGTTCACGCCGTAGACCGTGTACCCGGCCGCCACGAGCGCGGCCACCCACGGGCCCCGGTCGGTCCCGGTCCCGGTCACCACCTCCGCATCGTCCGCGTCCTCGCCCAGCCGCTGCCCGATCAGCTCGCGCAACCGGGCCATTCCCGCCGCGCCCTCCGGCAGCCGCCTCCTGGCCAGCACCCGCCCGGCCTCGTCCATCAGCTCCACATCGTGATGGTCCTCAGCCCAGTCATCGCCCACGAACAGCCGCATGAACTCTCCCGTCCGCCACGCCGAATCCGGTCAGCAGCCCGCGGGAGAACAATCAGCGACCTAATGAAACAGTGCTCACGCCATCGGCGCGCACGACATCCCAGCAGCGATCAACTCTCCCGGCTGCCGGCAGGGGCACTATCTTCCGGCAGGGCTCAAGGCCCCGGGCGCAAAAGTGCTCACCTGCCGGCGGCCACCAGGCGCCGAGTCTGCCGTATGCAGGCCCGGTAGGTCTCATTAGGACACACCTTGACCAGCACTCACAAGACCATCCCTACCGATGGCTACGACGGTTTCATTTGGTACCACCATGACGGCTTCACGTGGCTCCACCTGGTGGCACCGTGACGGTTCGATGTGGCCCCGTTTCAGGCGGCACCGAGAAGAAGGGCCTGGTCAGGGTTGGGGCCGAATCAAGCCGACGTGCGGCTCCCGATGATCAGGGTGGGTCCACTTCAAGGCGTCGGAGTGGGGCCGAACCAAACCGTCCTAGCCA
>Ga0307372_10006396_pt1 | contig 17263 bp, 30 predicted proteins | sample OX1MG_FD_202533 | JGI IMG/M metagenome (GOLD analysis project Ga0307372, IMG submission 202533) | Soil microbial communities from Risofladan, Vaasa, Finland - OX-1 | ecosystem: Environmental > Terrestrial > Soil > Coastal area > Acid sulfate soil | place: Finland: Risofladan, Vaasa | collected... | reverse complement strand
ACCAATACTGTCACTTATAGCAAGACTGAAACAGGATATGTTCCGAGGTTTGGCTACAGGTTCAATCAATATTTTTCACTGGAAGGCAACTACTTCAATATGGGATCTGCGAATGTCAATGCCGCAATCACTTATCCTGTCTCTGGCAACTTAAGCGTTGACATCAAATTGACGGGTTTTGGGATTGATGCCGTGGGTTCTTACCCATTGAATGACATGTGGAGCCTGTTCGCCAATGGTGGCATTATCGAAGCAAGTGTCAAAGACAGTGTTGCTGCAAATGCACTCGGTAATGGTGCCGCCAACAACGAATCTTCGAATAACACCACCTACGACATAGGCGGCGGCGTGCAAATGAACGCAACCAACAACTGGTCGTTACGCCTCGGCTATATGCAGTACCACAATGTGGGTGATAACAACACAACTGGCAGTGGTAATGTGAATTACGCGTATCTCGGCGCTTTCTATTACTTCTGAATGAATTAAGCGGTTTTAAGCCCCACATGCCTCAACCAGGGCGTGTAGGGCTTTTTTATTTGGGCTATATGCAAAAAGTGGTTGGATTTTAGACCTCACGTCCTTATAGAGAAGCAACCTGTTTTGTGCAATTCATGGTTGGATTCTACAAACACTATCACTCTCCGTATTGTGCATAATGTGGTTGGAACAATGCCTATGTGATTGACCACGGAATAGCGGTGCAAATAGCCTTTTAATCCATACAGACTGATCAAGGCGGGCACGGGACCAGTGGTGGTTTCATCGGGATGTGCAACCACCCCTGGATATAAGCGCTACATGAAACACAATGCCAAAAAATATCTCACGGATATCAACGTCATCATCTCCCTGTTCGAAGAACTGAACCACTAAGTCCAATTATGGGAAATAGTCTGAAATTAGGCGGCTATAAAGAATCCGGCCGCATAAGCGGCCGGATTTATTTGGGCTCACAAACGGTCAGCTTAGTGCTGCGCCCGTTCATGTTTGTTATGCCCGTGGGGACGCGAGAAATAGTCCACCACTAAGCCGCCAGCAATTACGAGACCGCCGACCAGTAATGCGAGTGCACTAAAACTCATGAATCCTTCCTCCTCAACCAGATTGCCATAGTATACGAGGCAATCGCCATTGTAACCCCAATTCCCACAGCCCATGGGTTGGTAGGGGTCTTACTAAATAACACTTGAACGAAAACAGCGCCAACCAATAATGTTCCTACATTTTCCGCACTGGCAGTGCCAACCACTGGCGCACTGCCGATCATGGAGTACGGACTCCATATTCCAACCCTACCGGATATCACGGAGTCTGGTGAGTTAGAGTGACTTTTGAGGTATTCCCAACCACGGAATGCAAATGGCCTTTTTATGTTGGATGCGGATAGCAATTTCTTTTGGGGGGACGGTTAATTATGAGGCGATGCTTATCTCTACCCTTCAGGAATAGAACATATCGACAGCCTGAGCAGGGGTGGAAAGGGCTCCCAAGGCTCCCTAGAGCCACGATATAACGTACATCTGGTTTAAAGCCCATCCAAAGGCGTGTGGACTATAAAACAGGCTGTTATGGCCGCCCAGGAGCTTTGGTGCCATTTATAACGTATGTCTGAAGGCCACCCGCTTTGGCAATGGTGATCATGTTCTGGGTACCATTATGGCCCGGGAAAGCTACTAGGTAATTTGCAAACCAAGCCATGGCCGAATTTCTGAAGGGTCCGGCCAGTTTTCCATACCTGCCCCAGTCAGCCTCAAAGCGCCTGGTATGAATGCCCTTGCTGACGGCCCATGTTTCCGCCAATGTGTCGGCTCCACGTGCTCCACCTGTGATTACCATAAGATTTTTGTCTTTCCATTTTTGGTAGGCCCGATCCAATATTGAGCGCAGGGTATCGGCGTCCGCGTAATCACGTCCGCCAGCGATGATGACTCGCATCAAGGACGGATCCCAGCGCGCAATCCACACGCCTGGTAGGGCGCAGTTTTTAGGGACATCCCCGAACATGGGCGCCATCTGCTCATCCGAGAGCCCAGCTAAACCACAACCTAATCGAGTTATTTGGAAGATATCGGACTCGTGCTGGCGGGCGTACTCAATGAAGCGCTGCACCGATTGTTTGATGGTATCCAGCGGCAGGGTTTTGAGATCCGCATCCTTGGTGGGGATGGCGTATGAGCATCCAGTGATTCCTTCCCCTACACCCGGTTGTGCCCCACGCCACTCGCGGGCGAATTTAGCTGCTCCGGCCCCATGACGCCCTGCGAGATTGGAGCCAAACACAAACACCGAATCCATGCGTAGCGCGCCGTAGGCTAGAGATGGCTGTGGTTCGCCAGCAGGTAGAGCAGGATGATGAAGAACAGGATAGATCCTGGCCATGGGAACAGGAGTCCGACGATTCCGGCTTTCAGGCTCTCCGACAGTTCATGGGGCAAATTTTTGAGTAGCATCGCAGTCATTTCTCTTTTGCTGGACTTGCCAAGGTTGGTTTCAACCCACGTCCGACGCCCCGGGTATTGGATGACTTTGTTGTCCCGCACCCGATACAGGTAGCGCGTCATGACCTTGCATTGCAAACACGCGCCAGCGGCGTCGATGACCGTCAAGCCGTCATTCACGGGCCTGACCTGCCCATGCACCCGGTCATGCGGCAATGTGTTTCCGCAGACATGACAATTGAAGGCGATGTTCATCAACTCAAATCCGTTCTTGAATTTCACCGGCATCTGCTTGGCAATGCTGGTATTGTTTTTGTAGAAATCGCGCTCCGACTGTGTGATCGGATGGCAACGGGAAGGAGTGTTGCATCCCTTGTCAATTGGCGTGTGGTGAATTTTCATTTCTTACCTGTGTATTTTCATACCTAAATAATTCATGCACCCATGCGGCGTTCAGCGGCTTCGATAGCGTACATCTGAGCCAGTTCTTGCTGCTGAATTTGATAGGCCGCCAGTTCTCGTGGGTTGCAGCGCTCGCGGTCCACTACCATCACCACGCGTAGACCGTTGCATTCATGGCAGGCGACGTCGTAGACGCCGGCGAAATAATCCGCCTTGAATTCCGGGCCTTGCTCATCAAAATCCTCCACCGTCAGCCCCTGGCCATCGATGGCGGGGTTGACGTGCGTGCCCTTGCCTTCGCAGGTTGGGCAGACTTCAAATTTGCTTGGAAGTTTGACCTCTAAGCCATCGATAACGACCACAATGGCTGAGGTGGGTTGTGTTGTCATGGTTATACCCTCAGTAATTCTTTAAGTTCAGTTGCGAATTTAGTGGCCCCGCCGTTGGCCGGATGCCGGACTTTGGTGGCCGGTATGCCGCAGGCGTCCAGGTTGGCTTTTGCCTGGTTGCCGACTGCGATCCAAATAGCGTCTGGAAATATTTTTCTAAGCTCCATGATATACGGCTTTCCCATCTCCATCTCGGTGGGTTTCGGTGTCCGGTTGGTCAGGTAATCCCATGGCTTAAACGGGTGCAGTGGGTAAGAATTCCACGTGGCCGCATGAAGCGCGACGTTTAACTTCCAAAGTGTCCGCCATACGACTGTGGCGCTACCCTCCGAGATGGGCGAATCACTTTTTGTGATGCGCTGATCAATACGCTTGACACGCGGGATACCGCCTTCCAGCAGCAACCGTTCGCTGCTGAAACCCAGTCCCGAATAACGCTGGCCGCGGTAGCCGCCAGCCTCACCCAGTAGAAAATAGCGTATATCACCCGACAAAAAATCTCTCAGGCGCCGGCGGCGCTCAGCAGGGCCGGCATCTTTGCTCCGGGAATTTTCGTAGTCACACCAATCGCACCATGGATTAAACGCATCCTCGGTTGAGGGCACGCGCGCGATCCGGCCCACGAAATTCCTGATGGCTTGCTGTTGGTTCAGGCACTGGCTCCCAGTCTGTACTTGAATTTGTTCCAGCCAACGATGTAGTTTGGTTCAGCGCCGGCGAGTCGTTGGGCGTCTTCCGGATCAGGCTCATTAAGTTTGAGTCCGTTGCGCCGAGTGTGCAATATGTCCGGCGCATGACCGTTAGGCCGATCGTTGCCGTCGGCGGATGCGCTTGCTCCCTTAATTGCATCCACGACGCCTGTGACCATGCCGGTCACATCCTGGCGGCTGGCGAGACGCTTGACGTCTTTGCCAGCGATGAGCGAGGCGATTTTCAGCCGCGCAGTGTCATCCAGCTCGATGCGTATTTGTACAATCATTGTTTATCCCGTGAGCATTGGTTAGTCAGGAACAGTGTACGGGATGCCCAGAAATATCCAAATCGGCAGCCGTGGTCATCCTGCATGCCATCTTGCTAGATAGCATGTAGGATGGCCCGGTGTTTCCACCGGGCTTGTTGTGTTCCGGTCACGTTTGGACTGGATCATTCATGTCTCATAAGCCTTCGTCCAGCAACCGCAAGGCTGTACTTGCGGATATCGCATGTTCCCATCCAAGAGCATCGTGATCGACCGCCGTTACGAACTTCTCGGCCCAGGCAGGCAATTTGACATCAGGAGCCAAATTGTCAGCGTCGATGTCCAGCAGCCTGCGCGTGTCCATTATTACAGAACGGCCCACGCTGACATTGTTTTGCCCGTGTATATCCCTCAGATAGGTGGCGAGCGGACATGACAATCCCCGGTTGGATATCCCGACACAGGTGATGGGATCCTTGGATTGCAGCCATTGTCTGAATTTGCATGGCTGTTGTAGTTCACGTTGAATAAGGGTTTTGTCGTAGCCCTCTGTCATGAGTGTTCTCCTGTTCATACATACTTACGCCGGGTTAAAGTCCGGCTAAACTTTTGTAAAGTAAAGATCCTGAATGCCGGATTGCCGGCATCGAGGATGGCCCGGCGTTATGCCGGGCCTTTGGATTACAGAGAAGCGAGCTGGTTGTATCAGTACAGCGCACTGCTTTTCGGGTAGTCATCCAGATGATGATCGAAAGGTTCCCTGAAGACGATATCGCTGGCGTCACCGATAAAAACCCCGGTCCCATGGAGCCGTGCCGTGACGCGCCCAAAAGACCCTTCAGGCCATGGGGCGTCATTGGCACGGTGCACGCTCACGAATACCTTTGAACACCGGGCCAGGTCAGAAAAACTGACAGTTCGGGCCGTGAGCTTCGAGTAGCTCACCTTTTCTTCAACGAGCGCTTCCCGGACGAGTTTTTTGGCTTCATTCGCCGTCATCGGAACCGCTCTCCTCTTCCTCACCAACGATGGTGAAGGTGTATTCGCCGGTGTCGTTGGAATCCGCGCCAGACAGGCATTCTTGCCCGACCTGCTTCTTGACTTGCATGAGCGCTAGATCCAGGTCACCGAACTGGCTACCCGTGATCTCAATGGTCAGTGTTAGCATTTTTTAATAACTCCTTACTCCGATTTATGGCTCGGCTGGCCGTTATGAAAATCTCTCTGGGTCTGAGAAGACCGAGATGTCTGGTGACACTAAAGTCTCATAAAAAACTATCATTCGAGAGAGTCAGGCCCTTGCGGGCCTGACATTCAAGCTGAAACTCTGGCTATATCACCAGAATCCTCGGCTTGATTTTGTTGTGCATTCCGGCACCAGGCGCTGACATCAGCTTCTTTCGTCGGAATCTCCTTGAGGTTATGTTTCAAACGCCCGTACTCGAGTGGATCGAATATAATCATGGGGTTCTCATAGCCTGATTCCATGGCGTTTTCCCTGGCCTTTTCGTAGTGGCCACCCAGTCTGAATTCTTTCTGGGTGACATTTACTTCCGTCATAAACATGTCCGGTTCACCGGCGCAGTTATGGCAGATCACGACCATCGTAATGGTCTTTTGCAGGACGACTTTGGTGTCCATTGTTACTCCCGTTTGGGTGTTGGTTACTTCTACCGTTTGAAGGCGACGGCTTGCCTTTTAAAAATCAGGATGGCGGCGGGTCCCATAGGACCTGTGGCGATACTGTTTAAAGACATGGGGGCTTGCACCCCCATGTTTCGATTGTCAGATTTCCTTGAGACTCAGGAGCTCGCGATCCGTCAGATAATCACTGACGGTGAAATCACATAAGGTTCCATCTCTCAGAAAGAACGCCACCAGCACCACTCCGTGCTGCACCAGGGCCTTAAGGCGCCGGGTGCCCCGCTTGGGATCCGTGACCTGGTAGACAGCGTTGTTCTTGACCTTTCCAAGGGCTTCACGCCTGGAGAACATATTCATCCTCCACTGATGCGACTTCCGAAGAGTCTACCCATACCCAACTTTGCACATACGCGCCATCGTGGGTTTCGGTACTCTCGTTCATGGAAACTACCGCATCGTTCTCGATCTCCAGAGTCCCGGGATCGTGATTGTGCTCGATAGCCACCTTCCTGTATGCGTTCTTGAGCTTGGCGAAGAATGGGCTGTCTTCCTTTTCAAGGGCCTCGCAGACCCTGGGTATTTTTTGAAACATCTCCCAAAGCCTGTGAACGGCTTCATCTGCCGTATAGCACTCGCTGTCGCGTGAGATGCACAGCAGCAACGACTGCAAAATAGGGTCGTTACATTCCACGACATCAATGTTCTTCATGGATTTCGACATCGTGTTTGGGTCGTGGCCTTCAGTTTTGATGACAATCTTTTCGACTGGCGATAGCTGGTCGCCGGTATTGTCTTGCATAAGTAATTACCTGCTTACGCCGATTAAGGTCGGCTCACCTAACCGTGTTACGGTTGAAAATCGTTATATCGCTTGTGGGTCTTTGTTGATCCGAGCAATCTCGCTGCCGTAATGATTCAGATAGTCATCCCAGAACGTTTCCGCCTCTTGCGCACCCTGGCAATAATCTGTGAATCCGTAAGCGAAGGCCTTGCGGCTGCCCTGGAAAACTTGCTGCCAGCGCGGCACCGCCAATGGCGCACACCAGTCGAGCCGCAATTCCGTAAAATCCAACATCGCGTAGGCAAACTCCATGAATATCTCATTGACAAAACCGGTGATCATGGACTCATAGTCGGATTGTGTGTTCCCGCTGGTTGCTTGGTAACAGTATTCAGAGATTAAGGCCGCCTGTTGCGCGCCCACTGTGATTACAAACCCGGTGTATCCTTTTATGTTGCGCCAATGATCTTTCAGTCGGATAGCGTGCATGATCTTGCGCCGCGAGCGTACCTGGACGACGTCCACACTTACCATGCCGTCATCGAATCCATAGAGTCTAATAGCTTCCATGAGATGGAATTTAGCTATTTTTGTCGCCACTGTCGGGCTCTGGCCATCCAGTGACTTATTGTTTGGTTTGCGTGCAAACATCATCCACCGTGATCTACAAAAAGCAGGACGCTGCTGTGGCAGCGTCCTTATTGTCCATGACTAATTGCAGACTGAGTGCCAGCTAATTTGTCATTTCCGTTGTTTAGGCGGCCTTTTTCTTTGGATTGGCAGCTTTCTTGATGTCAACGCAGATCTTGACAGTTTCGCGATAAATCGCCGGGAGCTGGTGGTTTGCCTGGTACTGCAAGACAATGGCAAACACCTCTGGATTGTCAAACACTGCGATCACAGGACTTTTGTAGCCTGGTATCGGTTTCTTGAGATCGTCTGCCTGATAGAACCTGATGCCTCTAGAAATCGGCAACAGTTTTGCAAGCACCTTGCTCTCGACTACAAAATCCTGAATGTGGACTGGTTCATTGATTGGTACAACATTGAACACATCCGGATATTTGAAATCCTTTTTGAATACCTCGTCTTTCTGGGCATACAGCTCCTCATCGTCGCACAGTACCTTGGCAAAGCCATTGGTGATGGCCACGCGTCTTGTTTTATGGAAACAGCGTCTGCCTTTGTGAAGTTTTTTTGCTTCACGGTACAGGGCCGCATCAAAGAACATGATGCCAGGCTCGCTCACGCCACTGGCGGTCTCGTCCTTGACGTACACCGCGACTTTACCGTTGGTGCCCACCAGGATTGCGCCTTTTTTGGATGGACGGATGAATATCCCTTTCAGAAATTCACGCGTCTCCTGCTTGTCATCGGATCGCCCGTAACCAGCCAATACCACCTTGGAGGCATCAAACGTCATGTCATTCATCTCTATTACTCCTTGCACCGGTTGAAGGTTCCGGCATACCGTTTATATTTCTTCAGATTCGGCCATAGCCTGAATCAAAAGAGGTACATGGCAAAAGCCATGTACCGAATCATCGTTGTTAAACAATCTTCAGGCCGCCAGTGACCATCCGCGCCAGCTTGATTTACCCCACTTCCCGCGATCCGGAAAACTCATGCCACTTTCACCCATGGTGGCTCACTCCCGTGTAACGGTAAGGGGCACCAGAAGCGTAGCAAGTGGTCTTCTTAAGGTGGCTTTCGACACGTTCGATGACAGACGCCTTTTCTTCAGGCATCAGGTAATTGTCGAACACGTCCATGCAGTGCTGCCGTTCCATCTGTGTCGATATGGAAGAATCCACATCGTCCAGCTCATCGGCAATCACCACTTCGACCGCTTTATCGACGAGTGCGTGGCGGTCAATATTTTGAATGATACTCATCATTACTCCTTGGCGTCTGACGTGACGCAAAACGGTGTTTTCACACGTAAACCATGACCGGATGACCGTCGATGCGATACCGGAGATCGGGTGATGGAATCACTTAAAACCGATGGGGGGCGTTGCCGCCACCCCATCTTTGGTTCTATTTCTATGTACCCATGAAGGCTGTTGGTGATCTGACATCCAGCTTGTAGCCGTAGATAGCACTCTCCAGTTCCTTCATCAAAGGCGCATACTCATCCGGCTTGGCCGGCGTGCTGTTTTTGATAATCCCGATGAAGTCTGCACTGCCATGCTGGCCCACGTGCATGTAGCTGCTGCACAGCCCACAGAGTTCCCGTTCTTCCGGAAACAAGGCAATCACTTCGCCTTTTTGGGGATCTTTTTTCAGCTTGCGGAATACCACGGGGGTGGTTTCCACTATGGCCTGTTGGAAGACAGCTTCACCGTTCGAGAACGTGCCAAGCTTCTCGAGCTGACCATAGGTTTTCTTGATCTCGGGATACATGAGGTATCCGAAATACCAGGCCTTGACTGGGAAGTCTTCGCTCTCGCTGACGTAACTCAACGAACAAACCCCGCAGTACTCACAGAGCACCAGGCAGCCCAGTTCGTTTTCCAGGATGGCATGGTCTTCACGATCCAGCCAACGATTACAACGTATGAAACTGGGAAACTTGCTGATGATATGTTCTTGCGTATCCTCCAGCATGAAATCCCAATCTTGCTGTTCAAACGGTATCGTGTTGCCATCCTCATCCAACGGATCTTCCAGGTTGAAATAGACTGTCCATTGCGCACCGCTTGGCACGCTGACGCCTCTGCCCATGATTTCTCCTTATGCGTCTGACGCGACGCTTGCGGTGTTGTTACACGTAAATCCTTTCCCGATGAGACTTGTATCATCCGAAAAGGCCCCGGATTACCGGGGACCTCAATAATGGGCGCCTTCTTTCAGGCTTCCTTTATGATTTGCTTATCAAGTGCATTCCTGACTTGCGTTAACTGCTCGATAGCTGTGGAAATACGATTAAACGCGGTTTCCAAACTATCACAGTCTTCGCTGGGAGCCAGTTCGTACATCAGGAAAGTAAACAGGGTATCACCCACCGTCCAGCTTTCCCTTGAGTTCGTCACCCGATCGGCAAATTCGCCGTTGCAATAGGTATCCCGGACGACCTTCTGGGCCTTTGATAACGGCTTATCTTTTTTTGGCATTTTCTTAGGCATCGTCATCCTCCTCGTGTGGCTCACAAAGACTCCACTGAAGTTCTGAGAGTGCCTGCAGGGCGGCGTCCTCGGTGGTTCTGGCTTCGACCGTAAAGGTATCGTTACCATCGGTCGCCGACATCACCGTCCAGTCCTGGAGCGGTGGCAGTAGATGCGCTAAGGCGCCACATTTAGAACATTCCTTATCCGTGTATCGCTCACCAGGAGCGATCCTCAAGGTCAAGTTCTTGGCCGGCACGAAATCATCTGCAGGACCTTGGTGTTCACAGTTTTCGCAGTGATAGATTTCCGTTGTTTTCTTAGATGATGGCTTGCTGTTCATGGCCAACCTCCTGTTTCTGTTGTCCGCCGTTGTAAACCAACGGACCGGATACCGTCTTGCCGATGTAACCGCGACGCAGACGATAAAGGTAGCCTGCATATTCACCGCGCAGGGGTTTCACTTGCGTGATCCTCACATGCGGTATTTTGCAGTCCACCAGTTCCACAATCTCACCGACGGTGAATTTGCGGTTCTGCTTTTCCCGGTAGGCCAGCACCCGATCGCGCCATTCCTGGTTAGCGACCGGTACCATCTCTAGGTAATGCAGCGGTACTGAGAATTGGTAAGGACCCATGCTCTCGCACATATCCTTCCAGCCAACCACTCCATCACGCCAACGCCTAAATAGCACACAAATGATGGCCATTTGAGCGGGCTTGTTCTCGTAGCTGACCTCAACCACAGCCCAAAGCACGTTGCCGCGCAGGGTATGTTTGAGGACTTTCCAACGGTCCGTGTTGTTGCGGCGGATGTAGTCGGCCGCTTCTTCTTTGATCGTGGAAGGATCTATTGTCGTAGTCCATCCCATATATGACCTCCTTGGATTGCGGTCAATGACCGCATTTATAAATTATGCTTACGCCATGACTGGCACGTTTAAATTTCTGAAACGGGCCGCGGACTGTTTTAGAAAGGCCCGACGTCATAACGTCAGGCGAAAGGTTTGCTTAAGTTGCTCTCCGGCGGTTTTGTGCCTGCTGCCTGCAGGTGGCCCAACGACAGTTACTGGGTGTATAACCCATGTCATTGTTTATGCGGTCAAGCGTCAAGTGTCCACGGTAACCGTGGCTTTTGGCCCAGTTCACAAAGGTCACCGAGCTCATGCGCCATGCCATGCAGACGGTAATACCACGCCCGCCATAAAGATTGAACCATTTGTGGCGCGGGTATTCACACCTTTGGACCATCCCATGATAGATATTAATGAGGCGTGATCCTGTCATTTTGTGCGTGGCGCGTTTCTTGTTGAGCCGCGTAAGGATCTTTGCCTTCCTGCACCCGCAACTCACGATATGACCCGCCCTGAGTTGTGATCCGCGGACTGTGCAAACCACACCACAGTCACACAGGCATTCCCATAAGGCATGGTGACCATTGACATGAGAGCCTGCAAATTTCTGCACCTTAAGCATGCCGAACCGACGTCCAGAGATGTCTTTGTAACGTGGCTTTTCATTATTTTGGATGTTCATGATGTTTCTCCTCTGCTGCTGTCATGAATAGCCAGATTGGCTTGCGCCCGTACGGGCTTGTTAAATCTTTATTTGTGTCGAATGGCGCAATTGAAGGTTTAACGGCAGGTGCCGCAGGTTTTTATTCGATTGAGTGAGAATTAGAGAACCATCAACAATGGGATGTGGGCGAGAGCCTCACCAGCGTCTTACGCTATGACTGGCACGTTTTAATATCTGAAACAACCCTTGGGCTGTTTTAGAAAAGCCCAACGCCGAAGCGATGGGCTAATAAGTGAAACTGATTGATATAGTTTTACTGTGACGGGTTTAAACCGATACCACAGACTCAACTGCATTCTGCAACTGTATCCAGTCCTGATCCGTCACTTTGTAACGGTCGGCTAAGATTCCTAGCACTTCCTTTTTCTGCTCTTGGGTAACACCAGGCTTGTCGATATCCTCGACTGCCCAGGTAGTTACTGAAACAACTTCACTGAAGGCGCTGATTGCTGATTCCAGTTTGGTTTTAACCTTCCCATTTGGGAGATCCCTAGCCGCTTCGATGGCGGCATCCAGCAGTTTCTGCACGTGAAAGCTCTGCGGTAAAACATCGTATGTTTTGACCTTGCTCATTGGCTTTCCATCGCTGCAAGTGCCTTATCCAGGCCAACCAGGTCGACGTCGGTTTCATCAACCATGTCAAAGCCATTGGACAGAGCTTCCTCCGTCTTCTGCTCACCCTGGTGGTTGACGTTGATCGTTTTGTCAAAGCCCTGGGCATCGTAATCCAAGATCACGAACATAGTGCCTTTTGGCAAATCGCGGCCAGTGACTCCAGCCACACCGCCTGAGACTTCGACAATGACCTTCGGCGGGCTCATCTCGATGACATTCCCGTCAGTCAGATCAACCTGTTTTAGAACGCCGTTATTACCGGTGTCCTGCACATCGAATACCGTCGCGGTCGATTCGAGATCGCGCTGCATTTCCTGTGCCTTTTTGGCCGCATCCTTATGAGAGTCTGCGGTCACATCAATCGCCCAAGTAACTCTGTACTCCATGGGCTTTCCTCCTCTTGCGGCGTAGGCCGCTTTGGTTTTATGACTTGCGCCCGTGTGGGCTGTATAAACCTCTGATTGCAGCACAGTGCTGGGCAATGAAAGGCTTGATTGAGGGGTAACCCTCAATCAAGAATGTTGTCAGTAGTGGAAATTCAGCTCCACGAGATAAATATCCTTATCGGGCGCCAGTGTGGCACCCATCTTTTCAATCTCCTCATGGGTGGGGATATGCGCGGTGTTGTCTTCCAGGTCGTAGAACCCGCTATCCATGCCATAGTAGCCGGCCAGCAACGCCCCTAATTTTCTGAGCGCATGACCAAGCATGCCATCGGGAACTTCACCGTTGTTCTGCTTGAACTTCTCAACCGCGAGGTTAAGTATGTTCTGCGTCGGTTTGTAACCGGCTTCGACTGCTTGCCGGTAAACATCCTGCAGCATCGATCCCGCTTCCTCGATGCGGTACTTTCTGATCTCATCGAGCCTGGTTATGAACGCGTCACGTTGTTTTCGAAATGAGACCGGCGTTTCATCTTCCACTTGTTCTCCATAATCGAAGATGCCGCTTTCGAAGGCAAAATCCATCATGGACAGAGCCGTTTCCTTGAGCTCGGAATCCGGTTCACCCATGTCATCAACCAGCATGATTTGCTGATGTATGTGCATAAATACTCCTTACATCGCTTGTGGTGCGACTGACCGTTATAAAACCTTTCGATACACTGGTATTGAAAGGCCGGCTCCGTATGGAGCCGGCTTGATTGCTTGAATAATCCCGATCGCTTTAATGCAGCCAGCCTTGCGGTAACGGATCTGCATGTTTTTTCAGCACGCCATCCCGCAATTTATGGAACGCGGTAATGTTGATCTGGGCTTCGCGCTCGCTTTTGGCTTTTCCCGCGCCAGCGATGCCACTCGGCATCCACAGGCTGGTACCCAAAACCGCATTTACCCAATCCACTGCTGGCAACCAGTCTCTTGCATCCCCATCCGATGATATTTCCAGCGCGCCAGGCGCATGCAATTCACACAGCATCAGGATTCCGCAGACGAGAATGTCATACGGTTTATAGGCCGTCTTGCAATACCTGAAACCCTTGGTCTCGCCGGCATCGATCCGCGTCAACAGAAAGGTCTCATGGTCGAGATCTGCGGCGCCGTCACCATTCAGAACAATTTGTTCATCGGTGATCTCAGGTTCCCCTGTGCCCATACCACCACAAATGATGGTGGCTGGTTCTTCGGGAAGTTTGTTGAGCAATGCGCGCATATCACTGACGATGACTTTCCATTCAGGCATTGTGAAATCGCGTTTCTGTGGGAAATAATGTGTATATCCCATGTTTTCTCCTTGCGCTGCTTGTGGCGCAGCTAACCGTTTAAATTGCCTGTTCATGTATCCGTAGCGTCATGAAAAGGCCCTGGTTTTACCCAGGGAATTGAATCAGTGGTTTAACCCACAGATTTTTGAGACATCGCGTTCTTTAGCGCCCTTGGTGATCAGTGCTGATAACAATTCCATCGCGGCACCCTGATAAGGTTCAGCGACATAGAACTGCATCGATACCGGTCCCATAGTGCGTTCCATTGCGATGTACATGGCCGCCATGGCCTTTTGGTTGAGCGGCGCTTTCATTGAGGCCTTGGACAAGGCCATCAAAGCTTCCGCCCAGGTGCCGGGATTGAGTGAATCACCGTTGACGATGCGCTCCAGCAACTGGCGCGCATGCCCGCGGTACACTTCATCCGTCGGCAATTGCGGATCCATCCAAGCCAGATACTGGAATGCCCGCTTAAGCTTTTCGGTATGTTCCGGGTGCCGCTGGACAGCCTGCTCGATTTCTTCCTCGGCCAAGCGCATGTAATCAAATGCGCGTGCCATGCTGAATGCCAGACCGCCGGCACCCATGTCGATGAGTTTTCCGGCAATCATGTCCAGCTTGGTCGCTGGCACCACATCATCCGATCCACGCTCATAGAGTTCGTGGTCGGCAATCGTCAGGTCGAGTTGGGGCGCATCCCTTTGGGTTCGCATAACTGCGTCCATAATTTCCTCGTTTGGGTATATACCCAGGTGTTGCTTACGTTGGGACAGCCAACTGCCGGGTGTGTTAAACACCATGAAAACCACAGGATGTGTTGGCATCGTGTGGGCCGGCGCTAGGCACCGGCTCTTTTATTTAGGAATTCAAGTAAAGCCGCTAGTGCGGATTAAGCATGTAGTCCTCTGACTCGATCGGGTGGGATGCCTGATGTCTGACTGGGTCTATGACAAAGCCATCTCGCGACCGCTTATGATATTCGTCTTCAGCCACCAGAAAATAAGCACAATGTTTGGTGCGGTCGGCACCAATATAGGCACAAACCCCCACCATGCCAGGGGGTACCTGCTTGTGCCATGAACCCCAGGCCGTTGTCACGATGTAATCGTTGGCGTGGGCCTTCAGGAATTCATGCTGGTCCTTCGTCCTGGATTCACCAGGCTTGAGTGAGCAGTTGAAAAACTTCTCATACAGCTCTGGCGCCCAATCCGCCAGGGTTTTTCTGGCGTCTTCCTGGTCTTTCGGGAAGGCTTCCGGAAACACCACGGCCGGCCGAGCCCAACCGCAGTCTTCCTCGTAGAAACCGTTCGATGCACGCATGTAGCCTGGCATTTTGGCGTTGCGCTTGGCGTCCAGATGAACCCCGCCATGACTGGAGGTGTCCACAAAGATGATGCCTTCGGCCAAAACCGTTATGTTCTGTGATGGACCCCAGGGGGTTTCCATAGTAATTCTCCTTGCGTTGATTCGGTCAACTTCCGAGTGCGTACAGCACTATTAAATCCACAGGATGGGTTTGCCATCATGTGGGCCGGCGATTTACGCCAGGCCCTTTTCATCAATCAAACAGCGACCGGAGCCCCGATCTTTCCACAATGTGCATAACCTTCTACACGCAAGTCATTGGGTTCGAAGCCGTCAATATCTTTGATCCACGGACTTACCCAGAGCTTGGGTAGTGGTTTTGGTTTACGCTGCAGAAGCGTCCTGACCTGCTCAAAGTGATTTGAGTAAATGTGACAATCGCCGCCTGTCCAGACAAACTCACCGGGCTCCATATTCACGATTTGCCCAATCATATGAGTCAGCAATGAATATTGAGCTACGTTAAATCCCCAGCCCAGAAATGAATCACAACTGCGCTGGTACATATGACAGTCCAGATAACGGGTAGGAACACCTTCGTCATCGAGAACATGGGTACGAGCTTTTTCCGGCCACACTTCCCAGTGCGGGCTTATATGCTGTTGCCGGCGCCATAAGAGCCGATCGAAAGCCAGCAGACGTTGTTCATACGTCATTGGGCGGGTGTAGAACTGGAACATGATATGACACGGCGGCAAGGCCATCTCACCAGATTCAACTGCCGCAACGTTCCATGCACTGACAATCAATCGTCGACTATCAGGCGTGGCTTTGAGACCCGTAATCAAGTTGGCTATCTGATCAATGGTGGGGTTAGTTTCATTGACGATCGCCAGACATGTGCCTGGCTCTTCATTCAGTCTGACATTTGGCCAGCGCCGCCATAGGACACCGTATATCGGGCCAAATGATGAATCTGGTTTCTTCCATTCTTCCCAAATGGTGTCCTTGTCAGCCGAAAGCCCGCTGAGTTCACGCAGATCATCATTTGCGCCCGCCTTGTCCTGGTTGCCTTTCAGAAACCACAACATCTCACCGGCGATCAACTTGAATGGTGTGAACTTAGTGGTGACCATGGGAAATCCCCTGGTCAGGTCAAACCGCATCTGATATCCAAAAATGCTCCTTGTGCCGATGCCAGTACGGTCCTGCTTATTAACGCCTCTATCTAAGATATGGCGCAAATAGTCTAGATAGACTTGCATTACATTCTCCTTGCGGTGGAAACCACCTGTTTTTAATCTCTTTGAGCCCGGCCGCGTGGCCACGCTGAAAAAGGGACGCGAATGATCGCGTCCAATGGGTATAAATCTACAGGGACAATATCAGCCTATTGTGAGAGACGATAAAGATCGCCAACGTAAAAAGACATGCGGCCATGTTATCCGTGGATGCCTGATGGCAATCCAGATACTCCGGCGTTCGTCTTAGTAACAACGTTATTCTGAACGGGTAAATTGTGATGTGATTCTATATCGATACTTTCGTCACGCGGTGCCAGTCTTGGCTGGCAATAGGTGCGCGGGCAACGGCAGGCCAAATTGTTCAGCCAGTTCCGTGATGTCCCGCTTATCCGCGCACACCCTGATATCCGTATGTTTGATGTAGCATTTGAAATGGTACTCATCGTCATAGACGACCAGCACATCACATTCAGTGCGCCGCAAACCTTCATCGACGTCTTCGGGCCATATCCATTCAGCTTCGTAGCAGAAGCGCTCAACCGACAACAGTTTGTTGTCCTTGACGAGCGTTGCGAGATTCAGGATCTCTTTGGCAAGTTCTTCTGTGATGGCATAGCGGGCCTGTGTCGGGACATCCGAATAATCACCATCGACATGAACATCGACGAGATATTCTTTGGGTGCCACGGGCTTTTGCTTGTTTAAATCCATGGGGTTTCTCCTGCCAGGCGCAGCACAACCGCAGCGTGGCTGCAGATTGGGTGCCTGGTGTCCTATGGTCAACTTACGACGGATTACGCCGTCTACGTAAAAGACTCACTCGATGAGTGTGTCCTTGAAAATCATTGGGCGCCGAAATTGGCGCGCCGTGTCACGCGCTTTTAGCCTGGCGCTCTCCGGAAGATTTCTTCCCGCCGCGCCGTAAAGGCCATATCATCAGACCTGTAAGAATGGCCGCGCCGATCACCAGGATGATGGCTGATATAAAGATGTATCCCATGGTTTAATCCTCTTGGCTGTATCTCGCCTAAATTTCTTGGTCCTTATTATACTCCAGTCATTAAAAACCCAAATTCACAGTGAGCGTCATGCTT
>Ga0307372_10006393_pt1 | contig 17265 bp, 14 predicted proteins | sample OX1MG_FD_202533 | JGI IMG/M metagenome (GOLD analysis project Ga0307372, IMG submission 202533) | Soil microbial communities from Risofladan, Vaasa, Finland - OX-1 | ecosystem: Environmental > Terrestrial > Soil > Coastal area > Acid sulfate soil | place: Finland: Risofladan, Vaasa | collected... | reverse complement strand
CCCGAGTCGAGCGCCTGCATGTCGAACAGGTTCGGCGCGTCGTCGCGCAGGGCGAGCCACGCGGGGGAGGCGTGGGCGCGCTCGAAGGTGGGCCGGTCCGTGAACCACGCCTCCGAGAAGCCGTCGAAGGCAAAGACGCCGTCGCGGTCCGTGCCGTCCAGGCGGAACGCCCGCGTGGCGTGATTTTGAACGTAGTAGCGGCTACGCCCAGGCGAGGCTTACGGGCTCATGTGGGACAGGGTGCGGGACTGCACGCTCCTCATCGACCGCTCTGCCCAAGACGGACGGATGAAGAGCACGAAGACCGGAAGCATGCGCTCGGTGACCATGCTCGCGCCTTTGGCTACGGATCTCGCAGAGTGGCGGATGCCGTGCGGTCGACCGGAGAACGGGCTCGTCGTTCCCGGCTACGACGGAGAGATCGTGCGCCGCAAGGAGACGCAAAACTGGGCAAAGCGGCCATTTCGCGATGCGGCGACGGCCGCGGGGCTCACCAAGGCCCGGCCCTACGATCTCCGCCATGCCTTCTGCTCGTTGTCAATCCGCGAGAGCCGACTTTCGATCGCCGACATCGCCTCCCAGATGGGACACAACATGGTCATGACCTTGTCCGTCTACGGGCACGTCTTCGCGGAGGCCGACGGCGGGGCGCGTATCTCCGCCGAGGAGGCGATCCGGCTAGCGCTAGAGCGAGCCCCTGATGTGTCCGTTTTGTGTCCGCTCGAGGCCGAGCGTCCGGTTGCCGAGGAGGCGTAACGAAAGGAAAAGCCCCGATAGCAGGGCTTTTCGGGTATGGACCTAAGTAGACAGTACTCAAACCCCTCGGGACCGCTGAAAACCCTGCTAGATGGGGCAAGTCGACGCCGTGAGTCCGGCGCGAAACGCCATCCGGCGCCGGTTCGAGCACCGCTCCGCCTGCGGATGGGAACGATTCAGGCTGTTGTGCTCGACGTTTTGGGCGACGCGCATGCGCCGATACGGCCGCGGGAGGTCCATGCCGCCGTTGAGCAGCGTCTTGGGCAGCCCGTGTCGAGGGACACGATCGGCAGCTACCTGTCGGTTGCGGCGCGTACCGCGGCCATGCCAGTGATACGCACGGGGCCGGGGCTGTACGCGCTCACGCGATCGGCCACGCATAGGCGTCGCCCGTAGCCAGCATGCGCCGGACCGCCCCGGCTGTCGCGGGGCGGACCGCCAAATATGGAGCGCCGCCGGCTGCCTTCGCCGCAGCCAGTGGCCTCGGAACGCGCCTCGGCCTTCGCTGCGGGTGACGAACGCCTGAAGTCAGGCGACAACGGCGTGTTGCGAGGCCCAGAGCGCCGCGGCGGCCCGGGTCGAGACGCTGATCTTGGCGTAGATGTGCTGGATGTGGTGGTCGGCGGTCTTGGGGGAGATGTAGAGCCGATCGGCGATCTGCTGCGTCGTCAGTCCGATTGCGGCGAGGTGGAGCACCTCGACCTCGCGCCGGGAGAGCCCGCCCGGGTTCTGCGGCCGCTTGAGCACCGGCGCCCGCGGCTCACCGTGTCCCGAAGCGACGAGCACGGCGCGGCTCGCGCGTGCCTCGATCACACCTTCTGACTCGAGCCGCCGAAGCTCGGCGGCTGCGTCGTCGGGCGAGAATGCGGGACGGTCAGCCCGCTCGGTGGTCATCCCGACGTAGATCTCCGTCGCGGTCAGCAGGCACGCGTCGAGGTCGCCCGGGCCGCCGCGTAGACGCTTGTGGTAGCCGGACCCGTCGCACTTTTCGTGATGCGCGCACGCGACCGGGTTGAGTGCGGCAAGCGCCGGTGAGCGGCGCAGCATCTGCTCGGTCAGCATCGGGTGGAGCTCGACGCGGTCGAACTCCGTTCGGGTCAACGAGCCGGGCTTGTCCCAGATCGAGTTCGGGACCGCGGTGGCGCCGAAGTCGTGTACGAGCGCCGCCCTGCTGATCCTTGTGATGGCATCGTCTGGGAACCCGAGCACACGGGCGGCATCCGCGGCGATGCCCGCGCAGCGACGGCTGTGCCCGACCATGTACGGCGACTTGAGGTCGATGAAGTCTGCGGCGACCGTTAGCGCGTCGTCGAGGGCCTCGCCGTCGAGAAGACGGCGTGGCTCGGGCTCGAGCGCAAGGACCGCGTCCCACGGCTCGGTCGTGCGGAGCCGCTCGAACCACTCGTCTCCGTGTTGGACGAACAGGTCAGCGAGCGCCGGGTCGTACGTGCGGTCGCGGCGATCGCGGGCGGCGTCGAGGGCGCGACGCGGAGAGAAGATCCGGCCGATCGCCTCCATGTCATGGCTGAGGTGCACCACGCGCATCGCGAGCGGGATCGACTCGCCGCTCGCGTGGTTGGGAAAGCCCTTGCCGTTCCAGCGCTCGAACGTGAAGGCCAGCGCCTCGCGGACGCCCGGGCCGAAGTCGAGCCGCTGGACGAGCATATCGGCCACCTCGCACCCGGATGCGAAGTTGTGCACCGCCCACTCGTGCGCCGTCTCCTGCAGCATCCGGACGATCTCGTCGCGCTCTTCTTCGGGACGCCCGGCCGTCGCGAACTCGAACACGTCGCGCATCACCTCGGCGGGGTCGGCGGCGTCGTGGACCAGCGTCTGGGCGCGGATCGCGATCTCGTCGCCGAACACGGTGGCGACCTCGTGGGCGTGGCCGGTGCAGCCAACGTACCGGAGCAGCGCCACCCAGTATGCATTGTCCCTCACCTGGTCGTCGACCTCTGCGGCCTCGCACATCCACGTCGCAAGCAGGCACGAGCGCAGCTGCGACTCGAGCGGCTGGCCGAACGCGTTGTCCTGCGCGAGCGCGAGTGTCGCGACGAACTCGCTGAGGCGTAGCGGTGATTGAGAAATGGGGAGTCCTCCCGATGTAACGGCGGAGCGCCAAGCGTACGGTCATCCGCACAACGACGCGTTGCCGTTAGCGCAATACAAGCCGGCGACGCCATCTCAAAGGAGGACAGCATGACAGCATCACCAGCCGTCGATGGCCCCATCAGGGTGGGGGTCATCGCGGAGCAGACTGGAGCGCTCTCATTCGTTGGGATCGCCAACACCAACGTGGCCAGGATGGTCATCGGTAACATCAACGCCAAGGGCGGCCTCCTGGGCCGGCACCTCGAACTCCACATCGAGGACGGCGGTACGGACGACGCCATGGCCGCGGCCGCCGCGAGGAAGCTGGTCGAGCAAGACCGCGTCGACGTGGTCTTCGGCGGGATCTACAGCTCCACGCGGCAGGCGATCAAGGGGCCGGCCGTCGTCGAGGGCAGGACGCTCTACATCTACCCTGAGCAGTACGAGGGGCAGGAGTCCGACCCGCTGATCTTCTGCACCGGCCCGGTGCCGGCGCAGCAGGTCGACCCGTTCGTCTCGTGGCTGATGCGGGAGACCGGGGCGAAGTCCTTCTATCTGCCCTCCGCCGACTACATCTGGCCGCGCGTCATGAACGCGCGTGTGCGGGAGGTCGTCACGGTGGGCGGCGGGACGATCGTTGGCGAGGAGTACTTCCCCCTCGACCACATGGATTACGGTGCGACCGTAGAGCGGATCACCGCGAGCGGCGCCGAGGTCGTCTTCAACACCATCGTGCCTCCCGGGGTCGCCCCGTTTCTAGGGCTGCTTCACGAGTCCGGGTTCGCGCAGCGCGGCGGGCACCTGGTCTGCACCTACTTCGACGAGAACTTCCTGAACATGGTGCCGGCCGCCCAAGTCGAGGGGCTCTACAGCTGCCTGGACTACTACCAGGCCGTCGGGGATCCGTTCAGCCAGGAGCTGCTCGCGCAGTACGACACGCTGTATCCCGGTGACGCAAAGTTCACCGGCGGCGGCGCCTGCTCCGGCCTGTATCGCGGGATGGCGCTTTGGGCCGCAGCGGTCACCGAAGCGGGCTCGCTGGTGCAGGACGACGTGATCGCAGCGCTCGACCACGTGCAGATCGCCCAGGGCCCGGGCGGGCCGGCGGCGATGGTGCCGGGGCAGCACCACGTGCGAATGAACATGTATATCGCCCAGGCCCGCAGCGGCCGATTCGAGATCGTCGAGAGCCTCGGGGCGCTCGATCCGCAGGAGCGCCTCGTCGAAACGCCGGCGCTCGGCGGCTGAGCGCCGTCGCGGTTCACCGCCGCGACCACCACCACCAACCAACGAAGGGAGATAAGGATGCTACTCGCGACCACGCAGGTCGAGGACTTCGACCGCTTCATCGAGGTCTTCTCGAACAAGGGTGCGGAAAAGCGCAAGCAGCACGGGTCCAAGGGAGTGCTCGTCTTCCGCGACCCCTCCGAGGAGGATCGGGTCTGGGCAGTCTTCGACTGGGACCTGGAGGGCTGGCAGAGCTTCGTCTCCGACCCCGAGGTCCCGCCGATCATCAGGGAAGCCGGACACAAGGGGAAGCCGCAGGTCGCCGAGTTGGCAAGCGAGTGCTACGCCTGAGGCGATGCACGGAGTGGTGGTGTTCGGACGTGCCGGCGCGCGTTCGAACACCACCGTCCTGCCGCTCACCCCGCAACACTTGGCAACGGCCGATGGAGCTAGTCGGGCTCGAACCGACGACCTCTTGCATGCCATGAGCGAGCACGGTGTTTCGGTCTACTTCCGGCAGACACCGACTCGGGCATTTTGGAGGCGATTCGCGTCCCGGCGTGTCGGCGCTCCTTCGATCTGCTTCCGCGTGGTGCTTCCACGTCGCTTCCAAGCCGCCGTCGCGATGTAGCGGCCGAATGACGCCTGCCCGTGCCCGCCAAAGTGGTATTGCCGTAAGCGCGAGCATTAGTTGGCCCGCGACCACACCGGTAGCGACGGCGGTGCTGGACAAGAGTGTCGTCACTGCGCGACCAGCAACGGCGCTGAGGTCATGCGGATGCGACAGTCTCGAGGCGGTTTGCCGCCTGTATCATCTCCCCACGCGCCGACGCTTGGCCAGCGGGAGGTAGAGGACGCTCCGAAGCCTTGCGATGTTGATCGTCCTCGCTGGCTGGCTACCCGCTGTATCGAAGGGCGCCGCGCACGCGCACGCTGCCTGCCCTCTGACCGAAGCGCAGGTAGCACGGGCACTCCGTCAGCGCATCCCGCTCGTGCCATAGCGGATCTGGGGATGCGCAGGGCGATCGGCCCGTGCACGTCCGTCCACCATGCCCGTCCGGCGTCGCGCGTGAGGTCGCGGCGGAACTCCAAGACCCCGATGTGCTTGCACATACCGGGCGGGACGCCGGCTCCACTCCAGGGCGTGCCGGGACCGTTGCGCATGATCCGCTCCTCGATCTCGACGGCCTGCCCGGCGTGTTCCCAGGCCTGGTCGAAGATCCCGCGGCCGTGGTCGAGCACCCGCTTCCACTCCGGTGAGCGCAGCGCGGACTCGAAGGCGGCGCGATCGCTGAACCAGGCGCAGGCGACGCCGTCCACGGTCGGCGCCTCGCGCCCCGCACCGGGTCCCTCGGCGATCGAAAGCCCCCGGTTCACGGCGTGGCGCTCGAGGCCGGGAACCGCGCGCATCAGCGCGCCGTGCTCCTCGCCCCACCGCCGCGAACGCTCAGCACGGTCCTCCGGCCCGGCCAGCTTCACCAGCCAGGCGACCTTGTACACGGGCGGCTGCCTCCTTGGTCTGTCTGTCGCTTCTCGTCCGTCGTCGGTCCTTCGGCACGGCCGTCTGGCACGTCTGGCCGCCCACGTTCATCCATCACTGCGAGGCCCATCCACGCGCAGACTGGGTGAAGCTCGTCGGCGTCGGGCTGAACCGGCGCGGCGTGCCGACGCTCGCCGCCGTCGCCGCCCGCGATCCTAGACGGTTGTCAGTCGGCCGCGGCAGCTGCGGTGTCGAGCGGCGCGCGCCGGTACGCGACGAAGCCTATGACGGCGCTGAGTGCGCAGGCGACCGCGCCGAGCAGCAGTCCGGCGCGGGCGCCGGCGAGCGCTGCCAGGCCGCCGACGACGGGCGCGCCGACCGGCGTCGAGCCGGCGTTCGCGACCCACGACAGCGCCATCACTCGCCCGCGGAACCGGGGTCCTGCGGCCAGCTGCAGGCTGGCCGTGGTGGTCGCCATGAACGCGGTCGAGGCGGCGCCGACGAGCACGAGAGCGCCCAGCTCGGCAGGGACGCTGGGGGCGAGCGCAGCCAGGCCGATGCCGGCGCCGAACGCGAGCGACAGCCACCGCAGTGAGCGCAGCCCGACGCCGAGCCTGTGGTTGATGAGCAGGCCCGCGGCGACCGAGCCGGCGCCCATTGCCGCGGTCATGACGCCGTAGGTCGAGGCGCTGCCGTGGAGCGCCTTGGCCATCAGCGGAAGCGTCACCGCGAACTCGTAGGCGAACGCGCCGACGAGCGCCATCATCACCAGCGGCCACAGCAAGTCTGAGCGCGAGCGGACGTGGCGCAGCCCCTCGCGCAGCTGCCCGGGCTCGCGCACCGTCCGCTCGGAAACGGTGAGCGCCGCGGGGCGCATCCGTGCGAGCGACGCGAACACGGCGACGTAGCTGAGCGCGTTCAACGCGAAGCAGGCGCCGACGCCGACGCCGACGATGAGCAGGCCGGCGCCGGCTGGGCCGACGATGCGCGCCACTGAGCCCATCATGCTGTTCAGCGTGATCGCCTCCGTGAGCTGCTCGTCGCCGACCAGCTCGGAGACGAACGCCTGCTGGGCGGGCTGCGCGAACGCGGCGGTCACCCCGAGGGTGATGCCGAACGCGAACACCATCCACAGCGTGACCGCCCCGGTCAGGCACGCGAACGCGAGCAGGGCGGACAGGACCGCGGCGAGCGCGTTGTCGGCGAGGATCAGCGCCCGCTTGTTCACGCGGTCGGCGATGACGCCGGCATAGGCGCCGAGCAGCAGCGACGGGAGCAGCTCCGCAGCCATCAGCGCGCCGAGCACCGCGCCGGAGTGGCTGAGCGACAGCACCAGCCAGCCGGTCGCGACCAGCACGAACCAGGTGCCGGTGAGGCTGATGGTCTGGCCCGTGAAGTACAGGCGGTAGTTGCGGACGCGCAGCGGCGCGAACGCGCGTCTCATCGGGCATCCCGCCCATCGGGCGCCGCCGCGCGGCGCGCACCGTCGGCGCGGTCGATGTGGCGGCCGTGTCGGTCGCTCCCATGTTCGGTGGCTGGCACGCCACGAGTATCCGGTGCGCGGTCGACGCATCGCCGATTCTCGGCTCACGCAATGTTCGCCGCGCGATTGGCTGTCCATCGACGCCAGGAGGAGGCGGCCTCTACGGCGGAGAAGCGACAGACGCCGTTTTGTCCCGGTTGAGCGGCCGCGTCGCGCGACGAAGCACCCGCCCTCACGGCAACCGCGGGCCATCCAGCGCGGGCCTCTCCTCGGCGACGAGCCGCTACGTTGTGGTGATGGCGGGCATCGAGACTCCGACGCTCCTGCGGTTCAACCGCGGACTCGCCCTCGACTCCGCGGCGTTCGGTCTCGTCGAGCCCTCCTGAGCAAACGGATGACCGTGGAGGGTGGCCGAGTGCGTCGAGTGCGCAGCCTCCCGCTCGACTGGCTGCGAACCCACGATCGCGGCCTCGATGCGCTGCGTCGGGCAGGTCGCACGGCGATCGTGATGCCGGCGATGTTCGCGCTCGGGGACCGGGTGATCGACAACGCGACGTTGGCGACATTCGCGGCGTTTGGCTCGTTCGCGATGCTGCTGCTCGTCGACTTCGGCGGCGCGATGCGCGACCGGCTGCGGGCGCAGGCCAGCCTTGCCCTCGTCGGCGGTGTCTTCGTGTGCGTCGGCACGCTGGCGTCGCAGTCGACCCCGCTGGCCGCCCTGGCGATGGCGGCGGTGGCGTTTGGCGTGCTGTTTGCCGGCATCGCCAGCTCGGTGCTGGCCGCGGCCACGACCTCGCTCCTGCTCGCGTTCATCCTCCCGGTTTCCGTCGCCGGGGCCCCGTCCTCGATACCGGACCGACTCGCCGGCTGGGGCCTTGCCGCGGGCGCGGCGCTCCTGGCCATCGGCCTGCTCTGGCCGGCACCCGCCCGCGATCCGCTGCGCGGACCGGCGATCGCGGCCTGCCGGGCGTTGGCGGCGCGGCTGCGAGCGGAGGTCGCCGGCGTGCTCGGCGGTCACCGATCGCCGACGGACGCCGACGGCGCCACGGCAGCGACACCGGTCAACGACGCGGTCGGGGAGCTCCATCGCGTGTTCCTTGCGACTCCCTACCGGCCGACCGGCCTGAGTACCGCGACGCGGATGGTGGTGCGCCTGGTCGACGAGCTCAACTGGCTGAACGCCATCGTCGGCCAGTCGGCACCGCCGCCCGACGGCGAGACGCCCAATCGTCCGGCCTGTGCCGTGAAGCTCGCGGCGGCTGCAGTGCTCGAGCGTTGCGCGGACCTGCTCGACGCTGTGCACTCAAATCCTGAGGCGCTCCGCGGTGCGCTCGACGAACTGCGTGCAGCGCTCGCCGAGCTGGAGCTCGGGGACGCCCTGGAGCTGCCGGCCCGCGAGCACACGACGGCAGAGAACGGGACCGCCATCGACGCGCGGATCGGCGCGTTCATCAGCTCGCTGGACCCGAGCTTCCGTGCCCAGGAGCTGAGCTTCATCGTCTCCCAGATCGCGCGCAACGTGGACCTCGCGGCGGCCGCCGAACGACGCAGCTGGCTCGAGCGGTTGCTCGGTCGCCGGCCCGCGGGGCTGCCCGGGACGCTGTCGGCGGCCCAGCAGCGCGCAGCCGCCCACGTCGAACGCCATTCGGTGTGGCTGCACAACAGCGTGCGCGGCGCCGCCGGGCTCGGCCTGGCCGTGCTGGTCGCGAAGCTGACCGGGGTGCAGCACTCCTTCTGGGTGGTCCTGGGGACGCTGTCGGTGCTTCGGTCCAACGCCCTGAGCACCGGCCAGAACGTCGTACGCGGCCTGCTCGGCACCCTCGCCGGGTTCGTCGTCGGCGCGGCGATCGTGGCGCTCATCGGGGCAAACACGACGGTGCTGTGGCTGCTCCTGCCACCGGCGGTCCTGTTCGCCGGTCTCGCCCCGGCGGCGATCTCCTTCGCCGCCGGTCAGGCGGCATTCACACTGACGCTGCTGATCCTGTTCAACATCCTCCAGCCGGCGGGCTGGCGGATCGGGCTGGTGCGCATCGAGGACGTCGCGATCGGCAGTGGCGTCAGCCTTGCCGTCGGGCTGCTGTTCTGGCCGCGCGGCGCGGCCGCCGCGCTGGCCACGGCGCTCGCCGAGGCCTATGCGGACAGCGCGCGCTACCTCGCGGGCGCCGTCGAGTTCGGCATGGGGCGCTGTGACCGGGGCACGCCGACGCGGCCGGCGCCGGTCGACGAGGCGATTCGCGCCGCCGCAGCATCCCGGCGGCTCGACGACACGTTCCGCGGCTACCTCGCGGAACGCGGCGCGAAGCCGGTCCCGCTCGCCGAGATGACCGGACTGGTCACCGGCGCGGCCGGCCTGCGCCTCGCCGCCGACGCCGTCCTCGATCTGTGGCAGCGCGACGATGCGGCGGCCGGCGAGCGGGCGAGGGCCCGCGCCGCACTGCTCGCGAGCACCGAGCTGATCGTCGAGTGGTACGACGCCTTCGCGGCCGCCATCATCGGCCAGGGCGCGATACCCGAGCCGCTCCGGCACGACGACGCGGCGGACAGCCGACTGATCGAGGCGGTCGATCGTGACCTGCGCCGCGAGGACGGCCGGGCCAGCGCGACCGCGGCACGGATGATCTGGACCGGCGATCACCTCGACGCCGCCCGCCGACTCCAGGGCACGCTGGTGGGACCCGCGCGGGCCGCCACCATGCACGGCGCGTTCACGCGCCGCCGCGCCGCGCATCCCCGGCGCGATCTGTCGTCGCGGCACGGGCGCGATCACCGGTGAGCGTCGAGCGCGATGCGGAGCGCGGCCACGCCACCGAAAACGTGCCGACCCGGTACCGTTCTCGGCCGTGACCTCGCTGCAGTCATCGGAGACGGACTCGCGGGGACCGTTGGTCACGATACGCGCCGGCGGGCCGCTCGACGGCGTGGTCACGATCACGGCGATCGGCGGGCGGCGTGGGGGGCGCAGCGTCGTCGAGGCGTCATGGATGCAGGACGGGCAGCGCCGCTTGGAGTCGCTCGAGGCGGCCACCTACGCGATGGCACGGGCGATCGCGCAGGCCGCGGCCAACCAGTTCGCGCTCGGCAAACCACCGCATCTCGCGCGCGACTGACGCTCGGCGGGGGAGTCCGCTCCGCCGACCCCGGGCCCGCCGCGTACCGTGGTTCCTAGCCGGCCGGCAGCCGGCGCTTGGCCTCCTCGTAGAGATCCGGCGGGAGTGGGCCCTTCGCCGCGATCGCGAGGTTCGACTGGAGGTGATCGATCCGGCTCGTCCCGACGATCGTGCTGGACAGACCGGGGTGGCTCAAGGTGAAGCGCAGGACGAACTCCTGGCGGCTCATTCCATCCAACAGTCCCTCGACGTCCGAGCCGTCCCAGCGGCGCTGCGCCTCGCCCTCCTCGAGCCCGATCGGCGGCACGGTCCAGCGCTTGTCCTCCGAGGGAGCGCCGCGCGCCACGCCGCCGCGGACGAGCACGCCGGCGCCGGCCGCGGCGGCCTGCGTGATCACGTCCTCGTGCTCGCGCTGGAGCGCCGAGTAGGGGATCTGGAAGACGTCGAACACGCCCATCGCGATGTGCTCAGGCAGGTTCGGCAGGGTCCCGGACATGCCGAGGAACCGGACCTTGCCCTCGTCGCGAAGCGCCACCATCGCTTCGATCGTGCCCTCGGCCTCCATCTGTTCGCGGTCCGGCGACATGTGGACCTGGACGAGGTCGAGTCGATCCGTTCGCAGACGCACCAGGCTCTGCTCGACGCCGGCGCGGACGTTGGCGGCGCTGAAGTCGTGCGGGTAGGGCGGGTGGGCGTCGGGCGGAAGCTCGAGCAGGCAGCCGCACTTCGACGCGAGAAAGAACTCCTCGCGGCGCGGCGCCAGGTAGCGGCCGATCAGCTCCTCGCTGCGGCCGTAGTCGATCGAGGTATCGATCAGGTTGATGCCGCCGTCGAGCAGCGCGTTGAGCAGACGGCCTGCCTCGGCGTCCTCGATCTCCGGACCGCGGGGTCCGCCGCGCAACTCCATCGCGCCGTAGCCGAGCGCCGTGACGACAACACCCGTCGTGCCCAGTGGGCGGCTGGGAATGCTCATCGGCGGCACGCTACCGCACCGCGGGCCATCTCGGCGGCCGCCCGTCGTGAGCGCTGAGAAGCGAACGCCCCCGCGACGCCGGTTGCGTGGGCGTTGCGGGGGCGCCAGCCCTTCGGTACCAGTCCCATGGCCAAACCGGAGGCTGCGATTGCGGTATTCGCCGCCAAGGACGCGATTCCTCGCGGCATCGCAGCGAGCCGCGGGCGGCTCCGCGCAGAAGTCAACAGCAACTTCATGGCGGTCCTCGAGATGCTGGTCGCCTACGGTTGCGACGGCGCCCAGGGACACTTCTTCAGCCGTCCGTGCGCCGCGGAGGAACTCAGCGCATGGCTGAGCGACTCGCCGTACCGGGCGCCGGCGGGAGTCCGCTCGGTGTCGGCCGGCTGAACCGAGCGTCGCTCAGTCGGTCGCGGCCGGCGCCAGAACGAAGATCTCGACGGCCAGATCGGGATCGATGTGGTTGTTGCTCATGAACGCCACCACATCGCGGTCGGTGAGCTGCTCGACCATGCTGATCGCGTCGTCTGCCAACGTGTCCTGGATCGCCCTGCGGCCGCGCAGCACGACCTTGTCCTTGCCGTTCTCGACGAGCGCCTGCTCGGCCTTGGTCAGGGTTGCCCCCAACACGCACACGATCAGGTTGTCGTCGATGGTCGTCCGCGCTCGCACCGGCCCGCGCCCGGTGTAGCTATGCAGCAAGCCGACGATCCCGTTCGAGATCGCGGCTGCGAGCACGCCGTGTCCCGGGTGTGCGGCCTGTCCGGGCTGTCCGGGCTGTCCATCGATGGTGCCGGGCATAGCCCAGCCTCTCTGCCTACTCTCGAAACACAGGGCGCCGCGCGCAGGGGGAGAGTGGCAGAGAACCGTACGGACGACAGCTCGTTCAAGCGTAGCGCGTCTAGGTCCGCGTTATGGGCGTTTCGAACATTATCTTTCGAAACGCCCACAGCCTGCCGGCGGCGCGCACGGCGACGATCACGATTAGGCGCGAGCGACCTCGGGGAGTAGGCTCGAAGCAGGCAATTGGAAGCGTGCCGGTCGGATCGGCTGAGCGCGCGGCCGTGAGGAGGGATCGGATGATCCCCACAGACCCAGCGCCCCGCGGGTCGCAGCCGCTCGTGCGGACCGCGGTGGCGAGCGAAGGATCGCCGGGATTCGACCGCCGGGCACCAGTCGATGTGCGCGACGAGCCCGACGCTCGCGTGGACGACCGGGAGACGCCGGGTCGCAGCGTGCAGTCCGATGAGCAACTGGTCGCGCTGGTTCGCGGCGGCCAACAGGACGCGTTCGACACGCTCGCGGCGCGCTATCAGCGCCGCCTGCTGTCGTTCTGCCAGCAGATGCTGCGCTCGAAGGAGGATGCCGAGGATGCGTTGCAGGACGTGTTCGCGTCCGCCTACGGCGCGATTCTCGCCGACGAGCGCGCCATCCAGGTGCGGCCGTGGCTGTATCGGATTGCGCGAAACCGCTGCCTCAACCAGCTCCGGCGCACGGCAGCGGTCGCGGTCGACTCGATGGACGAGCACTCGGCCGAGCACGGACGGACGCTCGTCGAGAAGGTCGTCAGCCGCCAGGAGTTTCGCGAGCTGCTCGGTGACGTCCAGGCGCTGCCCGACACGCAGCGCACGGCGCTGCTGCTGCGCGAGATCGACGGGTTCGCGTACTCGCACATCGCCGTCGCGATGGATACAACGGTGCCGGGCGTGAAATCGCTGCTGGTGCGCGCCCGGATCGGCCTGCTCGACTCCGCCGCGGTGCGCGAAACGACGCCGCGGGCACCAGCGCGCCGGCGGACGGGCACCCGCGGGCGACCGCCGCGGCGGGGCGGCCGAAGCGTCAGTTATCCCACGGCGCTGGCGGCGGCGACCGTCGCACGCGGCGCAGCGGCCTGAACGGGCCGGGGGCGGCGGTGCGGGAGGGCCGCGGCGAGACCCCGCCAGGAGCTTAGGGGCGGGGTCTCGTGACGGACCGGCGCTCGAAGCGCCGGAAGGCGTCAGGCCTCCGTTTCCATTCGGCGGTCTAAACGCGGGGGGAGCACGCGAGCCGCCATTGGAGGTCCGAGCCGCGGCCGGCCTCGCCGTAAGCCATACCGGCGGGCATGCTGTGGCTCCTCACATGGAGCGCGCAGCTACCGGAGCCCGGTGGCTGCGACACGAGAACTGCGAGGAGCAGAGGTCAAATAGAGACCCCTTCCTGGTCGCACCCGCGGCCGTTCCGACCGGAGCACTCCCATAGCTAGGAAAGCGACGATCCTCCGTCCGATCGCAAAAGTCAAATCGTCGGCATGTCGTTAATAAGTTCGCCTTTGACGTGATTTTGGGACGACCTGGCCGGGGAGGGGGTCACCGGCTGAGATCGATCACTGCCGCGCCCTCGAAGCGCCCGGCGCGAAGGTCCTCAAGGGCCTGCGCGGTGTCGGCCAGCCGGTAGCCGTGGACCTCGGTGCGGATCGGCGTGCGCGCCGCGATTGCCAGGAACTCGCGGGCATCCTGACGCGTCAGGTTGGCGACCGAACGCACGACGCGTTCGCCCCACAGCAGGTCGTATGAGAAGGCGGGGATCTGCGACATGTGGATCCCCGCGCAGACGACGACCCCGCCCTTGCCGACCGCTGCCAGCGCCGCGGGGATCAGCTCGCCGGCGGCCGCGAAGATGATCGCGCAGTCAAGCTCCTGCGGCGGGCGCTCCAGCGAGCCGCCGGCCCACTCGGCGCCGAGCTCGCGCGCGAAGGCCTGGGTGCGCGCGTCGCCTGCGCGGGTGAACGCGAACACGCTGCGACCTTCGGCGTGCGCGAGCTGCGCGACGATATGTGCCGAGGCACCGAATCCGTACAGGCCGATTCGCTGACCGTCGCCGGCCATGCGCAGCGCGCGATAGCCGATCAGCCCCGCACACAGCAGCGGGGCGATCTCGAGATCGCCGTAGCGGTCGGGGAGTGGGAAGCAGTAGCGCCGGTCGACGACGGCGAACTCGGCAAAGCCGCCGTCGATGTCGCGGCCGGTGAAGCGCGCGCGATCGCACAGGTTCTCGCGGCCGCTACGGCAGAAGCGACACTCGCCGCAGGTCCATCCGAGCCACGGAACGCCGACGCGCGTACCCTGGCTGAGCAGCTCGCTCGCACCGTCACCGACGCCGCCCTCGACGACGGTCGCGACGATCTGGTGGCCGGGGACGACCGGCAATCGCGGGATCGTGACCTCGCCGTCGAGCAGGTGCAGGTCGGTGCGACAGACGCCGCAGGCGTGGACGCGCACGAGAACCTCGTCGGCGCCGGGGACCGGCGTGTCGATCTCCACCTGCTCGATCACGCCGGGGCGCAGGATCTGGACCGCTCGCATCGGCTCAGCCAACCGGGAGGGCGTCGTGACGGCGGGGCTCACGCGAGGCGTCGCGGCCGGCTCGCGACGAGCGTCCGGCGATCGCCGTGCTGATCCCCAACAGTGCCAACGTGCCGATCGGCGAGGCGAGCCACGGCAGCCCGTCAGGGTGGCGCAGCGGGTAGAGGATGTGCACGCCGCCCCCTGCGGCGTCGAACAGCAGGTGGGCGACGTTCACCGCGAACATCGCCCACGCGGCCAGCCAGCGTCGCGTGACGAGCAGCGTCAACCCGCTGAGCGCCAGCACGAAGACGAGCGAATGGGTATCCGGGCGTCCGCCCAGCGTCTCGATCGTGTGCAGGTCGAGACTCCCGGCAGCGATGAAGTGGTCGAGGTCGATGGCCGAGCCGCCGATGAACGCGAGCAGCGCGAAGGCGACGCGGCGATCGCTGCGCCAGACGATCGGCCCGACGGCGACCAGGCACACGAACCCGTGGATCACCACGGCCCACAGCGCGGACAGGAGCGGATGACCGGGGTCTGACAGAAACGGCCAGCCCCGGTAGGGGCTCACGCCGGGGGCGGCGCGGACGCAGGCGTGGGCGTCACTTGTGTCGCGGCTTTGGGTTCGTGCGCGTCAGCTCAAGCGTGCTGTAGATGGTTCGCGGTTTGGCGCGGCCGACGCTCACCACGGTCATCAGCCGAACCTCGAGGCTCTTGTATCGGGCCAGTGCGGCCTGACCGCCCTTGCTGATCGTCATGCGAACGGTTGTGACGCCTGTTCGGGTAAGCCTGAAGGCGACCTGAGCGAGCGGGTTGCGCGGCGGCCGCGATTTCTTCGTCGTCTTCTTGATGAAGCGAATGGAGCCGGTGCCCTTGCAGGCCACGTGACACTGGAGCGCGGCGATGACGTGACTGCCGCTCAGCAGGCCGACGCCGGGCAGGACGATCGGCAGGCTCGCGACGAACCCGCATGGTCCGTGGCACTTTCCACCCTTGACGATGCCGCCGCCCGGGCGGGTTGGCGTGGTGCCGGACGCGCCGGAGACGCCGGCGGTCCCCGGCGTTCCGTTCGTGAGCGTCGTGTCGTTGGGGTGGATCGTCGACCCCGCGTCGGCGAGGTAGATCGCGAGGCTCGGTCCGCCGCCGCCGCCGCCGCCGCCACCACCACCGCCACCCCAGCCCCCGGCACCGCCGTTGCCGCCGGTGCCCTCGCGGGGCTCGCCGTTGGTGCCGCCGAGGCCGCCGCCGCCGCCCAGGCCGCCGTTCCCGCCTGCGCCGCCGTTCCCGCCGTTGCCGCCGTTCCCGGCGCTGACCGAGCTGGCGCCTGAGAGGGAGACACTGGCGGTGTCCAGGTAGATGCCGAACGAGGCGCCGCCGCCGCCACCGGCCCCGCCGGCTCCGCCACCGCTGCCCGCTGCGCCGCCGCCACCGCCACCGTTCCCGGACCCGAACACCAGGCCGCCGCTCTCGAGCTCAGCGTTGCCGCCGGCCCCGCCGCCGCCGCCACCGCCGGCTCCGGGGTTGCCCGGCGTACCGGGGCTGCCATCTCCCGGCGTCCAGGCGGGACCGGCCGGGGAGGTGGCGGTGCCGTGGGTGCCCGCCGTGCCGTTGGTTCCATTCGCGCCGTTCACGCCGTTCTTCCCCGGGAAGCCGTCGCCCTGAGCGTTCGAAAGACCCGGCGGTCCGCCAGCGCCCTCGACGGCGTTCGGCGCGTTGGCCGGGGTCGATCCCCAACCGCCGTAGAAGGGCCCGATCACCTCGGCCGCCTTCTTGCCGCGGACCAGCATCTCTGGACCGCACGCCTCGGTGGCGCCAGTGCCGACGCAGCCCTGCAACGTCGCGGGGGACCCGGTGCTGCCCCAACCGCCCCAGCCACCATCGCCGGGCGACGGTGAAGAGTCGGGGCGCGGCACCGCGTAGACCCGCGCCTTGGGGATCGGGTTGGCTTTATAGGCCGCATTGTCACGCACGTAGTAGTCGTTCCCGTTGGGCGCGAGCCCCGCGTTGCCGCCGGTGCCGTCGACCGCGGTGCAGTGCAGGCCCGCCGATGCGAGGCACGCGGCCGCGACCTGGGCCGGCGTCTGACCGGCCCGGCCCGGGCTGCCGGCGCCGCCCGCCTTGCCCGGTGCGCCGGCGGCTCCGGAGGCACCTGCCGACGCATCGGACGAGTGCACGACGACTCCGGAAAGGGTCAGCGTGGAGCCGCCGACCGCGACGACTCCGTACACCGACGTCGACGGGACGCTCGACCCCAGACCGATGAGGTCGACGTCCGCGATCGTGACCCCGGTCGCGCCGTTCGCGAGCACCGCCTCCGGGGCCCCGGAGATCGTCGTCGTAGTCGGCGCGCGTGTCTCCTGCCAGGTGGTCGGGTTGAAACCGCCGAAGATGTCGATGCCGTCGTCCGCGGGGCCGAGCGCCACGGGACCGGGATAGGCGCCCTGCGCGATCCAGATCTGACGATTCGCGCCGGCCAGGTTCTGGATGATCGCGACGGCGCGCGCGGGTGTCCGCACCGGCGCTGCCTGGGTGCCCGGGTTGCCGTCGCTGCCGCCCGGCGCGACGAAGACGACGGCGCCCGGCGCTCCGAAGTTCGCGGTGTCGGTCTCGGTCGTGGCTGCGGCGAACGTGCACGGGTTGGCGATGCCCGTGCAGGTGCCGCCGCTCCAACCGGTGAGCGTGTACGGCGGCGTCGGGGTGCCGGTGATCGTGATGGCGTCGCCGACGTCGGCGTTGCAGACCGTGCCGGTACAGAAGGTGGGGTGCGTCGCATCACCGATCGTCACTGTTCCGCTGCCGGTCGACGCGGCGGTGATCGTGACCACGGT
>Ga0307372_10006391_pt1 | contig 17268 bp, 18 predicted proteins | sample OX1MG_FD_202533 | JGI IMG/M metagenome (GOLD analysis project Ga0307372, IMG submission 202533) | Soil microbial communities from Risofladan, Vaasa, Finland - OX-1 | ecosystem: Environmental > Terrestrial > Soil > Coastal area > Acid sulfate soil | place: Finland: Risofladan, Vaasa | collected... | reverse complement strand
ACGAAACTCGCGTCGCCTCGCGACGCGCGTTCGCCCCGACAATACGGCGAAGGACCGTTTGCGCATGACTCGAGACTGAAGAAGAATCGGCGGAACGGTGCTCAAGATCAGCACGACGGCGATGACCGCCGCGACCGAGAAATTCGCCGGAAAGTTCGAGATCGCGCTGAAAAGAGTGAACGTGGCGAGTGGGAAGTGGCTGTGGTATCCCAGCGTGAAGGCCACCCCGAAGTCGCTCATCGTCTCGGCGAAGCTCACGGTGAACGCGCCCAAGAGCGCCGGCGCGATGACCGGCAGCACAGTTTTTAACGTCAGCCAACGATTCGCCCCGTGCACCCGGGCGGCGTCTTCAAGTTCGGGACCCATCAGTTGCAGCGCCGCGCTCACGATAAAGAACGCGAAAGGGAGCGCCGCGGTGGTGAGCACGACGACGATGCCCATGGGTCCGAAGAATTCGCCGAAAATATAGTGCGTGTTGACGCCGAGCGCGGACGCTACTCCAAAGGGCTGGAGAAGGTCACCCCAACCCAGGGTCATCATCCACGTGGGAACGAGCAGCAACAGCCACGTCAATACCGTCCATACGCGTCGTCCAAAGACGTTCGTTCGTATCACGAGCCAAGCGATCATGGTCGCCAGTGCGACGGCGGTCGTGGCCACGACCGCCGACACCCATAAGGAATTGACGATGCCCGCGCGAGTGGCGCCGCCGAAGGCCTCGCGAACGTACTTGAGCGTGAACCACTCCGGACCTTGTTGAAAGACGTGCGGACTAACCGCCAGGATTAGAAAGCACATCACCGGCGCGATAATCAACAACGTCAACAGGGTCCACAAGATGAGTGAACCAGGGTTTATTCGCCACCGACGGCCCCGAACGATCGCGACGTCGTGCTCGAAGTCGCTGGACGCTGGCGAACCCTCTAGCGGCGGTGGCGCGAGAACCATGCTCATGAGATCTTCCTTGTTCTTGCGCTGAGCCGCGGTCGCAATGGACCGCGGCTCAACTCACCGGGGAGGGCGGACGAGGACTAGCCGTTGTTGATATTGGCGGTGAACCAGTTGTTGATTGGTGTCTCCAACGCGCCCCAGACCGCGGGGTTCACCGTCTGCATGGGTACCGAACTGAGTGGGGGCAGGATCTTGTTCGCCGCTTTGATTCCATTGAGTACGGGCCAGAACAGAGAGTCGCCCTGGGGGTCGCCCGTCTTCATCGCGTGCTGACCCGCGGACGATAAGACGTAGTTGACGAATTTCTGGGCCTCGTTGCGCACCGCGGCCGGCATCTTCGCGTCGATACCGATTACTCCAGGTAGCGCCGTGACTGGCTTGAGATAGGCCACCCGTAACGAAGGCGACTGGGAGAGTTCCGTTCCGTAGCCCGCTGAGCTTTGAATGATCGCCATCGCGATCGTGTGGGCTTGGATGGCCGCGATCGTCGGACCGTTCGTCGAATTGATGACGAGTCCGTTGGCCTTTAGCTTGCTGAGGTAACTCTTGCCGGCGGCGACTGACGCCGCAGTGGAGCCGTGACCCTTGTAGTGGCCTAGATAGTTCATGATTCCCGCGATCATCGGGTACGTCGGCCCGGACTGCGTCGGGTCGTTCATCCCGAGCATTCCCTTGAACTTCGACGACGTCAGTTGAGCCCACGACTTTGGAAGCTGGGCCTTCTTAATCTGGGAAGAGTCGTACACCAGGGCACCCGTCGCCGTCAGGCCGGTCGGCACGTAACTGCCGTCAGTCGGAATGTTGGCCTTGCCGACGGCGTTAAAGGAGACCTTGGGGACGATGTGCTTCGCGAGGAGACCTTCGTGGTCCAACTGGGCGAACGCCGTGGCGCCGTCGACCCAGAGCACTCCCCACGTCGGGTGGTTCCCCTCGGCCTGGATCTGCTGCAACAGCGGACCCGTGGAGTTGTCGTTGAGCGTCACGGTGAATCCGGGGTGCGTGGCGTTGAACGCCGCCACGGTGGCCTTGTCGTAACCCTGTGCGGAATAGACGACGAGTGTCGGGTGCGAAGTGGCACCAGCCCCTTTCGAGAGCGTGACGACGCCGACAGCGCTCAGGGCCGCCGCCGCAACGACGACGAACTTTCGAAAACGGGTGGACTGCATTGATAGGGGATTTGTCATGACCCTGTTTTAGAAAACGGGGGTAATCGTCCCGTGACGGCAAGGAGGATGCCAACCAAAACTTCTACATCAATGTTGTTTCGTCGACGTCACCCGTTGGTCACTTGGCGGAGCGTCGACGGAGTTCGTCCTCCACCGCGGCCGGGTCCAGACCGCGCGATCGAAGCAAGAGCAGTAGGTGAAACCAGAGGTCCGCCGCTTCGCTGACGACTCGTTCGTCACTCTCGCTGAGCGCCGCCACGACGACTTCGGTGGCCTCCTCGCCGACCTTTTGCGCCGTGCGCGCTGGTCCCTCTCGAAGGGTGCGCACAACGTAGGAGTCGTCGCTGCCTTGCTCCTCTCGCTGGAGGATGGTACGCCAGAGCCAGGGGGTAAAGCACGACGTCGACCCGTCGTGACACGTTGGCCCCTCGGCAACTACTCGTATCAAAAGGGCGTCGTCGTCACAGTCGGCCACCACCTCGGTGACCTCCACGGAGTTGAGAAAGTGGCCCGACGTCTCGCCCTTTTCCCACAGCTGCTCGCGCGATCGAGAGTAGAAGTGCACGCGGCGCGTGGACTTGGTGAGGGCCAGCGCCTCATCGTTCATCCAGCCGAGCATCAGCACACGCCCGGTGGCGTCCTCTTGCACGATCGCCGCGCGAAGATTTTCATTCATTGCCTGCTCCTATGGGTCGAAGGGCCACGCCCAAATTCATGATTTCGCGGCGCAGCCCCGAAAGTCCCGCCGGGTTTTCGTGCACGATCGAAGCGACGAGTGCCGCGTCGGCAACTTCGAGCGCGGCCGCGACGTGGGCGGCCGAGCCCGCGCCCCCCGAAGCGATGACGGGAATGTTGATGGCGTCGCGCACCTCGCGGGTCAAGACGAGGTCAAAACCAGTTCGTCGACCGTCTTGACGAATCGAGGTCAAGAGGATCTCTCCCGCCCCGCGTTCGGCCGCTTCACGCGCCCAGGGTACGGTGGCTACCTCGGTGGCGACCCTTCCTCCGTGGGTGTGCACGACGCCCTCGCCGGCGTCGATCGCGACGACCACGGCCTGGGAGCCGTAACGATCCGCGATCGCCGTGATAAGCCCAGGGTCGGCGAGCGCCGCTGAATTGAGCGACACGCGGTCGGCGCCCGCTTCAATGATGCGAGAAGCGTCGTCGACGCTACGAACGCCTCCACCCACGGTGAAGGGAATCGAGAGGACCTCGGCGACCTGCGCGACGACTGACGTCATCGTCGCGGCCTCGTTCGGCGTCGCCGCGATGTCGAGGAAGACCAACTCGTCGGCCCCTCCCGCGGAATAGAAAGTGGCCAGTTCAACCGGGTCACCCACGTCACGCAGCCCGACGAAACTCACGCCCTTCACCACACGGCCGTGGGCGACGTCGAGGCACGGGATCAGACGCGGGCGAGGCATCGTTCGAGGAACGCGGCGCCGTCGGGGCCGCTCTTTTCGGGGTGAAACTGCACGCCGAGGAAGGGACCACGCTCGACGGCCGCCGCGACTCCTTCGGCGATGGCGACGACGTCGTCACTGACGGCGGCGTAGGAGTGCGCGAAGTAAAACGCCGAGCCCCACGGCTCAACGACTGACCAGCCCAAGCGTGGCACGCGTCCCTCGCGAAGACGCTCGACGCGCCCGCTCAAGAGACCCAGACCCTCGACGCCGCCGTCCTCTTCGCTCGACTCCATCGCGAGTTGCAGTCCGAGGCAGATGCCCAGGGTGAAGCGACCACTCGCGTAACGCGCGCGCAGTGCTTCGTCCGCGCCAGTCGCTCGAAGATGGCCCATCGCGCTGCGCGCTGAACCTACGCCCGGCAAAATCACGAGGGGGGCTTCGGCGATGATCTCGGGGTCGCTCACGACGACACTCTCTCGACCGAGTCGGCGAAGCGCGGCGCGCACCGAGCGCGTGTTACCGGCGCCGTAGTCCACGACGACAACACTCACAGTGAGCCCTTCGTGGAGCGCACGAGAGAACTGTCCTTCACGAGCGCCTGGGCCATCGCGCGCCCGACGGCCTTAAAGGCGCCCTCGGCCACGTGGTGCGCGTTCTGGCCCGTCGCCTCCACGTGCAGCGTGATGCGCGCGGTCTGCACGAGCGACTCGAGAGCGTGGGTCGCCATGCCCGGATCCGGGTCGATCTTGATGTTGGCCGTCGCGCGTCCCGAAAGGTCGACGACCGCGTGGGCCAGCGCTTCATCCATGGGGACCCGGGCTTCGCCGTAGCGCGCCAGGCCGCGACGATCCCCGAGGGCCTGGTCGAGCGCCTCACCAAAGGCGCGCATCATGTCTTCGACCGTGTGGTGGTCACCGGTCTCGAGATCGCCCACGCCTTCGAGGCGCAGGTCCATGCCGCCGTGAAAGGCCAACTGTTGGAGCATGTGATCGTAGAAACCCTCACCGGTGTTCACGTAGACCCGACCCTGGCCCGGCACGCGCAGACGCACCTTCAATAAGGTCTCGGCGGTGTTGCGTGCGTGCGTGACGTAGGGCGCGGGCAGGGGTTCACCGAGAAGTTCACAGCGAAGTGCCGCGAGGAGCACGTCATTGTCGAGTTCGTCGCGCACGCTCACGCGCAGTCCTCCGGGGTAAGCGCGCAGCACCACGCCGTAGGGCAACATCCGCTCGACGAGCTGTTGTGGCTCGTCCATCGCGATAAAGAGGAAATTCGTGAAGGACGGACTCGGCGCGAGACCCAGCTCGCTCAGCGCACCGGCGAGGCGCTCGCGCTCTTGGATCTGCGCGCTCACGTCGAGCGGGGTCGCGAGTGCCGCCAGGGCGAGCGCGGCGGAGAGCGCGGACACCGACAACGGCGCCTGACGCGAGGTAATGACCGCGTTGGTCTCCGAGCTCGACAGGGCGTAGCCCACGCGCGCACCAGCGAGTCCGTGAGCTTTGGAGAAGGTGCGAAGAATGATCGCGCCCTCGTCGATCAAGTCCAGCGCGTCAACGCCGGCGTAGTCGGCGTAGGCCTCGTCTATCACCAACTGACCGGCCACCTTGGGCACGTCGGGGAGTTCGCCCGTGGGATTGTTCGGCCGACACACGAAGACGAGGTCGGCCTTTTCGGGGTCGTCGATGATCGTCGCGCCCGCCATGATCGCCGCGTAGCGATACATCGAATACGAGAACTTCGGAACGGTGGCGATGGTGGCGCCCTCGGCGTAAATGCGCGCCAGCAGCACGATGAACTCGTCGCTGCCCGCGCCGATCGCGACCTGGCTCAGATCGAGGTCGTGGCGGTCCGCGATTGCTTGGCGCAGCGTCTGGTAGCGGCCGCGGTCGTACTCGTTGATATCAGCCAACGCCCGGGCCAGGGCGGCCGGACGAGCGAAGGCCGGCGGCGCGGGCGCGACGTTCCCGTCAAATCGAAGAATCCTCGAAGGGTCGAGGCCCACGCGCCTCGCGAGCACTTCATTGGAGGGGGGCCACTCGTAGGCCTCAAGAGCAATCGGGTTCATCGTCTCGCCGTGGCCTTGTGCGCGCTCATTCCTTCGAGTTCGGCGAGCGCCTCGATCGTCGGGGCGAGACGTTCCAGCCCCTCTTTCGTGACTCGCTGGACGGTGACGGTCTTCATGAAGTCTTCGAGCCCGAGCCCGCCGGTGGACTTGGACCATCCCCCGGTCGGCAGCACGTGGTTGCCCCCGGTGGCGTAGTCGCCCGCCGGCACGGGTGAGTACGGTCCTACGAAGACCGCCCCCGCGTTGCGGATCCGTCCCGCTAGCGACTCGGCGCGAACGCCCAAGAGCGCCACGTGTTCGGCGGCGTAACCCTCGACCTCGGCCAGGGCCGCCTCGAGGTCCTCACCGACGCGAACGACGAAGCCGCGTGAATCAGGTCCGTGCTCCATCTGCGCCGCGATCTCCTGGGCAATGAGGGCCTCGTCGACGCCCTCGTCGGCGACGACGACGATCTCGCTCGGTCCTGCGGGAAGGTCGATCGCGACGTCACGACTCACGATGAGCTTGGCGGTGTTAACGGCGCCACCGCCCGGTCCAAAGATCTTGTCGACCGGGGCGATGGACTCGGTCCCGTAGGCCATCGCGGCGATTGCCTGCGCGCCGCCGACGGCCCACACCTCGTCGATGCCAAGGAGCGCCGCCGCGGCGGCGACGGCCGCGGCTCCCTGGGGCGGCGTGCAGACCACGATGCGCTCGACGCCCGCGACCTGGGCCGGCACCCCGCTCATGATGAGCGACGAGACGAGACCCTTAGGGACGTAGAGACCTACTGAGCGAAGTGGCGTCCAGCGACGCTCGAGGGTCACCCCGGGCGAGACCTCCATCACCAAGTCGGCGGGGCGTTGTGCGGCGTGCCACGTGCGCACTGCCTCGGCCGCGGCCAAGACAGCGGCCGTGGGGATGTCGCCGTAGGCCACGGCGCGTTGGGGCGTCGAGGCCGTCGTGGCGTCGAAGCGCTGCGACCATTCGACCAGAGCGGCGTCCCCACGGGTGCGAACGTCTTGGACGATCTCTTCGATCGAGACCGGCGTCGAGGTCTTCGTGGGGGTGCTCATGGAACCATCCGTTCAACTGGCAGGGTAAGGATTGACGTCGCGCCGAGGGCCTCGAGGCGGGGCAGCAGCGACCAGATTTGGGCGGCGGGCACGAGTGCGTGCACCGCCACGACCCCGGGGTTCGCGAGGTCCATCACCGTGGGCGAACCCTTGGTCGGCAGGAGTTCGGTCACCTCGGCGAGTCGCTCGCGTGGGACGTTACACAGGAGGTAGCGGTTCGCGCGCGCGTTGATGACCGAGCCGAGCACCATCGTGAGCGTGCGTCGAGCCTCTGAATCCGCGGCGTCGACTTGGCCGACGAGCACCGCTTCAGACTCAAAGAGGACACCCAGCGAGCGAAGGCCGTTGGTGCGAAGAGTCGAACCCGTCGAGACCAGGTCAATGATCGCGTCGGCGAGTCCGAGGCGAGGTGAGATCTCGACGGAACCGGCGACGGTCACGATCTCCGCCTTGATCCCGGCTTCAGCGAGGACCTTGGCCGCAATGCGCGGGTGCGACGTCGCCACGCGGCGGCCGTCGAGGTCCTCCAAGCGCTGGGCCGTGTCTTCCATTGAGACGGCGGCCTGCAGCGAACAGGTGCCGTAACCAAGTCGCAGCAGTACGTCGACGTGGCACTCGCGTTCGTAGATGAGGTCCAAACCCGTGATGCCACAGTCGACGATCCCGTCTTGAACGTATTCGGGCACGTCGTCAGCGCGCACGAACAAGAGGTCAATGTCGGCGTTGCGGCAGTGGGCCTGTAAGACGCGCTCCCCCGGCTCTTGAGGGGAGACGCCGCTCGCTTCGAGCAGCGACCACGACGGCTCTCGGAGACGACCCTTCGAAGGAAGGGCCATCGTCAGGCGCCGGGTCATCGCCGGCCGCGCTTCAAGACCGCCGCGTAGCCGCCCTCGCCTCGCCGCAGCCACTGAGCCACGCGCGTCACGGTCGCCGTCGAGGCGCCCGTGCGACGCGAAATCTCCTGATAGGGAATCTTCTCGTCCACCAGGCGCGCCACCTGGAGGCGTTGACCCAACGCGTCGAGTTCCTGGGCGGTGCAAAGGTCCTTTAAGAACGCGGCGACTATTTTGGGGTCGCGCAACTGGGCAAAGGCGCTCACGAGGTCGTCGAAACGATTCGCTGTCTCGGGCGTTGTTGCGGCGGGTACTACTCGTCCACTCGTCATAGTTGTATGCTACCATGCTAGCACACAGATATGCAAGTCATCCCCGCCATCGACCTCCTGGGCGAGGACGCGGTGCGCCTCGAGCGCGGCGCGTTCGATCGCGTCCTCTTTCGCCAGCCCCTGGAACTCTTTTTCGAACGCGTCCTCGCGACGGGTCCCCCACTCGTGCACGTGGTCGATCTCCAGGGTGCCCGCGACGGGGCGCTGCGCGAGGCAATTCTCGAGCGCTGCGTGAAGTGCGCTCGAGACGTACCCTTGCAATTCTCAGGGGGCCTTCGCAGTCTCGAGAGTGCACAACGAGCGATTGACCTCGGGGCCCAGCGCGTCATCGTGGGAACGGCGCTCTGGCAGCGTCCAGAAGCTCTCGTGGCGTACGCCCGCGCCCTCGCCGAACGTTTGGTCGCCGCGCTGGACGTGCGCGAGGGTTACGTCGCGGTGCGCGGCTGGGTCGACTCCTCAGGGATCTCGCTCGACGACGCGTTGCGACGCTGCGTGGAAGCGGGGGTCACGCGCCTGCACGTCACGGCCATCGAGCGCGACGGCACGATGCAGGGGCCCGACTTGGCGCTCTATGAACGCGCGGTCGCGAGTGGTCTCGCCGTCATCGCGGCGGGTGGCGTGCGCGACGACGCCGACCTTGGCGCGCTCGAAGCGCTCGGCTGCGAGGGGGCCGTAATGGGACTGGGCTATCTCCAGCGACTGGGCCTCACGCTCGAAGAAATGCAAGGTGAAAACCACACGAAGTAGTGACTTTCTCCCCTAATAGCCAGGTCGCGTCAGGCGCGACACTGGAAGTGTTAGATGAAAGGACGTCACTATGAGGCGTAGGACTTTGGACTTGTTGTTGTCATGGCTGGGCGTATTGCTTACGGTCGGATTAGTCGTCGCTGGCAGTTTGTTGATGTGGGGCTACAACTTTGCCAACAGCACCGTTCACTCACAGTTGGCTTCTCAGCAGATTTTCTTTCCCGCCAAGGGTTCCCCCGCTTTGGCGTCGCCGCAAATTGGTCCCTTCCTCGACCCGTACGCGGGTCAGCAACTCCTCACTGGTCAACAGGCTGAGGTTTGGGCTGACCACTACATCGCGGTACACCTCCAAGAGATGACCGGAGGCAAGACCTACGCGCAACTCAGTACCGAGGCGCGAGCCGACCCGTCAAATACGACGTTGGCGGGCGAAGTGCAAACGGTCTTTCAGGGCGAGACACTGCGCGGCATGCTGCTCAACGCCTACGCCTTTTGGACCTTTGGCCAAATCGCGCTGTGGTCGGCCCTGTGCGCGTTCGGCGCTTCAATCTTGATGCTGATACTCACGATATTGGGCTTCATCCAGTATCGGCGCCACGATCCGAGCGACGTCATATAAGTATTGTCGTCTCCGCGAGAGCCCCGGCACTTCGGTGCCGGGGCTCTTCTCTTTACTTCTTCTTGCCGAGAACGATGCTCATGATCGCGAAACCGATCCCCACGGCGAAGATGGCGGTGCCAAAGACGAAGACCTGCGGCGGCGTGCCCACCCGGGTCGCACCGTAGACCCAGACCGGAAAGGGCACGGAGGAACCCGAGACGAAGTTCGACGTCACGAAGTCGTCGATCGACAACGCGAAAGCCATGAGCGCCCCGGCGATCACGCCAGGAAGTATGAGCGGAAACGTGATGAGGCGAAAGGTCGTCAGCGCGTTGGCCCCCAGGTCGTAGGAGGCCTCCTCTAGTGAGCGTTCGAAACCCGAGAGACGAGCGCGCACTGTCACCGCGACGTACGCAATAGAGAACATAACGTGAGCGAGCACCAAGGTGAGAAAGCCACGCGCGACGTTGAACGAAACGAAGAGTGCGAGCAGAGACGCGCCCATGACGATCTCAGGCGCGGCGATGTTCAAAAAGAGAATCTGCTCGATCGCGCCCTTGCCACGAAACCTCTTTCCGCGATAGCGCACCAGCGCGATAGCCAAAAGCGTGCCCAGCGCCGTCGCGATGACGGTCGACACGAGGGCGAGTCGAATCGAGAGCCAGAACGCGCTCGTGAGCCCGGGAACGTTGCTCCACTGCTCGTACCAGAGCGTGGTGAACCCGTTCCAAGAGAAGCTCACCTGCTGGAGTCCAGTGTTGACCCTATTAAAGGAGTACAGGACCATCACGGAGATGGGAAAGACCAGATACGCAATGACCAGCCACGAGTACGTGGGCAGCACGAATTTTCCAAACCGGCGAAGCGCCGGACGTTTCGTCGACGTCGCCGCCTGCTCGAGGGTCTCGCTCACAGATACTCCTCGATCGTGCGCGAGCCAAGAACTCGGGCGTAAAGAAAGATTCCCACGAGTGAGATCGCGAGCAAGACGACCGAGAGCGACGAGCCGGCCGGATAGTCGGCGTTCACGAGAAACGAGTTCTGGATCACCGTTCCAATCATCGTGTTGGACGTCCCACCGAGAATCTCTTGGTTGATGTAGTCGCCGAAGGCTGGAATGAAGGTCAGCAAGAATGCGGCGAAGACTCCCGGAATCGTGAGGGGCAATATCACCTTCAAGAACGCCGTTCGACGATTCGCGTAGAGGTCGTGCGCGGCGTCAAGGACGCGATGATCGATGCGCTCGATTGCTACGTAAAGAGGCAGCGCCGTGAAGGGAAGATAGTTATACGCCAATCCCGCAATGACGGCAACGCTCGTGCCCAAGACGTGAAAACCACTCGGTACCAGATGATTTCGGTGAAGGAACGAAAAGAGAAATCCATTGTTGGAGAGGATGAACTCCCACACCAGGGTTCGAATGACGAACGACACGAAAAAGGGTACGAGCAGCATTATCAAGAAGAAGTTCTTGCGTCGCCCACCATAAAAGGCAATCCAGTACGCGATGGGAAACGAAATCGCCAGGTCAATGACGGTCGCCGCCAGCGCGAAAATTAAACTCGTGACGAACTGAGCCCGATAGAGATTCACCTGGTGCGGCAGTTCCCCCCAGTTCCACGTCATCGTGCATATGCCCGAGGCCGGGCTGCAGGTCTTGAGCGTCTCTGAGAGCATGAGCACGAGCGGCACGATGAAGAGCAGCGCGAGCCACAGCCCCGCGGGGAGGCTCAACAGATATGGTGTGAGGCGCTTTCCCCACACGCCCCTCGGGCGTGTGGGTTTTAGGCGCCCTGGATGATCGGTAGGAACAGACTGTTCCACGCGTTAATTTCGTCTTGGTTCTTGAAGGAGTAGTAGCTCTTGGAGGCCGCGATTTTTGCCGGCGTCGGGAATACCGTTGATGCGTTCGCCGTCACCTTGGTGGGTAGCCCAATCTCGGGCTTCAACGCCGCGAGGGCGGCCTTGTCCCAGCCAGTGGGGTGCAGCAACTCTTTCTTCGCGGCGGGCACCGGGCAGATGTAGTCGTTGTAGTACTCGACCACGGCCTCGGTGAGGGGACTGTAGAAATAATCCATCGCGGTCATCGCGTCCAGTGGATTCTGCGCGTACATCGGAATAATCATGTTGTCCGTCCAGAGCATGGCGCCTTCCTTGGGCAGCAACAACGTCAAGTCCTTGTATTTGGAGTTGAGGTCCGCCTGAAAGATGTCTCCCGAGAAACACATCGAAACGGCGATGTCGCCGTTCTTGAGGTGTTGGATGTAGCTCTGGTCGTAGTACGAGGACACGAGGCCGTCACTCTTTTGCAACTGGAGCTTCTTGGCGGCCTTCGCCCAATCTTTCTCCGTCGACGTGGCGGGTTCCACACCAATCGCGAGCAGTCCGACTGAACCGAGTTCAATCGGGTCGTTGAACATTCCAATCTTGCCCTTGTACTTCTTGTCGAAGAGCAGTTGGATACTGTCGCCGGGGTTCTTCACCATTTTGGAGTTGTAGCCAATGGCCGTCCAACCCGACTGCCAGGCCATCGTGTACTTGTTGTGTGGGTCCCAGGAGGGATTCTTAATGAGCGGTCCGGCGTACTTGTTGAAGTTCTTCATCATCGCGCGGTCCAACGGAATCAGCCAACCGAGTTCGATTAAGTACCCCAACTGATTACTGTTGTTGGTCATGACCATGAGGTCGTAGCCCGTGCCCTGCCCGGCGGCCAGTGAGGGACGGATCTTTTGATAGAAGGACGGGTTGTCCTGGATGACCTCTTGATAGTTCACCTTGATGCCGGTGACCTTCGTGAAGTGATCCAACGAGGGGTGGCGTCCCTTCAACACGTCGATGTAGTACGGCCAGTTAGCGAAGTTGAGCTGGTGGTGGAGCTTCTGCTTCGCCCACCAGGACTTGGTGCCCACCTTGGCGTTCGGCAACGCGGCACCCGCCAGCGAGGCCTCCGCACCCATCATCATCGTGGAAGCGACGCCCGCGCCGGCGAATCCGAGTGCTTGACGTCTCGTGAAGCGCGGCTGGGTCATGCCACGCCAAAAAGACGGGTCAATGACGTTATCTGGGTTGGATCCTTCGTTGCTCATAACTCTCCCTCATCTACTTGACCTTCAAGTTCTGCACTGCTCATCGGCACCACGGCGAAGGTGTGCTCGACGGGCCAGGTTAAGGTGACGGACTCGCCACTGCGTGGCGCCACTCCGTGACCGATATTTTGCGCGTAAACGGTAACTTCAACCCCCGCTGGGGTGGCGACCAAGTACTGGTGCCCCACACCGGTAAAGGTCGAGACTCGAACTTGGCCCGTCAAGACGTTCGTCGTGTCCGAGGCGAGAGCGCCGGGTCCGACGATGCTGATCTTTTCGGGTCGAACACCTACCTTGACGGCATTGACGCCCATCGGTCGTCGGTCGCTCGGAACCCGCAGTGTCGTGCCGTCGCTCAAGCGCACCGCGGTATAGGCGCCCTCCATTCCACTGACCGTTCCCGCGAGGAGATTCGAGGCGCCGAGGAACGTCGCCACGAATTCGGTCGATGGGGAGTCATAGACGTCCTTGGGCGAACCGATGCCTTCAATCTTTCCGTGACGCATGACCGCCAGGCGATCGCTCATCGTCATCGCCTCTTCTTGGTCGTGGGTGACGTAGAGGAACGTGATGCCCACGCGCGATTGGATGCGCTTGAGTTCGACTTGCATCTGGCGGCGGAGTTTGGCGTCGAGCGCCGACATCGGTTCGTCGAGCAAGAGCAGCATCGGCTCGTTCACCAAGGCTCGAGCCAGCGCGACGCGCTGCTGCTGGCCGCCGGAGAGCTGGCTCGGACGACGACGCTCGTAATGGGGCAGGTCAACGATTTCGAGGATTTCGCCGACCTTCTGCTTGATGTCGGTCTTGCTCATTTTCTGGCGACGAAGGCCAAAGGCGACATTCTCAAAGACGTCGAGATGTGGAAAGAGCGCGTAGGACTGAAACACCGTGTTGACGTCACGGTTATAGGGAGCCTGGTAGGTGACGTCCTTGCCCCCCAAGAGAATGCGACCGCTCGTGGGCTCTTCAAAACCTCCGAGCATCCGCAGCGACGTCGTTTTGCCGCAACCCGAGGGGCCCAACAGACTGAAGAACTCGCCTTCGTAGATCTCTAGATTCAAGTCATCAACGGCCGGTGCCTCATCAAAGATTTTGGTCACGTGCTCGAGACAGGCCACCACGCTTCGGGCGAGCGCGTCGGCGGCGGCGGGCGCGCTCTGCGTGTCGCTGACTCCAAGGGTCCCGCTCATCGCAAGAAGCCTATAAGAAAGCCCGATTCCCAAATGTCGCGCCCTGAGAGTTCTCATACTCTCGAAACACAACCGCGTGGGGGCGCGCTACGGGCGCTCTCGATAATCGCGATATCGACGCCAGGCGATGCCAGCCCAAATCGCCTCGGCGACGCCAAAGGGCCAGGCGCCGGCCAAGAGTGCGTAGAGGGCGGAAAAGACGCAGCCCACCGAGAAAAGCGCAATAAAAATCCGGCCCTGGCGCTCAAGGGCGTACATCGCCACCATGAAAGTTACGGCGAAAACGCCGAACAAAGTGATGCTCACGCCGCGACCAGGGCGCGCCAAACCTCGCGGGCCTCACGAAGCGCGTAATACGTGATGACGAATCCGGCCGCCGGGTCGGCCCACCACCAGTTAAAGAGGGCGTTCAGGGCCAGTCCCAGCAGTACCGATCCCGCCAGAACGCCGTCTATGAAGGTCACCCGAGCTTCGGCGAGCACGGCTGGATTTTTGAGAGCCCCGCCCACCATTGATTTGGCGCGCGCGAGGGTGAACATGGCGCCCGCAGTCAGTGCGGTCCAAAGAATCCCTGCGGGGCTGTGTTGCGCGTGGTGATGGCTCGCCAACGCCACGACTCCTTGGACTAAGAGGTAGAGCGCGATGAGTAAGAAAGCAACCCCAATAAGGCGAAGAGCTCGACGCGTGCGCGCTTCATTGCTGCCCGCCAGCTCCCACAGCACGACGGTCGAAGCACCGATTTCGACCAAACTGTCGAGTCCAAAGCCCGCTAACGCGACGGAACGCGCCCGCCACGCCGCCACGACCAAAACCAAGACCCCGACCACGTTCCACGTCAACGTGCACCACTCGAGAAAGAAGGCTCGGCCCATGAGCGTCGATTGATTTTGACTCACGGGTCAGTATTACATCGCCGCGCTTACTCGAATCGAATAACGCTCAAGGCGCTTAGCGCACGACGCGGTCCAGCAACTTTGACATGGGGCACCAACCAACGGCCGACATGAGCCATTGATTCGCACCGACCAGCAGGGGTACGAGGGAGAACCATCGACTCACACTGAGTGAGAGAAGCGTGCCGACCAAGACAAACGTCCCGCCGAGAAAGAAGAGGATCCGCTGCTTCTTGAAGGTCATCGGCGCGCACGCCGCGCGCTTCAAACGTGAGGACGAAACTGGTGATGGGGAAATGGACATTTGACTACTATACCCCATAGGGTATTAACTCGCGTGTCGTGCGCGGCTCACCCATGTTTGCGGACGCCCACCGCTGCCTTCAAGGACCTGTGCCCAAGAGGAAGTGATTCGCTATCCCAAGGAGTCGTCGTGAAAACCAACGCCGACTGACGCGACGGTTCCCGCCCTACGTCCGGGCGCCGCTTGACCACTCCAGTACATATTGGTATGCGCGATTACCAGATCCGGCGAGGGCGCGCCCCACTCAGTCAGGTCCTCGGTGGTGTGTGCGTCACTGACCAGAACCGCGTCGTAACCTCGCGCGAACGCGCCGTGGAGTGTCGAACGAATGCACATGTCCGTTTGCGCGCCGACCACGACCAACCGGCCCACGCCTAAATCCGACAACACCGACTCCAGGTTCGTGGCCTCAAAGGAGTCGCCGTAGTTCTTGTCGACCCGCGCTTCGTCTGCTCCGGGTGAAAGACCGGCAACGATTTGCCACTCGTCACTTCCCTTCTCGAGCTCCTCATCGGAGTGCTGCACCCACACGACGGGCACCTGTTCGTTACGGGCTCGCTCGACGAGTCCCGCGATGTTTTGGATAACGGCGTCTCGTTCGTAGGCCTCGGCCACCACGCCAGTTTGCACATCCACCACGAGCAGCGCGGTGTTGGGCCGGTCCTTGAGCGTCGTCATATGCCCTCCATGAGTCGTGCATCGTGATTCCGTGGTCATTAAATCAAACAAAGACCAATGGCGCAAGCAGGCGCCCCTTCACGACGATTCGGCGTGGCTCAGGTCACGCGGTTGAACGCATTGGGCGCCTCAGCGGCGACGTCAACGTCCCGGCGCGTAACGAATGGCGTCTAGAGGTCGGGCAGCGAAAAATCGAGACTCGGCACGTCGGTGCCACCGTCCACCTCGAGGACCTTGCCGGTGAGGAACGCGCCGGCCGGTGAGGCGAGGTACACCACGGCCGCCGCGATCTCTTCGGGCGCGGCGATGCGGTGCAGCGGGGTCAGGTCCTCCATCATCGACTTGAGCTCCGGAGTCGAGGTGACGATTTCGAGCGCCGAGGTCGCCGTTGAACCAGCGGCGATCGCGTTTACCCGGATCTTCGGTGCGAGATCCTTGGAGATCAAACGGGTGTAGTGCGCCAGGGCCGCCTTTGACGCTCCGTAGGCGGCGTAGCCGCGTCCCGCGACCCGTCCCATCACCGATGAGATGTTGACGATCGATCCCCCGCCGGCCTCGAGGATGACGGGGACCGCGGCCAAGTTGAGTGCGTGCGCCGTCGAGACGTTGAAGCGAAACGCCTCCTCCAGATAGTCGGTGGAAGTGTCGAAGAAGGGCAGTGGTATGGCCCCACCGACATTGTTCACCACGATGTCGATTCGTCCGAACTCGTCTCGAGCGATGGCCGCGAGTTGAGCGACCGCGTCAAGGTCAGATAGGTCAGTAGCTACGACGACCGCGCGACGACCTGTCGACGACACACGCTGAGCTACCGCATCTAGATCGCTTCGCGTGCGTGAGGCGATGATGACGTCAGCGCCACATTCTGCGAGCGCGACCGCGCTGGCGGCACCGATTCCGCGGCCGGCTCCGGTGATAATCGCGACTTTGCCATCGACGCGAAAGAGGTCAAGGATCACGGTGCCCTCCCTCGAAGATCCTGTTGTCGCAGATTAGTGGTCGTCTCGGGGCCCGCGCCGATGCAACACTGGTGCCATTTTCAATTCTGAACGGGCTACGTCAAAGGTGGGCCAAGCGACAGTGGCGGCCTCGTGATTCGCTCGCCGGCTCGCGAATCGGCTCGCGAAAGCACCAATAGACTTTCTCTCTAAGTAGGTGAAATTCATATACGTCACCTCACCACTTCTCGTTACGCGACGAAGGATTCTTCTGCCCGCACGGTTGCGTGGCGAGCGAAGAATGCTGTGGCAGCGAATGGTGGTGGTGTGAAGATTGGTGGAGCCAGTGGACTTTCGTCTCGTTGCTGACGGTCGGCATCCGCGCATCGAACAACAAGGTGCGACACCTATCGACGTTGGGTTGACGGATTCATGATTCAGCACCCGTCTTTCGCTACCGAACCATGGTGCGTGCGCGAGACCAGTTTGGATCTCGACGTTCTGGCCCAGAGTGAATCAGTGTTCGCGCTCTCCAATGGGCACATTGGTTGGCGGGGCAACCTCGACGAGGGAGAACCTCACGGTCTTTCTGGATCGTATCTGAATGGAGTCCACGAACTTCGACCCTTCCCCTACGCCGAAGCAGGATACGGATACCCCGAACAAGACCAGGTGATGATCAACGTCACCGACGGCAAGGTCATCCGTCTGCTCGTCGACGATGAGCCCTTTGACGTTCGCTACGGCGTACTGCAAAGCCACGAGCGTTGCCTGGACTTACGCGCGGGGGTACTCGATCGCAGCGTTGATTGGACTTCGCCTTCTGGACGGCGGATTAGAGTGACCTCGAAACGCATCGTGTCCCTCGTCCAGCGATCGGTGGCGGCAATTTCTTTCGACATTGAAGCTGTCGATCATCCGGTACGCATCGTGCTCCAATCGGAGTTGGTCGCCAACGAACCGAGCCAACCCGCAAGTAATGACCCTCGAGCATCCTCGACGATCGACATACCTCTGCGCAGT
>Ga0307372_10006388_pt1 | contig 17270 bp, 22 predicted proteins | sample OX1MG_FD_202533 | JGI IMG/M metagenome (GOLD analysis project Ga0307372, IMG submission 202533) | Soil microbial communities from Risofladan, Vaasa, Finland - OX-1 | ecosystem: Environmental > Terrestrial > Soil > Coastal area > Acid sulfate soil | place: Finland: Risofladan, Vaasa | collected... | reverse complement strand
GACGATCGGGACCAGGATGCCGTTGATGTAGTCCACCGTCAGGGCGGCCCCCAGCGCGGCGCCGCAGGGGACGGCGTCCGCCAGGCGGGAAGATCCGCTGCGCGCCATCCTTATGGCAAGGTAGACCGCGAGGACGTCGAGCATCGCGGAGACGTCGCTCTCGAAGAAGTAGGTGGCGAACGGCCAGCCTATTGTCGAGAACGCGTAGGCGAGCGCGACGAACGCTGAGGTCCGCTGGGCGAAGTACATCGATGCCAGCTTGAACACGAGATAGGCGGCGACGGCGTTGCAGACGGCGACGAAGAGCTCAGAGAGGAGCATTGCGTTCCCGAAGACGTTGAAGCCGCCGTCGAGCGTGAATCCGAGGCCCACGAAGGGCTGCGCGAGGACGGCGACCCCCGGGGCGAGCGCGCTGTAGTAGTTCCCCTTGTACACGAAGTCGTCCACCGTCCCAGGGATGAACTGGGCTGCCTTCCCCAGGACGACGGAGTGGCTGGACCAGAGCGCGTACGCGAGCTGAAGGAGGCTTGTAGGATGGTCGGCGGCCCAGACCCCGTTGAGCGAGAACGTGAAGACGAGGAACGCCGACAGGAAGATCGAGAGCCCCGGGGTCAGAAACCGCATACCGGTCACGCGCACGCTGGGGGACCAACCCACTTTAGTCTACGCCCGCGAACGCCTGCTCAGAAGCTCTCCGCCACGTCGTCCACGGTCTCGACGACCGCGTCGGCCTCGGTCTTCGTCTCCTCGCGCGAGTAGACCCCGGTCTTCACCATCACGCTCGTGATCCCCATCCTCCTCGCCCCGAGGATGTCGGTCTCCTCCTGGTCACCTACCATCACCGCCTCGTCGGGCCTGCAACCGGCCTTCTCGAGCGCGAGCTCGAACATGAGGCGCGACGGCTTCCCTATCGCCACGGCCTTCTTCCCGGACGAGTACTCGATGGCCTTGACTATGGGGCCGACCGCCATAGCGACTCGGCTCTTGAACATGTAGAGCCGCGCGTAGTGGCACGCGACTATGGACGCCCCGTTCCTCGCCACCTCGCCCGCTCGGTCGAGCTTGCTGTAGGTGAGCCACCTGTCGAGGCCGACCACGACGACGTCGGCCTTCGTCCCCCTCGTCCTCCGCAGCCCCACCCTGTCCAGCTCCTCCTCTAGCCCGCGCTCGCCGACGAGGAAGTAAGTCCCCCTGGGGTGCCTCTTCGCCACGTACTCGGCGGTGAGCCGCGCGCTCGTGAGTATCTCCTCATACCTGACGGGGATGTCGAACCTGAGCAGGCGCTCGAGGACGGTCTCCACCGTGTCCGTGGAGTCGTTGGTCAGGACGAAGAACTTCCTCCCCTTGCTCGCCCGTATCTTGTTGATGACCCTGGTCCCCCCGAGCTTGACCGGCTTCTCCTTCCCCGCGGTCAGCACGCCGTCGAGGTCGAAGAGGAAGAGCTTCTTCCTTGACAGGTCGATCATCTTCAGCGTCGGCCCGTAGTCGCGTTTTTATCCGTTTCCCGGGCTTGAAGTGCCGCCCTCGCCCTTGCCACTCGGATCCTCGCGGCAGTCGCTCCTCCCTACCTTAGGCGTCGCCGCAATCGTCTTCCTGCTAACCTCTTCCTCCTCGCTGGGGAGCATCCGCACATCCCCCAGCGCCAGCGCCCAGAGCTCCGCGGACTGGGTCGGACCCGACGGGAACTACCCCTTCAACTGGGACTACAGCCCTCAGACCGCAATCAACCTGACGAGCGTGAACGGCCTCGGCTTGAATTGGCTTTATCCTCTGCCCAGCCCGCGCATCCCGAACACCCTCGGCTCGAGCGTCATCGTCACCCCGATAATCGCCCAGGGGGTCGTCTACTACATCACGAGCTCCGACACGCTCATCGCCCAGGATGCGAGCAGCGGCCAGCTCATCTGGAGCAAGAACCTCTCCCTAAACTACGACTACCCGGGGATAGGCGTCCTGCCCGAGTCGCTCAACCTCCAGGGACACTACCACGCCATCTGGTATACCACGCTCGTCAGGGACCTGCCTCTCGTCTGGGTGGCGGGGGACAACTACACGGTGTTCGCGTTCAACGCCTTGAATGGCGCCGAGGCGCTCAAGCTCGACTACCTCCCGGTCGCCGTCCCCGGCAACTACGGGTACTACGACCCGGGAGGCAAGCAGATAGTCATCGACCAGGGAAGGGGGGTACTGACGGTCACGAACTCGGTCTCCGAGGGGACGGACGCCGGCCGGGGATTCTTCGAGGGCTGGAACGTCACCGCAGACCCCCCGACGCCTCTGTGGACGACGTTCCTCACGCCACCGCAGGACGGGTCAGACCCTCTCTGGTCCATAAAGTCCGTGCAGAACGCCAGCTACGCGTGGGTGTTCAACGGGACTGCGCAGGTCAATCTCAAGGCCCTCACCAATTCCACCCTCTACGGCATGCTCTACGCGGACTGGGGAAGCTTCGGTTTCAACGGCGTCCAGAGCTTCGCGGGGACGGACGGGGGGTGGGGCGGCTCTGACGCGTACGACCCTCAGACGGGGATCGTCTACGTCGGCACAGGACAGCCGTCGCCGGACTGGAACGCGACGACCAGGCCAGGCCTGGACCTCTGGAGCTCTTCGGTGCTCGCAATCGACGAGGCGACCGGCAAGCTGGTCTGGGGCTTCCAGACCTCTCCGCACGACCTGAGCGACTACGACTGCTCCTGGAGCGTGATGCTGGCCAACGCGACGGTCGGCGGCCAGACGCAGAATGTCGTCATGAAGGGATGCAAGAACGGCTACTTCTACGCCCTGGACGCGGCCACCGGGAAGATGCTCTGGTACTTCGACGCGCCCACGATAGAGAGGGCTCCCGCAAGCGCGATCCTCGACCCGACCAACAAGAGCGACATGGTCAAGCCTTGGGCGAACTATCCGTCCGTCAAGCCCTACATCCAGAACCCCTGCCACAGCGGAGGGATCGAATCGGACCCCGCTTACGACCCGATGAGCGACATCGCCATCGTCGTGACCTACAACTGCCCGACGTGGGTCAGTGTAGCTCCCACCACCGGAGCCGGGGTCCCCTACGGCAGCTTCGGATTGGACCTTTCGTATGCGGGACCCAGACTGCCCTGGAACACCACGATATGGGCGATAGACGTCGACACGGGGAAGCCGCTCTGGCAGTACCCAATCCCGGACATCGGCTTCCGCGGAGGCGTGGACGTCAGCGGGGGGTTGGTGATAGTGCCGGCGGCTGACGGGTACCTGAGGGCGCTGGACGAAAAGACCGGGGAGCTCGTGATGCAAAGAAACATCGGCTCCGCGCTCTGCACGCAGCCCGCAATCGGGCAGGACACAGGCGGCCAGGAGGAGCTCGTGTTCCCGGTCTGCAACGGGAATGACGTCCCGGGCCTCCCCGTCAACAACGGCGTGATGATCGCCCTGGCGCCCACGTCCGTGACCACGAACGCCACGGTCCTCTCTTCGGTGGTCGTGACCAGCTACGTCGCCTCGCCGGGCGTCTCGTCCGCCGTCTTCTTGGCTGTCGCCGCCGTCGCTGCCGTGTTCATCGCCGCGACCGGAGTCCTGGCGGCCAGAAGAAGGCGTCCGTGAGCCTCCCGTCGGCCGACTGCCACCTTTATCTAATCGCAGACTAGGAGAAGGCGGTCTCGAGGGTTGTCCGAAACGTCCAAGGGGGCAGACCTCCTTTTCACGGAACTCGCAGACGCGGTGAGGTATTCGCAGAACTGGGGGAGGAGCATCGAGGAGCAGAACGAAGCGAGGACGAGGGGGGACGAGCAGCAGGAAGAGCTCGAGGACCTTGCGGGGCGCATCTCGAAGGCCTTCGATGACCTTCACCTGGACGTCTCAGACTCTGAGAACCTCTCCAGGAAGATAAACGAGTTCGCGGCGCTCGCGATCCAGCAGACAAAGGACCGGGTCAAAGCGAAGCTCGAGGCGACCCTGGAAGACATGGAGTCCGAGTCGAGGTCGGAGGAGCTGAAGGCGAAGAGGAGCCTCGAATCGTATCTCGCGGCCACGCCGCTCCCCGTGACCGACGAAGAGATCTCCCTGGAGCTCTCGGACGGCTCCTACTCCGCCAAGGCCGAGTACAAGTGCCCCGGCGAGATAGGGTACGAGTTCCTGCTCAACACGCCGAGCTCCCCGCACTTTCGAAGCGAGTTCACCTTCGCGGGCGTCCGGAAGGGGGTAAAGCTCCCCGTCCGGCTCGGGAAGACCTGGCTCCGGAAGGAGCCTGTGCCAGACTTCGAGAAGCTCGACGACTACGCGCTCACCAAGGCGAGGGCCTCCAAGAACCACCTCGAGGCTAGCTTCACGGATCACGAGACCGGAAGCACCGTCGACCTCGTCTTCTCGAGGTCGGGGAGCGACTCGTTCGCGACCATCGAATACTCTGACGAGAAGGGGAAGGTCGACGTCACCGGGGAGCCGGCCCTGAGCAAGCACCTCGACCTCCAACTCATGAAGGCCGCGACCGCGACTATCACCTCGCCCAGGTTCGTGGCCCCTTGTTGGGAGATGTAGGCCACCTCGTCGTAGAGGTAGCCGGTCGCGTAGGCGCTGACGCCCAGGCCCACGACGAGCGCCCCTACCTTGACCGCTAGGGCGCCCAGACGTCTGCTCTCGAGCACTATCTTCGACCCGGCCCAAGAACCATGCCCGCATTCTTGAGGTTCTTGGCGGCCCGCCGCAGGCTGTAGAAGGCCCCGAGGAGCAGCATCGCCGAGAAGACAAAGTCGAGGAGGGGGACGCCGAAGTAGAGCGGCCCGTTCGCGGACGAGGGCCCGAGGGCGCTCGAGAAATAGTCGAGCCACTGCTGGGGGGTGCTGAGCCCTGCCATCACGGGCGCGAACGCGGCCAGCCCGATGATGGTGAGGAACGAGGCTAGGACTATCTCTCCAACAGCCACGGGGAGGTTGCCGTCATCCCCGGCCGGCCGCCTGGATTGGAGAAGGCTCACGAACCTCATCACGTAGCTGTCCTGCGATTCCAGTAGGGACCTCTCGAGGACGGGACGGAGGTCGGCGTCGGACTCGTAGAGAAGGGTAAGCGCCTTGACGTCCAGCTTCAGCCTTGCTACGACCTCTTTGCCCGCATTCTCATCTTTGCTCAAGACAATCCGCTCACCGTCTCATGACCGGGTCGCTATTTTTCGGTTGCGCCGGCCCGGGACGGAGTCCTCGCTCGACCCGCGGCTCTTCGCGAGAGGCTCGAGCCGCTGGGCTAGCCACGCTGGCTCTCCTCGAGTCAGGTGTGTCGAATAACTAACCCGTTTGTCTAGGTTCTTCCATACGCCCTCTCATGAGATTTGGCCGATCTCACGATACTGATGCCCGAGAAGAAGAAGCGCAACTGGAAGGAGTACAACGAGTCGCTGGTGAGGAGGGGAGAGCTCCTCTTCGATACCGATTTTTTATCTGGATGGGGCAGAGAACTAAAGGGTCTCAACGAGGGGAAGGAGGGGGCGAGATATCGCTATCCAGACTCGTTAATGAGTATGCTCGCAGCCATCCACGTCTACCTGCTACCGTACAGGGAGCTGGAGGGGTTCCTCAGGATGTTCTCGGGCCACGTCGAGGGACTGAAGGTCCCGGACTACACCACGATGTGGTGGAGGATATCAAGAGTAAAAATCGAGCTGGACCCAGACGTAAATCCAGAACAAGACGTCACCATAGCGGTTGACTCCACAGGGATCAAGGTCTCGAACAGGGGGGAGTGGATCAGGCAGAAGTGGGCGGTGAAGAGGGGATTCATCAAGGTCCACCTCGCCGTCGACGTGAAGACGGGGAAGATACTCTCGATGGAGGTGACGAAGGAGGACGTCCCGGACGAGAGGATGCTCGTCCCGCTCGTCGAGGGGGCAGCGTCAAGAGCGAGTGTGACGAGGGCGATCGGTGATGGGGCCTACGACTCGCGAGCCGCCTTCAGGTATCTTGACGCCAAGGGGATAGAGCCGGTCATCAAGGTGAGGAAGAACGCGTCTCCGAGGGCCATGGGGTGCATGCCCAGGAAGCTCGTCGTCGTGGAGCAGCTGAAGGACTACGAGAGGTGGAAGAGGAGGCGCAGGTACGGTCAGAGGGCGAGGGTCGAGTCGGCGATATCGTCCTTCAAGAGGACGTTCGGGGAGCACATAACTTCGGTGAAGTGGAGCAGCATCGTTAACGAGCTGCTCGTCAAGGCGACGGTCTACAACCTGTTCGTTGGGATCAACCCGTAGCGAGGTAGGGAGTCAGGAGAGACTCCTGGCAAGCCGTGACGCATCGTCAAGTTATTCGACACGCCTCTCGAGTCCAAACATCTAAATATCCAGCGCCAATCGGCGTCGAAAGGCAGGCAATGACGCAGTACGCGAGGATCAAGCTGACGAGCTCCAACCTTGACGAGCTCGAGAACCTCGCCCGCGAGATCAAAGAGATAACTGAGAAGACAGGGGTGAAGAGCAAGGGACCCCAGCCGCTCCCGACGAAGAGGCTGAAGATCACAACCAGGAAGGCCCCCACCGGCGAGGGTACTCACACATTCGACCACTGGCAGCTACGGATCCACCGGAGGATCCTCGACATCGAGCCGGACGACAGGACCATGAGGCAAATCACCAAACTCAGGATTCCTGAAGACGTCAAGATAGAGCTAACCCTGACGAGCTAGAGCCCGACACTCTAGCCGGTCTTCTTTATCCAGTCTATCGTGCGCTTGATGCCGTCGTCCAGGCTCAGTTCATACTCATATCCGAGCAGCTTTCTCATCTTCTCCGTCGACGGGTAGCTCACCTGAGGCTCGGCCTCGGCAGGAGACCTCGGCGGGAGCATCTGCAGTTCCGAGCTCGAATTCGTGAGGCGCTTGACCCTCTCGGCAAGGTCCCTTATCGAGAGAGTCTCGGCCCCGCCGAAGTTGAACGCCTCCCCCACAGCCGCGTCCTTCTCGAGGATCTTGGCGATCAGCCTGGCGAAGTTCGCGGCGTGCGAAGGTGCGGTCACGTCCCTGCCGGAGTTGAAGAGACCGACGGGCTCGTTCTTCAGGAACTTCCTGATGAAGAACGGGAGTGCCCTAGAGGGATGGTCGAACTCCCCGAAGAGGAGCCAAGCCCGGGTGATCGCCACCGGCACGCCCTTTGTCTTGAAGTAGCTCATGGCGAGGTTCTCGCCCACGACCTTCGAGTAGTCGTACGGGACCCTCGGGTCCATGGGGCTCCCCTCGGTGACGGGGTTGGTCTTCGGTGCCCCGTAAACGTTGGCCGAGGAGGCGAAGTGAAAGCGCTTCACCTTCTTCTTGGACGCAAGTTCTAGCGCGTTGAGAGTCCCGAAGCAGTTGACCTGGAAGCAGGAGTACGGGTCTTCGAGAGTCTTCTTGAGGTCGGCGATCCCCGCGAGGTGGACGATGGCGTCGAAGTCGAGGTGCCCGAGCTTGTCGTTGACGAACGAGGCGTCGACCATGCTCCCTACAAAGTCCGCGCCCGCCGAGACGTCCGTGCCTATCGGCTCGAACCCGTGCCCCGCGAGGTAGCTCATCACGTGCCTACCGACGAAGCCCTGGGAGCCCGTGACCAGCACTTTCAATGGGAACCGATCCGCCGCTTGACGTTATTTAGGTTGTGAAGCTACAGGCCCAACGCGGCCCGGTAGGACGCCGTCAGGGACTTGTCGGCGACCCCCGAGACCAGCTTTTCCTTCCCGTCCGGCAGGAGGATGGGGAACGCGGTCGCGTGGTAGGGGAGGTCCAAGCCCTCGATCTTCTCGGCGTCCTCGACCTCGCCGACCTTCCTGCACTCCCCACCGCCGCACGCGAAGTGGTACACCTTGACGACGCGCCTGTCGCCCATCCCGCCGCCCCTCCCCCCGGCCGCCGTGGAGGCGCTCAGCATCTGGAGGACGTAGATCTCGTTGGGCTGGTCGAGCTTCCCGAGGTCGATGAGGTCGTCAGTCACGAAGACCCGCCTCCCCATGCTCTCGATCAGAGCGATGAACTCCTCCGCACCCGCCATGACGAGGGCCGCTCAGCACGGCCGCTTAAAACTTTGGAAGACGGATTCAAAAAGACGCGACAGGGTGTGACCTGGCGGCGAAACACCGTTAATATACGGCGCGAGCCTGATTCGCTACGTGACCCACGAGACCAACTCCACCCTCGTCTTGGGCATCGTCGTGGTCGTGTCGAGTTTGGCTCTTGTCCACCTCGCAAGGAGGTATCCTTTGATGCGCGCCAGGGTGGTTCTCTCGGAGAGCGTCTCTTTCACCGTCACGCAGAGGACGATGCACTGGGCCATTGGAGTCGGCTCCGCGCTTCTCTTCTTCACCGGACTTCCAGTCTACCTGGCGCAGTTCCTGGTAACGCCTTCCGTCCCGACCCCTCTCTTCTTCTTCTACTGGGGGTTTCAGGTCTCCGTCTGGCGGACGTCCCACATCTACCTGGCCCTTGCTCTGGTGTGCGTCGTTGTGGTGCACGCACTGTGGGACAGCCTTCGCATGAAGGCCTTCGGGAGGATGAAGATATCTCGGGCAGACTTCGCGGAAGGATGGGCCCGGGCACGAAACTTCCTCGGATTTTCCTCAGGAAAGGGATATCCTCAGCCAACCACAAGATACGACTCCTTCCAGAGGGCGTTCCATTGGTCGCTGCTGGCACTGGGCGGCTTTCTCCTGGTCTCGGGTCTCCTGATGTGGGAGGCATTGACTTGGCAGGGCGTCCCCCTCTTCGTCGTGCTCGACCGATGGAACGGCTGGTTCATGGACACTTTCATGAGGACCGGCCATCTGGTGGCGGCGATGCTCTTCGCGGGGTTGGTCGTCCTACACACATACTTCGCTCTGCTGCCTCAGAACAGGCCGCTGCTGAGGTCGATCACGCTCGGGACGGCGAAGTTCACTACAACTCAAGCGGAACTCGGCGGCCAGGACGCCGGAGGGGCAACGTCCTTGAGGGGGCTACAGTCACTGGGTCTGTCTGACGAAAGCATGAGAGGCTGCCTAGAGCAGGAGTCCTAGCTGGTTGACGCCTCCGGAGACGGGCGAAGGCACACGCCGAAGGATCGAACCTCCTCACCAGAGCATCCTTCTGGTCGTCGGATTGTTGGGAGCAATCATCGTCGCGGGCCTGGCCGTGGTCGCCCGTGCTCCGGGTTTCATTCTCGCGCCACAGGCATCGGAGACCGCGGCTTCTTGGCCCATCGGTACCCATGGGGCGTATTTTGACGTCGTGATCTTCGCGCTGACCGTGTCGTCGGCCATATGCCTAGTCACCCTCCTCTGGAGCAAGTTCGCCCTGTCCTCACGGCGCCGCAGCACGGATGCGAGCGCGCCGTTGTATGACAGGATGTATGCGCTCGTCGGGGTTTCTTTCGCGGCATTCGTCTCCTCGACATATCTGATGATAGCGCCCTTCAACGTCGGCGTCGGACTCGCCGCAAGCGCCGCGACGGCGATCATCTTCTGGCTAGTCCTGCGAGGAGATGGCCAAACTCGGATCTTGGAGTAGGTTTCTTCCTGACCTCACTGGAATCTTTCCGGGTCTAGTGCTCGAAGGAAAGGGTCGTCGTTCTCACCTGATCCCAAAGCACAGCCTATCAAGAGCTGACTCAGGGCTGGGGCGAGGGCCATCCCCTTTCTGCACGACCCCGTGAGGATGTAACCGTTCTCGCAACGAGGTATTCGGCCCACCACCGGAAGCTGATCGGGCGTGCAGGGCCGGTACCCCACCCCCGTTTCGCTCAGATCGAGCCTGCAGGGCCTGGAAAGATGCGAGGTCACCGTCTCGAAGAGCCAGTCCATCCTAGACCGGCTGAATCTTGGGTCGAAGCCGCCGAGCTCGAAGAAGCTGGTGAGGCGGACCGTGTCTCTGTCGTGCTGTGTGATGGTCACGCCCTCGTCCTCGTATTGGGCTGGATAGTCCACGACCCGCTTGCCTCCGTGCGGTAGAAGAGGACCAGCCCTCTCGCCGGAACGACCATGGGGTCGTAGCGAAGGGGCTTGCAGACCGCCCGACTCCACGAGCCTCCCGCGACCACGTATGCGTCGGCGAGAACCTCCTCGCCCTTGACGAGCGCACAGGAGATCCGCGAGCCCTGGCTCCTGAGCCGCGCCTCGCCTTCCATGAACTTGCCGCCCATGTCTGATATCCTTGACCTGAGGCGATCCAGCAGCTTCCCAGAGTGCAGCGATTTCTCCTCCATGAGCCAGCCTCCCTCGAAGCCCACGTAGCCCAGCTCGGAGAGCTCCTTGGGAGTGAGGAAGCGCTCCCCGGGTTCCCGCACGCGCTCTTCGGTGCGGAGGACCGAATGGAGCTCCAGCACCTTCTCGGTCAGGTCTACCCCTGCCTTCTCTCTCGCGAAGAACGCCTCGTAGAGCGCGAGGCTCCTCGTCGAGAGGGCGGCGGCGATCTCCTCGTATCTGTCGGGGATCTGCTTGCGGGCGAGGCCGAACCACCCACGGTTCCGGCGCCTCTCCGACGGGGAGATGCGCACGACGTCGGACCGGGCGAAGATTTCCGTGAACGAGGGGCGGGACGAGAGCTGTCCCGCGTTGTACGCCGAGGTCCTGACAGGGCCTCTCCCCTCATCTGCAAGGATGACGTCGCTTCCCGCCTCGAGGAGGTAGTATGACAGGAAGAGGCCGCTTATCCCGCCGCCTATGACCAGGAACTTCAATCGAAGGGAGTCGCGCATTCATCGGCCAACTCAGCCTTATGACGATTCTCTCCAGAAGCACGAGTGTGTTTGTTTGCTGGCGTCTAAATACGCAACTCACATCTCTACTCGTGGACTCGTCTCCGCAATCTGGGACCACTCGCCATTCCTCGACTCGAAGAAGAACTGTCCCTCTTGCGCTGAGAATCGAACTCTACAGCCGAGCAGAGGCTTTGAGACACATGGGGCTGACTTATTCCGAAATTGTCGAAGCCCTGAAAACTGAGTATAGGGTAGCACCGTCCAAGGGCCAGCTTTCGGAGTGGCTTCGAAGGATTCACGGACCATTCGGTAGCGCGAGTCGGTTCTTAGCAGAACCGACTCCCGAACTGGCCTACGTGATAGGGGTGACGCTCGGAGATGGCTCGCTTAATCGCAAAGGATACAATCGACGAATTAGGCTTCAATCCGTCGACTTGGACTTTGTATTGGAGTTCGATCGTTGCCTCTCTAAGGTGCTCGGCACTGGAAGACACACGCCATGGTTCGACAGTAAGAGGAGAGAGATACACATCGAGGCTAGCAGCGTCCTTCTACACGGCTTTCTCATTCGTCGCTGGGATGTCCTTAAGCCTTGGATTGAGCATCGCTCCTCATGCGTCTCGATGTTCTTGAGAGGATTCTTCGATTCGGAAGGCTCCGTCCAAGAAGACGGGCACGTAACATGTTCCAACTCTGACTTCGCTCTCCTGAGGTTCGTTCAATATCTCCTATCAACTTACTTCAGGGTCGAGACCACCGGGCCACACCTACAAACTCGCGCAGGAACCAAGATATCCAATCGAGGTCATGTCTACACAAGGAAGCTCGATGTCTACTACATCTACATCCGCACAAGGTCGCTATTCGATTTCAGCCATGCTGTTGGGTTTAGCATACGGAGGAAGCGGCTTCGATTGCGAAGCCGAGTGCAAAAAGGCGCTGGCCCATGATCTGGGTCTTGAGGAGCGCGGGGGGTAGGATTCGAACCCACGAGACCCGTAAGGGTCACAGGCTGTCTCTGGTGAGACTCAAGGCCCGCGCATTATTGTGGATCGCGAAAATTGACCACTCTGCTACCCCCGCGCATTTTTTGTCTGATTGAATTGGCTTCTTATCTTTTGCCCAAGATAGCGTCGCATCTTGGGAGTTCGCCTCTGGCAACCGGGCTCGGCTCCAGCTAACGATTATTACCTCCTCCGTCAGGCTCGGTCTCATGAGCGGCTCGCAGGTCAAGAAGGTCACAGTCCTTGGCGCCGGTCTGATGGGGCACGGGATAGCGCAGGTCTGCGCGCAGACCGCAGGATACGACGTCATCCTGCTCGACGTCAAGCAGGAGTTCGTCGACAGGGGGATGTCCATGATCAAGGACAGCCTATCGAGGTTCGTGGCGAAGGGGGCCATCGACAAGGGCAAAGCGGACGAGATCCTTTCGAGGATCCACCCGACCCTCGACCTGAGGGCGGCCGTGGAAGAGTCGCAGCTCGTCATCGAGGCCGCCACTGAGGACCCCAAGCTGAAGCTCGAACTCTACCGCAAGGTCTCTGAGTACCTTCCGTCGGGCGCGATACTGGCCTCCAACACGTCCTCAATCAGCATCACGCTCCTAGGCTCTGCGACGAAGCGCCCAGAGAACGTCGCGGGAATGCACTTCTTCAACCCACCACAGCTGATGCCGCTCATCGAGGTGATCCGCGGCGCAAAGACCTCCGACGGCACGGTCGAGGCGGTGAGGGGCGCCGCGAAGCAGATGGGCAAGGAGACTGTCCTCTGCAAGAAGGACTCCCCGGGCTTCATAGTCAACCGGATCCTAGTCCAGGCACTGAACGAGGCCACCCTCCTGGTGAGCGAAGGCGTAGCAGACCCCGAGGACATCGACAAGGCGGTGACCCTGGGGCTCAACTGGCCGATGGGGCCGCTCAAGCTCCTGGACTACGTAGGGCTGGACACGGCCCTGGGCATCTCCGAGGTCTTCATGGAGGAGTTCGAGGACTCGAAGTATCGGCCCAGCCCCCTCATCAAGCGGATGGTCCGCGCCGGGCTCCTAGGGAGGAAGTCGGGGAAGGGGTTCTATGAGTGGGGCTCCCCTTCCTCGACGAAGGCATCGTCCGGGAAGTGACGAAGACCTATTAGCCGCCATCCGACCCTGCCGATCCAATGAGTTCGGCCAAGCAGTTCTCCACTGAAAAATACATCAGCTTGGAGACCTACAAGAAGAACGGCGAGGCAGTGCGGAGCCCGGTCTGGGTCGTCGAGGAGGGCGGCGTCGTCTACGTGCGCACCGACCCCACGAGTTGGAAGGCCAAGCGAATCCGGAAGAATCCGCGCGTCCGCATCGCACCCTCAGACATGCGGGGGAGGACCACGAGTCAGTGGGTGGATGGGCAGGCCCAATTCATCGAAGAACAGGAAGCAAACCGCAAGATAGAGCTATTCAAGGCAAAGTACGGTGCAGGCTTGAGGTTCACCGATTTCTTCAACGGCATAAGAGGAAGACACGCGACCGCGATAATCTCGATAAAGCTGACCTAGGCCGACTAGGCGGAGAGCTTCTTCCTCAGGTCTGCGGGGATCTCTTTGGGCTTCCCATCCTCCCCGATGAGGACGTGCACGGTGTGTCCCGTGCAGAGCAGCTCCTTGCCCGGCAGCTTGGTTACCTCGTAGTCGATCCTGACGCTCGACGTCCCGACCTTGCTCAGCCACGCCCTGATGGCGACCTCGTCGTCGTACCTCGCCGACGCCTTGTAGTCGGCGTGGGCCTGGACGACAGGCGTGTGGAATCCCCTCTTCCTCGAAATCACGCTGTAGGGCATCCCGATCGAGCGGAAGAGCTCGGTCCTAGCCACCTCGAACCAGACGAAGTACTCGGCGTAGTAGACAACCTGCATGGCGTCCGTCTCCGCGAACCTGGCGCGGATCTTCACCGTGTGCTCGACGGGCATGCGCGCACCGACGCAGAGCTAGCCTTTTTTACGTTCTCGCCTCGCCACCTCGGGCATGGAGAACTTCCAGACCGTCTCTCTAGTCGTCGAGAGGCCCGTAGCCACGCTCAGGATCAACAGGCCAGACGCCCTCAACGCCCTGAACTCGGTGGTCGTGCGCGAGCTTGTCGCCGCCTTCGACTACTTGGAGGCCGACGACTCGGTCAGGTGCGTCGTATTGACGGGCAGCGACAAGGCCTTCTGCGCCGGGGCCGACGTCAAAGAGATGGCCAAGCTGTCGGCGGCGGAGATCCAGAGCGCCGACCACCTCAGGCCGGTGTGGGACCGTGCTGCGAGCTTCGAGAAGCCTCTCATCGCGGCGGTGAGCGGCTACGCGCTCGGTGGCGGGCTCGAGCTTGCAATGTGCTGCGACATCATCATCGCCTCCGAGGGGACCAAACTCGGACAGCCGGAGATCAACATCGGGATAATCCCGGGAGGAGGGGGGACGCAGCGCCTGGCAAGGGCAGTGGGCAAGTACAAGGCGATGGAGATGATCCTGACGGGAGCGATGATCTCAGTGGAAGAAGCGAAGGCGCTGGGCCTAGTCAACCGAGTGGTCCCGCCAGGAAAGTACCTTGAGGAGGCCACCAAGGTGGCCTTGGAGATAGCCTCCAAAGCGCCCATCGCCGTGCGGTCAGCAAAGGAAGCGATCGCGGCGTCCCAAGAGATGGGGCTCTCGTCTGGACTGGAGCTCGAGCGGGCGCTCTTCTACGACCTCTTTGGATCCGAGGACAAGAAGGAAGGGATGAGCGCATTCCTCGAGAAGAGGAAGCCGAACTTCGTGGGCAGGTGACGCCCCGGATTCGGGGGTTAAACTACTCCGCTTCGAATCGAGTCCTCAGGGCACGGCCACGACGGGGATGGTGGACTTCTCTATCACGTTCCTGGACACGCTGCCGATTGCCCTCAGCCGACCCAAGCCGCGCAGCTCGCGAGTTCCCATCACTATGTAGCTGACGTTCTTTGACTTCGCCGCCTTCATGATTTCCTTTACGGGGTCCCCAGAGGCAGCTATCCCCTCGCACTTTATGCCCGCTTTCTCGATCATCCTCACCAGCGGACCTACCGTCCGTTTGAACTCGTCCTCATAGTAGTGCTCGGGCAGGGCGTCGCCGTGCTCGTCGCGATAATTTTCCGGGACGGAACTCTTGTCCAAGACGTAGATCAGAAGAATCTTGGCAGAAAGACCCTTCGCCAGTTCGATGCCGCTATCAACTATCTGCTCCGCGTGAGGGTGCTCGTCGACCGCGACGAGTATTTGTTTCATGGTCAAACAGACTCCGGCGAATATATAGAGGTTAGGGCGATTCTCAGATCGCGGGCATGGCGCCGTCCGGCGCCCCAACTGGCCCGCGACGGCTAGCAACGCTTATCTCAGCAGCGCGGGCGGGCACGCATCCAGGCTTGGCTCTCTACAGGCGGGCGAACAGGCAGTACGTGGCCATGTCCCGCAGGGAGGTCTGGAGGTTCCTCGAGTCGCAGCACAGGGTCTACCTGGGCTTCGCGATGGAGAACGGGTACCCCCACGTCACCCCCATCTGGTTCGTCGTCGTCGGGGAGAGGGTCTACATGCGCGCCCAGGACTACAAGGTCAAGGTCGGGCTCGCCGCGAAGGGGAAGGCCTGCGTCGTGATCGACGACGGGGACAAGTACCGGGAGCTGCGGGGAGCGGTCATGTGGGGCAGGTCGAGGCTGGTCTCCGAGAAGAAGCTGATAGCCAAGCTCACGGAGCTCTTCGAGACCAAGTACGCCGAGCGCCAGTGGAAGGCCGACGAGATGCCCGCGGACTGGGTGAAACAGAGGAGAAAGGAGAGGAGGGCCCTCATCGAGTTCGTCCCAGAGAAGGTGGACTCCTGGGACAACAGCAAGGTCTAGCGCGAGTCTCGAGTCATTTCTTCCATACCTCGTCCTTGACGCCCTCGAGGACGTTCGCGTAGCGGGCCGCGTTGAAGAGGTAGGTCGAGAGCCTGTTGAGGTACGGGACCATCTCGGGGTTTATCCTCTCAGCGCGGCCGAGCGCGACGACCCTCCTCTCGGCCCTCCTGCACACCGCCCTGGCGAGGTGGAGCGAGGACGAGAGCTGGCTGCCGCCCGGCAGGATGAAGCTCGTGAGCCTGGGGAGCCTCTCTTGGAGCTCGTCGACCATCTCCTCCAGCCTCTCGGTGTCCTTCTTCACAATCCGGGGGGCGCGACCCTCTCCCTTCGCGGCGAACTCCGTGGCGAGGTCAGCGCCAGCCGTGAAGAGCTCGGCCTGGATGCGCTTGAGCTGTTTCGAGATCGCCTTGTGCCTGCACCCGGCGATGGCAACGCCCAGGCAGCTGTTTAGTTCGTCAATCGTGCCGTAAGCGTCGACCCTCAGGGAGTCTTTCGGGACGCGGCTGGGGCCGTAGAGGCTAGTCTCCCCTTTGTCCCCGCCCCTTGTATACAAGAGCTCTCCAGATTTCATCTCCGTTATCAACATATTTAGGCTTGGGGTTTTCACATTTTTGCCACCGAAGGGATATATGCTAATCTTTCCGAGACATCTGTCCTGAGGGATATAGACGCCAACGGGATCATCCAAGGATGAGCCTGCCCATCTCTTCACTCCTCAGGAAGCGATGCGCATGCTCCCGGACATCAAGATAAAGCTCAAGGCGATAATGGAGAGGAAGAAGGTCGCGGACAGCCTCAGGGACGAGATCGAGCGCTTCAGTCTCGTGGGCTTCGAGGTCCCCGAGGCGAGGCAGAAGACCGACCAGCTCGATTCCATCGTCAAGGACCTGATGATGAGCATCCAGGAGCTCGAGGACCTCGGCGTCAAGCTGAGGGACATCGACACCGGCCTGCTGGACTTCCCAGCGAAGAGGTTCGGCGAGACCGTCTATCTCTGCTGGAAATACGGGGAGTCGAGCATCGAGTTCTGGCACACCCAGAACGAGGGCTTCGCGAGCCGGAAGCAGATAAACGCGCAGATAGTCTCGCCATAGCGGGCCCCGCTAAGGTTTACTAGTGGCAGCTCGCGGACGGGTCGGCAACACGAATGCCTTCCACCCATGAGCTAGCGGCGGGCGACCAGGCGCCTGACTTCACGCTGCCTTCGTCGAGCGGAAAGAGCGTCAAGCTGAGCGGCCTCAGAGGCAAGAGCGTCGTCTTGTACTTCTATCCGAAGGACGACACGCCGGGCTGCACCAAGGAGGCGTGCACGTTCAGGGACAACCTTCCCAAGTTCGGGGAGATGGACGCCGTCATCCTAGGGGTGAGCAAGGACTCGCTCGACTCCCACGCCGACTTCATAAAGAAGTACGGGCTCAACTTCACCCTGCTGAGCGACGAGGACCTCAAGGTCAACAAGCTCTACGGCACGTGGGTTGAGAAGGAGAACTACGGGAGAAAGTACTGGGGGACCGAGAGGTCCACCTTCGTGATCGGGAAGGACGGAAAGATACGGAATGTCTTCAGGAAGGTAAAGGTCGACGGACACGAGCAGGATGTCCTGCAAGCGCTCTCCTGATTTGATGCACATGTGGGGTGAATGATTCGGCTTCTGGCCTCGCCGGTGCGAAAGCCGGCATACTCGGCGGTATCTTCTTCGCGGCCGCGGTGGGCCTATTCAACTGGGCCCTCCTGCAGGCCTTCAGCGGAACTGT
>Ga0307372_10006385_pt1 | contig 17272 bp, 9 predicted proteins | sample OX1MG_FD_202533 | JGI IMG/M metagenome (GOLD analysis project Ga0307372, IMG submission 202533) | Soil microbial communities from Risofladan, Vaasa, Finland - OX-1 | ecosystem: Environmental > Terrestrial > Soil > Coastal area > Acid sulfate soil | place: Finland: Risofladan, Vaasa | collected... | reverse complement strand
CGCGCGCGGCATGGTCGCCGATCTGAACGTCCACTGGGAGCCGGATAATCCGCACGTCCACCTGATGCTCACGATGCGCGAGCTTACCCCGGACGGATTTGGACGCAAGGTAACGGACTGGAACAAGGTCGCTCTGCTCAAAGAGTGGCGCGAGCATTGGGCCGATCTGGCCAACGAACACCTGCTTCGCGCAGGCCACGACGCCCGCATCGATCATCGCAGCTACAAGGAGCAAGGCGTCGAACTGGAGCCGACCAGCCATCTCGGCAAGGCGGTCGAGGAGATGGCGGCGCGCGGCGAATACGCCGAGCGAGCCCGGCAGCTTGAGGAGGTCCGCGAGAGAAACGCGCGGCGAATCGAACGGCGGCCGGAGATCGTCTTCGAGAACCTGACGCGCCAGCGTTCGACCTTCACGCGCAACGACATCGCCCGTGAAGTATTCCGCTGCGTCGACGACGGCGAACGCTTCCGGAAACTGATGGCGCGGCTCGAAGGCTCGCCCGAGTTGGTGATGCTGACACCAAACTTGATTCGGGATGGCGAAGTGGTCGAACCGGCTCGATACTCGACGCGCACGATGCTCGCGATCGAAGCGCGGATGGTCGAAAGCGCTCAGCAGATGGCCGCGAGCCAGAGCCATCAAGTGAGCGGAAAGAAGGTTAACGAGACGTTCGATCGGCACGGCTACTTGAGCGCCGAGCAGAGAGACACCGTAAGGGCGATGACAAGCCCGCGGCAGATCGAGGCGGTCGCCGGCTCTGCCGGCGCCGGAAAGTCGAAAGCCGTCGAGGCAGCGCGCGAGGCATGGCAGGCGGAAGGTTATCGCGTGATTGGCGCCGCGCTCTCGGGAATAGCCGCTGAGAATTTGAATCGCGAGAGCGGGGTGGAAAGCCGGACCCTCGCGTCGTGGGAACACTCGTGGCATCAGGGGCGAGACCAACTTAGCCCACGAAGTGTTCTGGTCATCGATGAGGCGGGAATGGTCGGAAGCAGGCAGCTTGAGCGCGTCCTTTCCGAGGCGAATCGGCACGGCGCGAAAGTCGTGCTCGTCGGCGACGCCGAGCAGCTCCAGCCGATTGAGGCTGGCGCGGCGTTCCGGGCAATTGCCGAGCGCGTCGGCTATCAGGAGCTCACGGCGATCCGCCGCCAGCGCGAGTCGTGGCAGCGCGATGCGAGCCAGGATTTCGCGCGCGGCGAACCCGCTCGCGCGCTCGAGCGATACCAGGCGCATGGTGCGGTTGAGTTCGCGGCAACCCGGAGCGATGCCAAGCAACGGCTCATTCAGGACTGGGCGAAGCACCTTGCGGCAGAACCCGATGGAAACACGCTGATTCTCGCCCATACCCGAGCGGACGTCCGAGACCTCAACGATCGAGCGCGGCAGGTTCTCAGGGAGGGAGGCGGACTTGGGAACGATGTCGCGGTCGCGGTCAGCCGCGAGGTGATGCAGTCTGACGGCACCGTCGTGATCGAGCGCTCGGAGCGAATTCTCGCGCGCGGGGACAGGGTGATGTTTCTCAAGAACAACCGGGAACTTGCGGTGAAGAACGGCTCGCTCGCGACCGTCATCGAGGTGACAGCCAGTGCAATCGCGGTGCGGCTGGACGGCAAGGAAGGACGAGAAGTCGAGTTCCGGCTCGCGGATTATTCCGCGCTCGATTATGGTTACGCCGCGACGATCCACAAGGCGCAGGGCGCGACCGTGGAACGAGCCCACGTGCTCGCGACGCCTGGAATGGACCGCCATCTAGCTTACGTCGCGATGACCCGCCATCGGGAGCAAGCGGGAATTTACGCCGGCCACGAGGATTTCAGGGACTTTGAGGCGCTCAAACAGCGGCTGTCACGCGAACGGATGAAGGACACGACGCTCGACTACGCCGAACGCCGCGGTCTTGAAGTGAGCCACGGGAGTGCGGGGCACCATAATCTGAGAGCTTCCGAGCGTGACCAGATCGAGCGATTCAAGAAGGCGCAGCACGAGTTCATCCAAGCCGCCAGCAGAGCGGATCTCGATGCGGTCGCGAAAGTTCGTGCGGCCGAGCTGCGAGCGGAAATGAAAAGCGCTGCCGAGGATATCGCCAAGAGCCCGGCACAGTTGCGCGAGGCCGAGCGCGTCGGCATTGCCGCTCAGGTGCACGATTTTGTTCGTAGCGTTGAACGACAGCGTAGCTTGAGTAAGGGGCAGGCTATCGAGAAGGAAGACGGAATGGAAAGGTGAAACACCCCTCTCCTCTGAGGCCTCTGAGGGAGCAATATTCACGGAATTCGGTATATTTACAGTTACAGTGAATAAGCCAGAAACCGTGAAGATTGAAGGCCCATTCGAAGCTGCCGCGCTCCCCTCGGTGGACACGACCAGCAAGCAACTCAATCGCGGCCTGAACGTAAGCCTTGGCTCGTGTGCAGATGTTTAATTGTGCTTCCAGCGCTACGTTTCGCGGGATCGCTTGCGTGATTACGGAGTAAGCACAACCCCATACCAAGATCAGTTCTTGCGGGGAGATGACGCCCGGCGATTCTTGCGCCCGCTGGGCTTTGGAAATCCGGCGAGGACGCTTTCCGGCAGGAACGCTGTCTTGAGAGCGTCGATGTCTCTCGCGGAAACCCCGCTTTCGCGAAAGACGGGCACCCACCCCTCGATGTGATCGCGGACTTCCGCGGCGATCTGTGTCGCTCGTGAGCTCGCGAGGCCAAAGCGCGCCGCTTCGGACAGCGCGTTCTTCAAGGTTGCTTCGCGGCTCTGAGAACTGACGCCGATACCCTGCATGCGGGTGTAGGAACTCTGCGGGTGGGGCACGAGATCGTATGCCGGCGACAGCCGCCAACCGCCTTTGTCAGAAATGACGGCGTGATTCCGCAGATGGTCGTCGTCGTTGCTGACGAGCATGTTGAAAATCATCCGTCGGAATAGCTGCGCGCCGTCGTGTTTGAAGTCCTCGACCAGCTTACGAAGACTGTCCGCCAGGGCCGGGTAGCTCCCCCTCGATGATTCATCTTCGCGAAGCCCAAGCAGGGTGAGTCCGCTCATGAAATGCATGCGGGCAAAGCCCTTGGATGCCGTGACGCGATCGAAACGCTGCGTGAGCATTACCTTTCGGTTTACTACATCGATCAGTTTGAGCTCCGGAGTTTCGATTCCGCACTGAGCCGCGAGTGTCAGGGTCGCGTACTCGATCGCGGCAATCTCGAGACGATCCTTCGCCGATGGGAACTTGGCAAGCCAGAGCTCGTCATCCATGTGAATCGTCGCCTTGGGCCTTGCTCCACCGAGGCTGGAACCATGCTTGAGCAGCATCACAACTGCGGGATCGACCGGCTGTCCGGCCTCAATGGCGGCGGCCGCAGCCAACAACGTATCAAGGTCCGTTCGTTTGGGCGGAGGCTCGCGATTCGGCGGAAGGTCGGAACGTTCGGAAAACCCGACCGCTCCGGCGCGATCATCGCCGGCTTCCAGCAGGTACGTGAGTTCCGGCGCCTCTGTGACGGCGAGCCGATTTTCGATTACGCGCCGCCCCCAGTCATCAGGCGAGGCGTCTCGAATGACGCCTAAAATTCCATACAGGTCCGGCGACTCGAATCTCCGCCCGCGTTCCAACGGAAGCCGCTCTGGATCCAAAGGAATCGCCCCTTGGCGATCCAGGTAGCTCCTGCCATACAGAAACGAAAAAATCGGCGACGCTGGAGTCTCGTCGTAATCGAGGCGCCCCGCGACGACGGGATCAGTCCGATCCGGAAGGTAGATCCAGACGTAGGCGCTAGAACTCATCTTGGGCGCCGCCTTTCGCCATTCTCACCGACTTCGGAAGGCGGCGGATCTCCAACGCCTTCCCGAGCGTGTCGTCATCCGGATGCGCCAGCCGACGAAATTGTGGCAGCATCCCGAGAGCCCACACCGCGGTCGCCCACGATGCGATACTGATCCCGGGGTCGCCAGCTTCCATTCGCTGTAAGGTGGAGGTTGCGACCAGGAGCCGTCTCGCGAAGTGAGCCTGGCTTTCATGGCGGCGTATTCGCGCCGTCCTCAAGTGCTCGCCGAGTTGTCGGACCGCGGCGGCGACCTCGCCGGGAATCCCCGATTTTGAAAGCGAAGCTTTCGCCATGATACCAATCCCTGAATACCGATATATCGATGCTATGAACTGATTATCACCGATATATCGGGCATAATCAAGCCTCGACCTTCGCTGATTGACAACCGACAAGCGACACGCTACAAACTTCAGAAGTGATCCGGTCGTTCAAACATCGCGGTCTTAAGGCGCTGTACGATGGGCGAACGCCTAAGCGCGTGGCGCCCGAACACGTCGGGAAGCTGCGCGACATTCTTGCGGCTTTGGATCGGAGCCGGACAGCTAAGGACATGGACCTGCCGGGCTTTCGACTCCATGCATTGAAAGGGGCGCTGAAAGGCCATTATGCCGTTTCAGTATCGGGGAATTGGCGGGTAACGTTCCGCATCGACGACGGGCATGCCGTCGATGTCGATTATGCGGACTATCATTAAGAAGAAGGCGAATTCTATGGCTATGCACAATCCACCGCATCCGGGCGGCATCATCCGGCGGCAGTGTCTCGAACCTCTGGATCTGTCGGTGACGGACGCCGCCAAAGCTTTGGGTGTCACAAGGCAGGCGCTGTCCGACCTTGTGAACGAAAGAGCCGGGGTATCGGTCGAGATGGCGATCCGGCTCTCAAAGGCGTTTGGCTCAACTCCGGAAACCTGGCTCGGCATGCAGATGGCCTACGATCTTTGGCAGGCCCGCAGCCGCGCCGACGAAATCCGCGTGCGCTCATTCAAGGCCGCGTGAAGTCTCTGCGCACGCTGACGCGACAGCATCCATGAGAGTGGCTTCCATGAATTCCGCTTCTCTCTCAGCGCACAGAGCCAGACTCGGCAACTGCCGGTTACTGAGGTAAGTTCCTCAGCGTGAAGCTCATCAAGAATATCGGCGATGACCGGGTGATCGACGAGGTTCGCGCCGCGCTTCGCCCGCAGTCAAAGTTGGATATCGCCAGCGCGGCGTTCTCGCTCTTTGCGTTTGGCGAGACGCGGGAGCTGCTGAAAGACATCGCTGCGTGCCGTTTGGTAGTCCCGAGCCAACCTGACAGTGAACCGCAACTGTTCGGCAGTGAAGCCGATCGGCCGTTTCGTAACCGCTTGAACACCCGCGCACTGGCCCGGCAACTCGCCGCGTGGATCGAGAAAAAAGTCGATCTTCGCGGCGCGCCGATGCCTCTGCCGCAGTCGCTTCTCGCTATCGGCAATGGCGCCGGTATGCCGGCTCGGGTGCTCACCGGGCATTGCGCGTTCACCACCGATGGCCTGGGTCTGACGCCGGGCAATCGGTTCAGTTTGATTCAATGCGCCGAAACGACGGACGAGTGCGCGATTCTGGGGAGTTGGTTCGATTCGCTTTGGGATAGCCTGCCCGCCGCGCCGGATGCGAAGAACGCCTTCCTGAGCCATCTCCGCGATCTGACCGCTCACAAAGCCCCGTCGCTCGTTTACTTCCTGATCCTGTTTCATCTCTTCAAAGACCTTGGCGACGAGTTGGATGAGGAGCGCATCGTAAAGTCCGCCACCGGGATTCGCAGCACCGTTGTCTGGAAGAAGCTCTTCAAATTCCAGCGCGATGGGGTTGTAGGCGCAATCGATAAGCTCGAACGCCACGGCGGATGCATCATCGCCGACAGCGTCGGTCTCGGTAAGACGTTCGAGGCTTTGGCGATCATCAAATACTACGAGCTGCGCAACGATCGCGTCCTCGTGCTCGTGCCGAAGCGGTTGCGCGACAACTGGACGCTGTACAAATCCAACGACCGCCGCAACAGCTTGGCAGCCGACCGCCTTCATTACGACGTGCTCAACCACACCGACTTGTCGCGCGACGGCGGCCACTCCGGGGACATCGACCTCGCGCACGTCAACTGGGGCAATTACGATCTCGTCGTCATCGACGAATCGCACAATTTCCGTAACAAGGCCGCCCACAAGGATCGCGAAACCCGTTACGACCGCCTGATGCGCAACATCATCAAGGCTGGAGTGAAAACGCGCGTGCTGATGCTCTCGGCCACGCCGGTCAACAACCGCCTTGCCGACCTCAAGAACCAAATCGCGTTCATCACCGAGGGCGACGATACCGCGCTCACCGGAAACCAGATTCCGAGCATCGAGGCGACCACGCGAAAGGCGCAGCTCCAGTTCAACCGATGGCTCGCGTTGGAAGATGATCGGACGCCGACGCGTCTGCTCGACATGCTCGGATTCGACTATTTCAAACTGCTCGATCTGCTCACAATCGCGCGATCGCGCAAGCACATCGAGAAGTATTACGGGACTCTGGAAATCGGCCGATTCCCCGAGCGTCTGCCACCGATCAACATCAAGGCCGACGTCGATCGCGCGGGCGAGTTTCGCTCGATCCGCGAGATCAATAACGAGATTCGGCGGCTCAACCTAGGCGCTTACGCGCCGATGCGCTACGTGCTGCCGCACAAGCAGGCTGCCTACGACGAGAAGTACAGCACGCGGCTGCATGGCGGACAGCGGATGTTCCGCCAAGCCGACCGCGAGGAGAGCCTGATCCACCTGCTGCGCGTCAATATCCTGAAACGTATGGAAAGCGCCGTCACTTCGTTTGCTCTGACGATCATGCGCCAGCTTGCCGATGTATCCACGATGCTCGCGCGGCTTGATGCCCACGACCAGTCGGTGGACGAAATCTCGATCGAAGACATCGAGGTCGATGACCCCGCCTTCGAGACGCTGCTCATCGGGCGCGAGGTCAAGGTGCTGTTGCAGGATGTCGATCGCGTGCGATGGCGCCAGGACCTGATCGAAGATCGCAATCGGCTCGACACGTTGTTATCCGCCGCCAGGCAGGTAGTTCCCGCGCGCGACGACAAGCTCGATCGCCTGCGCAAACTCATCCAGAACAAGGTCCGCAACCCGATCAATTCCGGCAACCGGAAGATCCTCGTCTTTACCGCCTTCGCCGACACCGCCGAATACCTGTACCGAGAGCTGGCGGAGTGGGCGCAATCGAGTCTCGGTTTGCACAGCGCGCTGGTGACCGGCGCCGGCCACAACAAGACGACACTGCCCGGATTGCGCGCCGACTTCTCCACCATCCTGAGCAGCTTCTCGCCCCGTTCCAAGGAGCGTCCCGCGGAACTGGCGGACGAGGGCGAGATCGATCTACTGATCGCCACCGATTGTATTTCCGAAGGGCAGAACCTGCAGGACTGCGACACACTCATCAACTACGACATCCATTGGAACCCGGTCCGCATCATCCAGCGCTTCGGCCGTATCGATCGCATCGGCTCGACGAACGAGCGCATCCAGCTCGTCAATTTCTGGCCAAATCTCGAGTTGGAGGAGTACATCAACCTCGAACAGCGCGTCAGCGGCCGGATGGTCCTGCTCGACATCTCCGCCACCGGCGAAGAAAATCTGATCGAGCAGCAATCCGGCGATCCGATGAACGATCTCGAGTATCGCCGCAGGCAGCTACAACAACTTCAGGAGGCTGTTATCGATCTAGAAGACCTGGGCGGCGGCGGCATCTCGATAGCCGACCTGACCCTGAACGACTTCCGTATCGATTTGGCAGGCTATCTGCGCGAACATCTCGAGCTTCTGGAGCGGCTCCCTCTCGGCACCTTTGCGGTTACGACGACGCAGGGTGACGGCGAGGCCGCGATAGCGCCGGGCGTAATCTTCTGTCTGCGCGCGGTCGGCGAGGCCGCCGTGAAAAGCATCGAGCCCGGCTATCCCCTCGCTCCGCATTATCTGGTCCATGTCGGCGAGGACGGCGCGGTGCTGCTGCCCTACACGCAGGCCAAGCAGGCGCTCGATCGGCTGAAAAAGCTTTGCATCGGCCGCGACCTGCCCGACGCCTCCGCCGTGGCCCGCTTCGACAAGGCAACCCGCAACGGCGAAGAGATGGCCGCGATACAGAAGCAACTGGCCGCCGCCGTTGCTGCCATCACCGGCAAGAAGGAAGAGCGCGCCGTCGCGAGTCTCTTCACCCCCGGCGGCACGCACGCGATGAAGGGCGAGTTCGCCGGTATCAATGACTTCGAGGTGGTTGCCTATCTCGTTGTTCTTCCGGAACTGGACGCATGAGCGGCGGCGCCGTCGTCGATGTGATTGCCGCGCTGGCGCTGCCCGCGGATACGCGGGTCGAGCGGCGCGTGCCCAAGAAGCTGCTTCTCGAACAGGGCGCGCCGACAGCGGCTGACAAGCGGCAGATCCAAGATGGTATCGAGGAATTGACCTGGGTGGCAGCCCTGAAGCCCAACAACATCGGAGTGCCCGCATTTCGAGACGCCGCCCGCGAATATCTGGAAATCGCCGTGCTGACCGCCACGCTTCGCGATATCGCCAAGGCATCGCGCCTCACCGAGCTGATTCATCGCGCGATCCCGTATCCCGTCGTGCTCGTGAGCGCGCAGGGCAACGGCCAAAGCCTCTCGCTCGCGCACAAGCGATGGTCACAGGGTGAAGCGGGCGCGGTCGTTATCGAGGAAGTGCGCAGGACCGGGCCGCTGCGGTCCGACTCGCCCGCTGCGAACGATGCGGCGTTTCTGTCCAGTCTCGCGCTTTCCGGGTTACACGCCGGCGACCTGTCCGCGCTATATCAGGGCTGGATTGACCGCGTGATCGCGTTCGAGGCGGCGGCGATTACGGGTTCGTTCGCGGTCCCGGAAACCGCGGATCGGTCCGCCGTGCGGCGCGAGGCCCTCGCCATTCACGCGCGTTTACTGCGCGACATCGCGACGATGCGCGCGCAGGCGCAGCGCGAGACGCAGATGAACCGCCGGGTGGAACTTAACCTCGCGATCAAGCGGCTCGAAGCGGAACTTGCCGCAGCCGCGAAAGAATTGTAAGGGGGTACTCAGAATGAAAAATCAGAAACAGACGATCAGGAAGATCGTTGGCTTTCTGAACAACGCCGATGAAGAAGGAGGCTTTTGGCTACCCAATATTCAACGGCCATTCGTATGGAGCGAAGAGCAGATCTGCCGGCTGTTCGACTCTATCATGCGCGAATACCCGATCAGCACCTTGCTTGTCTGGAAAACCACGAGCACCATCCGACGCCGGAAATTCATCGAGAACTGGAAGGAAACACTAAGCCACCGTCTCAGCGACTTTTACGTTCCGGAAAACGACAAGAAGAAGTGCCTCATCCTCGATGGCCAACAGCGCCTACAAAGCCTGTTTATTGGTCTTCGCGGCAGTTATGAAGGCAAAGAGTTATGCTTCGACATTCTAAGCGGAGATGTCGCGGCGCCCGATGATGTGAAATACAGATTCAAGTTTCTTGATCGGGCGGAAGTTGTGTTTCCATGGGTAAAGTTTAAGGACATCGTCTTCGCTCCCCAAAGGAAACGCGAAGTGCTCGACGGCCTGAAGGTAACAGCCGGACGTGCTCTTTCCGAGGGAGAAATGAACAAACTCACTGATCACCTCGATCTGATTGATCAGACCTTTAAGACGGACGAAGCGGTGACCTACCAGGAGTTGGACAGTATCGACAATCCAAGCCTTTACACCGAAGACGATGTTGTGGAGATTTTCATTCGCGCCAATTCGGGCGGGACGACGCTCGGTAAATCGGACCTGCTGTTCTCGCTGCTCGCCGCAAGCTGGGAGGTGGCAAATGAAAAGATGGAAGGCCTCCTGGATTCCCTGAACAAACATGGTTTTGCGTTCGACCGGGACTTTGTCCTGAAGACTTGTCTCGTGCTTCTCGATCAAGGCGCGCGCTACGAAGTAAAAAAATTCCGCAAAGAAGGCGTTCGCGAGGAGATCGAAGACAAGTGGAACGATATTGCAAAGGCCATCCAGGATGTTCTCGATTTCGTCTACAGCAAGACCTTTATCCGCTGCGACAAGGCGATGCCCACTTACCTTGTCCTGATTCCGCTGGTTTTTCTCCGGTATCACTTCATGGATGCATGGAATAAGGCCAAGGATCGCGACACTTACCTCTTGCGCTGCTCGCTTGCTGGCGCGTTCGGCGGACAGCCTGACAACCTCATTGACGCTCTTGTCAAAAACCTATCCGCGCTTCAGAAATTCAGTGTTGACGAAGCGTTCAGCATAATCCGAAACCAAGGCCGCAGCCTTGAATTGACGGAGGAGCACCTCTGGCAAATGGGCTACGGCTCGAAAACAAACCATCTTCTGTTCAATCTCTGGTACCGCGATTTCAACTACGAACCCGCTTACGAAAACAATTTCCCTCAGGTCGACCACATTTTCCCCCAGAGCGTGCTCCGTAAAGTGAGGGTCGAGAATCCAAAGACAGGTCGGAGAGACCTAATGAAATATCACGAAGCTGAGCGGAATCAGCTTGCCAACTGTATGCTGCTAACACGCGAGGAAAACGGCTCCGGCGGCAAGTGGGACACACCGCCGGCCGAGTGGTTCGCGGGGAAAAGTAAGTCCTACCTCGAAAAGCACTTGATTCCGCAGGATACTTCCCTCTGGAAACTCGATCGATTCGAAGATTTCATTGAAGAGCGGAAAAAACTGATCCGCGAGAAGTTCGAGTACCTCTTGGTTCCAGCCGCTGCAGCCAAAGCGTCATAGATAGGGCGAGCATGAAGAAACTGACTGCACAGGACGCGGAGACGAAATCGACGGATATCGTCGCGGAGAATATAGAGCAGCTCAAGGCGATCTTTCCCGAAGCGTTCACTGAGGGGAAGGTCGATTTTGAGGCGCTGAAGCAGCTTCTGGGCGGCGCCGTTGATGAGCGGGACGAGAAATACGGCCTCAACTGGCATGGCAAGCGGCGCGCGCGCCAACTCGCGCTGACGCCCTCCACAGGAACTTTGCGCCCGTGCCCCGAGGATAGCGTCGATTGGGACACCACGCAGAACCTGATGATCGAGGGCGACAACCTTGAGGTCCTCAAGCTCCTGCAGAGGAGCTACGCGGGCAAGGTCAAGCTCATCTATATCGACCCGCCCTACAACACGGGCCACGACTTCGTCTATCCCGATGACTACCGCGACAATATCAAGAACTACCTCGAACTGAGCGGCCAGGTGGGCGGCGACGGCCGCAAGCTATCCTCGAATACCGAGGCGTCGGGCCGCTTCCACACCGACTGGCTAAACATGATGTATCCCCGCCTGAGGCTGGCGCGAAACCTTCTCAAGGAAGATGGCGTAATTTTCATTAGCATTGATGAAGTAGAACACAGCAACTTGCGCAAAGTGTGCGATGAAATCTTTGGGGAAGAGACGTTTGTAGAATCGGTCGTGTGGAATAAGCGGATTCCTAAAAACGACAAAGGCATTGGTAACATCCACGAGTACATCCTCATTTACTTGAAGACCAGTGGGTGGGAATACACATTCACAATGCCGAAGGAGGGACTGGACGACATCAATGAGTTGGTGGCTGGCTTGAAACGGAAAGGGATACCAATTCCAGAAGCGGAGACCGCTCTGCGTAAACTGCACGAAAAAAAAGGCTACGACCGTGGCGTGACGCTTTACAACAATTTGGATGAGAACTACCGCATCTGGGGAAAAATCAACGTAAGTTGGCCGAATGCCAATACACTCGGACCTCGATACGATGTGCTTCATCCAGTTAGCAAGAAACCGGTCGCTGTCCCGGATCGGGGATGGCGATGGAAAAAGGAAACGTTTGACTCGCTGGTGGACTACACCAAGACGTACAAGCGATTCGATGGAACCTATATGTGTGGGCAGATTTGGTTCGACTCCAAAGAATCAACTCAACCCAGCCTCATTAAGCATCTCGATGATGTTGACACTCTGTTGCTGCGTTCAATACTGAGTCTCAAGAGCGACGGAGGAATAGAGGCCGAAGAGCTGCTGGGGGAGAAGAACGTTGCATCGTATCCGAAGCCAACTAGCCTTGTACGCACGCTAATCCAATCGGTCGGCCTCCAAGATGGCGACATCATTCTGGATTTCTTCGCTGGCTCTGGAACGACTGCACACGCAGAGCTTGAACTCAACAGTGAGGATGGTCATAGCCGACGCTATATTCTCGTCCAGCTTCCAGAACCACTAAACCTGGACAACGATGAACAGAAAACAGCAGCGCAATTTTGCGACAGAATCGGCAAGCCCCGCACGCTCGCCGAACTGACCAAAGAGCGCCTACGACGTGCCGGCAAGAAGATTCGCGAAGAGAACCCGATGTTCGCGGGCGACCTTGGCTTTCGCGTCTTCAAGCTCGCTTCCACCAACATCCGCGAATGGGACCCCGACCGCGACGACCTGCCCAAGACGCTCCAGGAATCGGTCGAGCACCTGAAGACCGATCGCACCGAGGCGGACATCCTAGTCGAGGTACTCCTGAAACTCGGCCTCGATCTGACCGTGCCGATCGAACGGAAGACCATCGCCGGAAAGACCGTTCACAGTATCGGCGGTGGCACGCTCATCGTTTGCCTGGCCGAAAAGATCAGCCGCGATGAAATAGAACCGATAGCGCATGGAATCGCCGCCCGGCACAAGGAGTTGGCCCCAGCGGGCGACACCACCGTCGTTTTCCGCGACAGCGCCTTTACCGATGACGTGGCGAAGACCAACCTCACCGCCATCCTCGTGCAAAATGGATTCAGCAGCAAGCGTATCCATAGCCTTTGAGGCTCGCGCATGAAGCTTCAGTTTGAATCTCATATTGATTATCAGGATGCGGCTATCGAGGCCGTGGCCGATCTGTTTCGCGGTCAGGAAATCTGCCGTACCGAGTTCACGGTCACGCGCCAGCCAATGATCCTCGGTCAGAGCGAACTGGCTTTGGGAGGTGTCGGTTTTGTGCAAGGGGAATTGGGGCTTGCGCAAAACGCTCTGGGAATCGGCAACCGGCGGACGCTGTTCGACGAGGATTTCCTCGCCAATCTGAATGCCATCCAAATCCGCAATGGGCTGCGCCCGTCCTCCGCGCTCGCTTCGGTCGACTTCACCGTCGAGATGGAAACCGGCACGGGCAAGACCTACGTGTACCTGCGCACCGTCTTCGAGCTGAACCGCCGCTACGGCTTCACCAAGTTCGTGATCGTGGTTCCCTCGGTGGCAATCAAGGAGGGTGTGTACAAGACGTTGCAGATCACCGAGGAGCATCTCCGCGGCGAATTTGCCAACGTGCCGTTCTCGAAGGGGAACAATTATTTCGTTTACGACTCGTCCAGACTCGGCCAAGTGCGCAACTTCGCCACCAGCCCGAATATCCAGGTCATGATCGTGACCGTCGGCGCCATCAACAAGAAGGACGTCAACAACATATACGGCAAAGGGGCGAATGAGCAGACGGGCGGAGAGAAGCCGATCGACCTGATGAGGGCGACGCGACCGATTCTGATTGTGGACGAGCCGCAGAGCGTCGATGGCGGCCTGCAGGGTTCGGGCAAGCAGGCGCTGGATGCCATGAATCCGTTATGCACGCTGCGCTACTCGGCGACCCATGCAGACCAGCATCATATGGTGTATCGGCTCGATGCGATCGACGCTTACGAACGCAAGCTGGTGAAGCAAATCGAGGTCGCATCGCTTCAGGTCGAGAACGCGCACAACAAGCGGTACGTGCGACTGGTCGGAACGAGCAACAAGCGTGGAGTAATAGGCGCGCGCGTGGAACTCGACGAGCGACTTTTCAACGACGTTAAACGCGTAGAGAAGACCGTATACGACGGCGACGACCTCGAGCAGGTGACCCACCGGCCGATCTATAAGGATTGCCGCATCGGCGAGATTCGCGTCGGCAAGGGCAACGAGCTGGTCGAGGTGAAGGTGCCCGGCGGCGAGCACTGGCTGCGACCCGGCGAGGCGATCGGCGATGTGGATGACGACGCGCTAAAGCGCCAGATGATTCGCCGCACGATCAAGGAGCATCTCGACAAGGAAAAGCGGCTTCGTCCGCAGGGCATCAAGGTACTTAGCCTGTTCTTCATCGACGTGGTTGGGCATTACCGCAGTTACGCGCCGAACGGCGAGCCGCAGAAGGGCAAGTACGCAATCATGTTCGAGGATGAGTACCGCAGGCTGGCGACGCATCCTGACTACCAGACGCTCTTCAAGGAAGTGGACTTAACGAGCGACGCGGGCGAAGTGCACGGCGGGTACTTCTCGATCGACAAAAAGAAGATCGGCAGTCGAACCGTCGAAGAGTTCAAGGATACCCGCGGCGATAGCAAAGCCGATGACGATACCTACAACCTCATCATGCGCGACAAGGAGAAGCTGCTCAGCCTCGACACCAAGCTCAAGTTCATCTTCTCGCACTCGGCGTTGCGTGAGGGATGGGACAATCCGAACGTGTTTCAGATTTGCGCGCTGCGCGAGATGGGCACCGAGCGGGAGCGCCGGCAGACGATAGGCCGTGGCCTGCGCCTGTGCGTCAATCAGGATGGAGATAGGTTGCGTGGCTTCGACATCAACACGCTGACGGTAATCGCGACCGAGAGCTACGAGCAATTCGCGGAGAACCTGCAGAAGGAAATCGAAGACGACACCGGCATCCGCTTCGGTATCGTCGAAGAGCATCAGTTCATTGGCATCACGATTACCGACGACGCCGGCAAGACGGTGCAACTGGAGTTCGAGCAATCGAAGGCGATATGGAATCACCTCAAGGCCGCGGGCTACGTCGATGCCAAGGGAAAAGTCCAGGACAAGCTGCGAACAGCGCTAAAGGACAACACTTTTGCCGTGCCGCCGGAGTTCGAGGCGCAACTTCCGCAGGTGACTGAGATACTGCGCAAGCTGGCGGGCAGACTCGAGATCAAGAACGCCGATGAGCGCGTGACGATCAAGACCCGGCAAGCGATCCTCGACAGCGAAGACTTCAAGGCGCTGTGGGATCGGATCAAGCACAAGACCACCTACAGGGTGTACTTCGACAACGAGAAGCTCATCTCGGATTGTGCGCGGGCGCTGCGCGACGCGCCGGCGGTCAGCAAGACGCGGCTGCAGATTCGCAAGGCCGACCTCGCGATCGGGAAGGCGGGCGTAACGGCGACGGAAACCGCATCGAGCGCGCCCGTCTCGCTGGACGAAGCCGACCTCGAGTTGCCGGACCTGCTGACCGACTTGCAGGACCAGACCCAGCTAACGCGCCGCAGTATCGCGCGTATCCTGACGACGAGCGACAGGCTGGACGACTTCAAACGCAACCCGCAGCAATTTATCGAGTTGGCGGCGGAGGCAATCAACCGCACCAAACGCCTCGCGTTGGTGGACGGCATCAAGTATCAGCGAATCGGCGATCAGGAATACTACGCCCAGGAACTGTTCGCGCAGGAAGAGCTGAAGGGCTATCTCAAGGACAGCATGGAAGCGAGCAAGTCGGTTTACGAGCGAGTCATTTATGACTCTGCCGGTATCGAGCGCGGTTTTGCCGAGGAGATGGAGAAGAGCGAAGCGGTGAAGCTATACGCAAAGCTTCCGGGATGGTTCAAAGTCCCGACGCCGCTCGGCAGCTACAATCCCGACTGGGCAGTCCTAATCGACCAGGACGGGACGGAGCGTCTCTATCTGGTGGTCGAGACCAAGGGCAGCCTCTTCAAAGATGATCTACGCGGCACCGAAGGCGCCAGAATCGAATGCGGCAAGGCGCATTTCAAGGCGCTGGCGGTAGGAAATAATCCCGCGCGCTACATCGTCGCGACGACGCTTGACGACCTGATGAAGGGTGATGATTCGTGAGACGCTCTGAGCAGGCGAAGGACCGATCCGACAGCATCAAACGCTCTTATGCGAGTCTAATTTGAAACAGCTTATTCGCCGGCGCAATCTATCGGAGGGCGGCCATCGCCGCCCTCCGCTTTGTCCCCGTCGCTTGTGAACAATTCGGCGAGGTATTTAGCATATGTCTTTCTGAGGTGCGCGAGAGAGGAGTCACGATCGGGCTGATAATTGAGCTTGTCTTGGAAGAATTGCAACCTGCGCTTGCAGGCGTCGATCACTTGACTCCAAGACTTAACCCAGATCGTAATATTCTGTTCGTCGTCCTGATATAGCACACCGCGGGCTCGGTTTGTCTGAGACCGAGGCGACGAACATGCTCATCTATATCGGTCGAGAGTGCCCAGAATACCCAACGTGTTTTCACATCCCGAAACCGCTCGTCAGCAGCAACGGCGAATGCATAACTCTCGACCTGCTCAGTGACCGGTTTATCTATCTTGACAGACGGCCGCTTCAATTCCACGACCAAGTTCTCTCGCTCTCCGTCCCCAGCCGTCGGAATTGCTTTGGACAACATCAGATCGATGATGCCCCGCGAGCCATCAAGGCGTCTGACGGGTTCGTCAATTTCGATCTCCAGACCCTGAAGTTCGATGTGTTTTTTCAGAACTTCCGTTAGCGACTGATCATCCACCGACAAACCATATTGCTCGCCGAAAATCCAGGCATTCTCAGCGACAAGCCGATGAAGTTGACTACGCTCCAAAACGCGGTCTCTAAAATCTGTAGCGAAAATCAGAGTCTCTAAGCCATGCAAGAATTCCAACCGGTCAGCGATGATCGCCGAGGCGCTAATTATTGCGGAAAGAGTGGTGCGTTTAAGGAGATCGACGAGTTCCTGCCGCTTTTCCAACGGCAGCCCGAGAACTTCTTCCAGGATCATCGCCAAATCCGTGGGACTCCGCTCTATGGCTTGGCGGAGGAGCCGGAACTGTAAACGCTTAGTTTTCGGATCGGCTGCTTCGAAATCTGGCAGATAGCTGCTGACATTGAGCGCCACAACATTGAAGACTTGGCGCTCAGCCGTTTCAATTTCGTTCAGTGGTTCTCCTTGGTAGGGATAGACTTCCGCCTCCTGCCACTCCTTCACTAGACCGCGTGCTTTTTCACTAGAACGCCTTCGAAAATACGACCGCATTCCCCGCTTGGCTTCATCCAGAGCCTTCGCGACCAGTGGATCAAGGCGAGCCAATTCCGCTGCGTTCTGTGCCACCAGGTGCGAGAAATATCCCGACTTGAGATAGGCCGTGAAGTTGAATCCAGGTGCCTGAACGCCCGGGGCATCATCGTCCAACGGGAAGCCATCCTCGGTGCAGAAGTAAAGTTTTCTAGGAGCTTCAATGCGCCACTCAACAATCTCGAGATTTGCAGGGAATTCCTTTTCCTCCACCGAGTTATTACCGAAAGTTGTGGATCGTGACGGCATGAAAAAGGCGGCGTACCCTTCCGCGTAGACCACGCGAACCCCGGTGGGAGCCGGGTGGAAGGAGACGCCACCGATGCTGAAGGTAATGGA
>Ga0307372_10006382_pt1 | contig 17279 bp, 18 predicted proteins | sample OX1MG_FD_202533 | JGI IMG/M metagenome (GOLD analysis project Ga0307372, IMG submission 202533) | Soil microbial communities from Risofladan, Vaasa, Finland - OX-1 | ecosystem: Environmental > Terrestrial > Soil > Coastal area > Acid sulfate soil | place: Finland: Risofladan, Vaasa | collected... | reverse complement strand
GCTGGTCGCCGGAGCGGGGGTGGTGGTGGATGCCGGTCGCACCGAGGCGGTCGAGGCGGTGCTGGAGTTGCCGGCGCCCGCGCCGGAGCTCTGCCCGGCGGAGGTGGTTTCGCCGTTGGTTTCTTGCGCCTTCGCGAGGTTGGCTTCGGCCGCCTGGAGGCTGGCCTTGGCCTGTTCGAGCGTCACTTCGGCGCTCTGCGGATCGAGCGTCGCCAGCAGCTGTCCCTGGGTGACATGCCGCCCCTGGGTCATGTAGATATTCGTGACCGTTCCGCTGGTCTTGAAACCCAGATTGAGCTGACTGGCGGCCTGCAGGTTGCCACTACCCGAGACGGTGGATTGGACGACCCCCTCCGCGGCTTTGGCCGTACGGGTCACAGCGCTCTGACTGCCGGATGCCGGTCCCACCACGAGGATGGCGGCGAGGATCGCCCCGGCGCAAGCCACGCCCAGGAGGTAGTTGAGCCAGGGTCGGGTGGCGCGTGGGGTCTCCATGTTGCGTGCGCGAATGATCGCCGGGAGTTCTTAGGGATAATGTGTGGAGCTTGTAAGAGGGAGCGAAGAAACCGGCAAGGGCCTAATTTGCCTGAATGCCTTTCGGGCCGGTCTTTATCTTCGCCTAGTGCTCCGACTGCCCTGCGATGATCAGCCTGGATGTCAAGCTACGGTGGGATTGACCTCGGCGGCACGAAGATCCAGACCGTGATCACCGGCGAGGATCAGGCGGTGCTCGGCTCCGCTCGCCGCCCGACGCCGACGAGCGGAGGGCCGGCGGATGTCGCCGGGGCGATGGAGGGCGCGCTGCGCGACGCCGCCAAGGCGGCGCACGTCGAGGTGGAGCAGCTCGCCGGCGTGGGAGTCGGCTCGCCGGGGACGATCGAGGACGGCGTCGTGACTAGCGCACGCAACCTGCCCGGCTGGGAAGGCAGCTTCCCTCTGGCGAAGACGCTCGAAGAACTGTTCGGCTGCCCGGTCGCCCTCGGCAACGACGTGCAGGTCGCCACCGACGCAGAGTTCGAGCTCGGCGCGGGCAAGCCGTACGGGTCGCTGCTCGGTGTCTTCTGGGGGACAGGCGTCGGTGGCGGTCTGGTGCTCGACGGCAGGCCGTGGGTGGGACGCGGCGCGGCGGGCGAGATCGGCCACATTGTCGTCGAGCTCGACGGTGCGCAGTGCACGTGCGGGCGGCGCGGCTGCATGGAGGCCTACGCGGGGCGTTCGGCAATGGAAGCGCACGCCGCCAGGCAGGTCGAGAAGGGCAAGGAGACCGACCTGTTCAAGCTGATGAAGGAGCGGGGGCGTACGCGCCTGACGAGCGGTATCTGGGCCCGGGCTCTCGAGCACGAGGACAAGCTCGCCAGGCACATGATCGAGCGTGCGCTTAGGGCGCTCGGCGCCGGCGTCGCCTCGGCTTGCAACGTGCTTGACGTCGAGTGCGTGATCGTTGGAGGTGGGCTCGGCGTGAGGCTCGGGGATCCATACGCAAAGCGCATCGCAGAGCAGATGCAGCCACATCTGTTCGCGGATTTCCGCCCGCCTGACGTCCACGTGGCCGCGCTAGGCGACCTCGGCGGAGCGATCGGTGCGACGCTGCTGCTTGGCTCCATCGCCTAGCAGCGCCATTGGCTCACTCGAGCTCCGCTCTCAGAGGCCGAGCACGGTGATGGCTACGAGCGCGAGTGAGAGACTCGAGGTGACCGCCACGGTCACGGCGGCCGCGCCGTTGAGCGCGCCGCGACTGCGATGCTCGCCCATCACGTTGTGTGAGCGCGCCAGGCGCCAGATGAAGAACAGGTTGATCGGCAGTAGCAGCCCGTTGACGACCTGCACGCCGACGAGCAGGGAGATAACAGGTACGCCGGGAATGATTGCGACGAATGCGCTGAGCATGATCATCCCGGTGATGATGTTCACGAACACGGGCGCCTCCTCGCGCCTGCGTCCGACGCCCTTCTCGTAGCCGAGCGACTCCGAGACGACGTAGGAGGTCGCGATCGGCAGGATCGCCGCGGCGAGCAGGCTCGCGCCGAGCAGGCCGACCCCGAACAGCACCTCGGCGTAGTGCCCAGCGAACGGTGTCAGTGCGCGTGCGGCATCCGCGGCCGAGGAGATGTTGTGGATGCCGTGCGTGAACAGCGTGGCACCGGTGGCGATAATGATGAACGAGGCGATCAGGTTCGCGAACACCGCGCCGGCGACCGCCTCGCGTTCCTCATGGGGGAGATCCTCCTCGCGCACGCCGCGCTCGACCACGGCTGACTGTAGGTAGAGCTGCATGTAGGGGGTGATCGTCGTGCCGGCAAGCGCGATCAGCAGCACGATGAAGGCCGAGCTGGAGTGCAAGTGGGGCACGACGAGCGCCTTGCCCACGTCGCCCCAGTGAGGGTGGGCGAGGATCGCCGCGATCGGGTAGCCGAAGAAGGGGATCGTGAACCAGATGAAGATGCGCTCGGCCGAGCGGTAGGAGCCGCGCACGATGATCAGCCAGATGCCCACCGCCGCGATCGGGACGGAGATCTGCACCGGAATGCCCGTCAGCCCCACCGCCGCGCCGATGCCGACGAAATCCGAGATGCAGATGCCGACGTTTGCGATCAGCACCGCGCTCGTGGCGAAGACCGACCAGCGGATGCCGTACTCCTCGCGCACGAGCTCGGCCAGGCCCTTGCCTGTGACGACGCCCATGCGCGCGGCCAGCTTCTGCACGATCGCCAGCGAGATCGTGATCAGGACCATCGTCCATAGCAGCGTGTAGCCGTACTTAGCGCCGACGGATGAGTAGGTGGCGATGCCGCCGGCGTCGTTGCCCGCGTTGGCGGCGATCAGCCCGGGTCCGAGCAGGCCGAGGAAGGCGAACAGGCGGACTCGGCGAGAGCTAAGCCGAGCAGGCAGGCGCGGTCGGCCACGCGTGGCCGACCGGATACGACGCATGACGGGCGGTACTCGGACCCCCATCTGACTGACTGCCGAGGTTGTTCACGCGGCCAGTCTATTCGCCGGCACGCCCCTGGGGACTTGCCGGGCGCGTTGTTGCGCCGCTCTTAGAATTAGCCAAGCAGGGCCCGGCGAAGTTCGGATCCTGAGCTAGTCCTCGCCGAGAAGGCCGAAGCGCCGGCGCCAACTGCGCGGGATCATCGCTGCGAGCAGGTCGTCGACGGTCACGACGCCGAGCATCCGCCCGTTCTCGTCCGCCACGGGGATCGAGGTGAGGTTGTAGTCGGCCATCAGTCGCGCGACCTCCTCGAAGGACGCCTCGGGTGAGAGGCTGGGCGTTTCGTGCTTGACGACCGACTCCAGCCGTCCGGCCGGATCGGCACGCAGGAGCGCGGCGACCGGCACGCTGCCTTCGAGTGAGTCCTGTGGCGAGCAGACGAAGATCGTGGTCAGCAGCTCAGCCGAGATGTCGCTGCCCCGCACGGCATTCAGTGCATCCTCGACAGAGGTCGAACCGCGCAGGAGGACGAAGTCGGGACTCATCAGACCACCGGCCTCGTCGGGGTCGTAGCCAAGCAGAGCACGGACCTTGACGCGGTGGCTGACCGGCAGTAAGGCGAGCACGCGCTCACGCTGATCCTCGGCAAGCTCGCCCACGATGTCGGCAACGTCGTCGGGCGCTATGCGCGAAAGGATCTCGGCGACCTGTGCGTCCGGACGGTCCTCGAGGAACTCACGCTGGTGATGATCGTCGAGCTCCTCGAAGACGTCCGCCTCGAGCTCGCGGTCGTCCTCGCCGACGGCTTGGATGATCTCCTCGCCCTCGCGCCGTGACGCCGCCTCGACGAGATCCGCGATTTGCGCTGGGTGTAGCTTGGCCAGCTTCGGATGGGGAACGCGCAGCCGCACCGTCGGAACGTGCCCGACGAACGGCTCGACGCCCGCCCAGTCGAGAAAGTCGCCGGTTGCGATGTGCGCGCCGAGGCCCTTGGGGAGCAGACGGCGCAGCCCCCCGCGGGGTCCTGTGTCGACGCCAACCACGCGCCATGATCCGGCAACCAGTGCCAGCTCGATCTCGTTCGCGCGCACCAGGCGTGCACCCTCCACGTTGATCAGCTGGCGGTCCAGCAGATCGCGCCCCAGCAGGACCTCCTCGGGCCGGCGCTCGAAGTGGCGCAGGTCGAGCTTGGCCTTGCGCAACACGACGCCGCCGGGGCCGATGTCCGAGACGCGTTCGACGCCTAGATAGGAGGTTCGGCCGGCGACGCTGACCAGGAACCCGGTGATTGGCGGATAGCCGGCGCCACCCAGCCGGACGATCAGATCCTCGACCTTGCCAAGCCGCTCGCCGTCGGAGTCTCTCAGGGGGCTGCCGACCACAGAGGAGAGATGGAGAATTGGCGGTGCCTGTGCGGTGGCTGAGCTCATAGCGCCCATCGTAGGGAGTAAAGCCTTACTGCCCTAGATGGCCTGCGGGTAGGAGGCGGTCCTAATCGCCCGCCAGGCTGGTGGGCAGCGGCTGCCCTCGCGGCGGCGGGTCGTCGAGCAGCAGCCGGGGGACCGTCACGGGCGCCAGGCCGCGCTTGCGCAGCCCCTGGATGATCGCCGGCAGTGCCGCGATCGTCTGCGAGCGATTACCGCCCGCGTCGTGCATCAGGATGATCGCGCCGGGATGTGCACCGGCGAGCGCGTTTTGCACGATCGCCGCGACACCCGGCGTCCGGTAGTCCTCGGTGTCGGTTGACCACAGGACCATGAGCAGTCTCAGCTTGCGCAGCAACCTGAACGTGGTCGCGTTGAACGAGCCATACGGGGGACGGAACAGGCGGGGCCGCGGCCCATCGAGCAGTTCGATGCGGGCTATCTGTTCGGCGAGCTGTTCGTGCTGGTCGTGCGCTGAGAGGGTCGCGAGCATCGGGTGTGTCTCAGTGTGGTCGCCGATCACGTCTCCAGAGTGAAGCTCCGCGACCGTGCCTACCGAGAAGTACCGCTCCTCCTCGCCGATCGCGAAGAACGTGGCGTGTACGTGCAACCTGTTGAGCGTCGCCACGAGCTGTTGGGTATAGGGGCCGGGGCCGTCGTCGAAGGTGAGCGCGAGCTCGTTGCCCTTCTTGCCGCCGCTTACCACCGCGGGTGTGTAGGCCAGCACGGAGTCAATCGCCTTTTCTTCGGCTGAGTGAGCGAGTGCTTCCTGCTCGGCCAGAGTCGGTTTCGCGACGACGGCCGCATGGCTTATGAGGGGGTTCGGCTTAGCGCGATGGGAGCCGCCGTGCGAGTTGATCGCCGTGATCAGCAGGGCTCCAAGCGCCAGCAGCGCGAGGCCGGCTATCGCGCGGCGGCGGCGAAACTGCTTGTGATCCCCGACATCCATTGGAAGACTCCTAAGAGACTGCTTGAGGGCCGAGCAGCTTATCGAGAGGGCCAGCGAACGATCTATGTTGACTCTGTTCTCGTGTTGCCATTCTGGATCTCGATCGGTGTGCTTTCGCTCGTTCAGGGTGCCCTTGTGGCCATCCCGGGTCATGGACCGCGCGTAATGCTCACGCGGCTACACGGCCGCCGGTGGGCGGCGATCCCGCCGCTGTCGGTAATCGGTTTCGTATTTGTGGCGAGTGGGGCCGAAGGACTCAGTGCGCAAGGGCTCACCTACCTGGCCCTGGTCGCGGTACCGCTGCTGGCCGCGCTTGCCTTGGGATGGCTGGGGGGTGCTGCCCGTGCGCGTCCAGTACGGGCGTTGCTCATCCTGCCGCTGTTCGCACTCGCGTGGCTTGACCGCGGCGGCCTGGCGGGGGAGGGGGCGGCGTTCGTCATGGAGGCGCTCAGCTGCGTAGCACTCGGTGTGCTGTTCGCAGCCGTCACGCCCCCGCGCTGGCTGGCGGTGGGCATAGTGGCGATGGCGGCGTCGGATACGGCACTTGTCGTATCCGACCTATTGCAACGCCCGAACGACGCGCTGAACGCCGCCCATCCGGTGGCGGGCCTGCCGCGGCTTCAGAGCGCAGTGTTCGGCTCGGCGGTGATGGGCTACGGCGACCTGTTTGTCGCCGCGCTGCTCGGGGCACTGCTCGCCGTCACCGTAGGGCGCTGCACGCAGAGGCATGCAGCCGCACTCGCAGCGTTGCTGGGGCTGGGCTTCGACCTGTTGTTCTTCCTGGTGGACGAGCTGCCGGCCACGGTGCCCGTGGCGCTCACGCTGGTTTTCGTGGTGCTCAAGCGGCGGAGGCCGTCTCGGAGAAGGGCAGCGCGGGCGGCTGGGCTGCCTGCCCAGCGAGCGCCGGCTCGGCCGGCTCGGGTTCCAGCCGGGCGGTGAGTGAGCGTGCCGAGGAGTCGATCGGCACCGGCGTCGCCAGCTCCCGGTCGGAGGAGGCGCCGCGCTCCTCGATGCGCCGCACTTCGGGGATGACCCCTCGCTCGAAGGAGCCGATCGCCTTGTTGTACGCGTTCACCGCCGAGTCGAGCTGGCGACCGACCTTCGCGAGCGGGTCGATGAAGCGAGCCAGCCGGCGGTGAAGCTCCCGGGCAGACTCGGCGATCTCCCGCGCAGACTCAGCGATCTGCTCCTGGCGCCATCCGTAGTGCACAGCTCGCAGCAGGGCGATAAGCGTGGTCGGGGTGGCCATCAGCACGTGCTGATGGACTCCGTACTCGATCAGCGAGGGGTCCTCGGCGAGGGCAGCGAGATAGTTGCCATCGGAGGGGACGAACATGACGACGATGTCGGGTGTGCCGTCGAACTGGCGCTGGTAGCCCTTGGAGGCGAGCTTGGTCACGTGTTCACGCATCTGCCTGGCGTGGAGCGCGAGCTGGAACTCACGCTCCTTGTCGGTGGTGGCCTCCAGGTGCGCGAAGAAGGCCTCACCTGGGAACTTCGAGTCGACCACGATCACCTTCTCGCCGGGGAGGCGAACGAGCACGTCAGGCCGCAGGCGGCCGTCGTCGGTGTTGATCGTTGACTGCTCGAGAAAGTCACAGTGGTCCACCATGCCCGCCATCTCGATCACGTTGCGCAGCTGGATCTCCCCCCAAGAGCCGCGCGTGGAGGGGCGCTTGAGCGCGGAGGCGAGGTTGCCGGTCTCCTGGCGCAGAGTGCCGACTCCCTCGTGCAGCTGGCGGACCATCGCGGAGAGCTGACCCTGGGACTCCTTGCGCTCACGCTCGAGGCGGCCGATCTCGCTCTCCATCTTGCCCAATTTCTCCTGAACCGGCTGCACGAGGCCCTTGATCTCCTCAGAGCGCTTGGCCATCTCGCTGGAAGCGCGCTCCTCCTCGGCGCGACGCGCCTCGGCGAGCCGCTGCGTCAGCGAATCGCCGGTCTGCTTGAGGACGTCGACGGACATCGACTTCAGTTCGTCGCGCAGGCGCTCGCGGTTGGGCTTGAGAACCGCGGCTGCACCGGCGGCGCCGAGGATGAGTCCGATCAAGATTCCGAGAAGCAGCAGCACGACGGTCATCACCTTCCAGACTGGCGGATGGGGACGAACAAAAATGACATGAGTGCCGGACGCGAAGCCCTCGCACTGGGTCAAGCACGAGACCGCGGAGAAACTTCAGCGAGCTGCCAGCCAGCTCTCTTCGCTGAGGTTCTAACTATCTATCTAAAAACTCCTCAGATCTGCTCCCAACGCTTGCTGCGGGAAGTCTCGGAGTTTTCGGACAGTTCTTAAGCGGCGCGGAGTGGCGCGAGCGCCTGATACTGCGTGGCGGCCTGTTCGAGGATGCCCAGCATCACCGGCGCGGCTGGCACGAGGCGGGCGCCCGCGGGCAGCGCGGCGATCACCTGCCGCACGGGCGGCGCGGGCGACAGCGTGCGGATGGTGATGTCCTCGCGCACGACCGACAGCGCGAGCTCGGGGATCAACGCGACGCCGACGCCCGCCGCCACGAGGCCCTGGACGGTCTGATAGTCGTCTGACTCGAACGACACGTTCGGCTCGAAGCCGGCGGCGTGGCACGAGCGCACGACGTGACGCGCGCAGGGGCTCGAGCGCGAGGTCTGCACCCAGGCTTCCTCACGCAAGTCCTCGAGCCGAAGCTTCCCCTTGCCAGCGAGCGGGTGCTCGCCTGGCAGTGCCAGGTACATTGGATCCTCGAGCAGCCCGGCGCGGGTCACGTCCTCTTGCAGGGGGGTCTCGCCGGCGAACTCGAACAGGAGCGCCAGATCCAGTTCGCCGGCACGCAGGCGCGGCGCGATCTGCTCGGGCTCGCCCTCAGTCAAGGTCAGCTCGACGCCGGGGTAGCTGGAGCGGAACGTTGCGATCGCCTGGGGCATCAAGGTGGCCCCAGCCGTCGGGAAGGACGCCACGCGCAGGCGCCCGCCGCGCAGGCCGGCGATCTCCGAGAGAGCTGCTTCGGCTGCCTCCAGGCCCGCGAGGATGCCCTCGGCGTGCCCGACGAGCATCTGACCCGCCGCGGTCAGGCTCACTCCGCGGGGGTGACGCTCGAGCAGGGTCATGCCCGTCTCGGCCTCGAGCGTGGCGATCTGCTGAGAGATCGCCGATTGCGTGTAGGACAACGCCTCGGCCGTGGCCGAGATCGAACCGCGGTAGGCGACCTCCTTGAGCACCTTCAGCCGGGCTGTACTAAGCATAAGTACAACTTATATCAGCGATCATGAGTTTCACTAGGACTGATGGCAGGAGCCTGCCAGCATAGGGGCGAACCTCTTTTGAGTCCAGTTCTTTGCCGGTGTTCCGGCCCAGCCCGAGGTAAGGAGAAGCCATGCCAGTCAAGATCATCGTTTCCTACGACGGCACCGCCAACGAGGACGACGCGGTCGCCCTCGGCCGGCACTTCGCCGGCGCTGGCGCCCAGGTGTCGCTGGCCTATGTCCGCCATGTGTCCGAGCCCGATAGCGCGCGTGAGGACATCGCCCAGCACGAGGCCCTGGCGCTGCTCGAGCGCGGCGCCCAGATGCTCGGCGACCCGGCTGCCCCCAAGCACGCTGTCACCGACCGCTCCACCCCGGAGGGCCTGGCAGCGCTGGCAGAGCGCGAGGGCGCTGAGGTGATCGTCTTCTGCTCGGACTCACACACCGCCAAAGGACACATCGCGATCGGCAACTCCGCCGGGCGCCTGCTCGAAGGGGGTAAGACGGCGGTCGCGATCTCGCCGGTCGATCTCACCGAGAGCAACCTGGCCATCCAGCGGATCGTCGCCGTCGGGGATGGCGAGGGTGGCGCGCGGGAGACCGCCGGGGCGCTGGCTGCCGCCCTGGGAGCGAGCGTCGCACCGGTCGCCAACGACGAAGCGGACCTGCTCGTGATCGACTCGCGCCCAGAGGCCGGGCAGGGCCGGGTTTCACTCTCAGCCTCGGCTGCGCATCTGATCGAGATCGCCACCTGTCCGGTGCTGGTCTTGCCCCGTGGCGTCACGCTGCAGTTCGCTCGCACGCACGCCGCAGCGACGGTGTAGCGCGGTCAAAGTTCCGCGGGCCGCGGCCGGATCTCAGCGAATCCTCCGGCCGCGGCCCCGCGTCCGCAGGTAGCGCGCGAGCGCGCCGGCGAAGTCCAGGGCGCCACCGGCGAGGTGGCCTGCCGGGCCGGTCCACAACCACCTCTCAAAACGCTTCGCCAGGTGGGGGGTGTAAGGACGGGTTCTCACGGGGCGGCACGGTATCGTGGCGGGCGTGCCCGTAGCCGTGAAGACCACCGTCACTGAGCTTCCAGAGTCGCGCGTGCGCGTGCGCGTGGAGGTGCCGGCGGGAGAGGTCGAGGGACGCGTCGAGCACAGGGCGCGCCAGCTCGGGCGTGAGCTGAAGCTCCCCGGCTTCCGCAAGGGGAAGGTGCCCGCTCCGCTGGTGCTGCAGCGTGTGGGTCGCGAGGCCGTGCTGGAGGAGGCAGTACGTGACACCCTCTCGAGCTGGTACACGGACGCGATCGAGACCGCCGGAATCGTTCCGGTAGGCGACCCGAAGGTCGAGCTTGGAGACCTTCCGCCGCAGGGAAAGGCACTCGAGTTCTCGATCGAGATCGGTGTGCTGCCGAAGGCCGCGCTTGGCGGCTATGAGGGCTTGGAGGTGCCGCGCCGCGAGCCCGTCGCCGAGCAGGAGCAGATCGACCGCGAGGTCGAGGGGATGCGCGAGCGCTTGGCGCGCCTGGAAACCGCCGCGCGCCCCGCCGCGCAGGGCGACTTCGTCGTGATCGACTATCTCGGATCGCTGCGCGCTGGCGGCGGCACAGAGGCTCAGGTTGGCTCAGACACGGCCGGGCGCGGCGGGCGCCTGGAGCCCTTCGAGGGCGGCGAAGGCCGCGATCAGCTCGTCGAGCTCGGCGGCGGCAACCTGATCCCCGGCTTCGAGGAGCAGCTCACTGGGGCGAGCGCCGGCGAGGAGCGCGTCCTCGCGCTGACGTTCCCCGCCGACTACCCGGCTGAGCAGCTCGCCGGCCGTGACGCCGTTTTCGACGTAACCGTCAAGGAGGTCAAGCGCAAGGAGCTTCCGCCGATCGACGACGACCTCGCGATCGACGCCGGCTTTGACAGCATCGACGAGCTGCGCGAGGACATCAGCGCGCGTTTGATCGAGGCCGACGAGGCGCGCGCCGAGGCCGAGTTCCGCGAGGCGGCGCTCGACGCCGCCGTCGCCGGGGCGAAGGTCCCCGTCACGCCGGCGCTCGTCGAGGCGCGGGCGAAAGAGATGTGGGAGCGGATGCTGCATTCGCTCTCCCACCGCGGAATCTCGCGCGAGGCCTACCTGCAGATCGCCGGGCGCACCGAAGCGGAGATCCTCGCCGATATGTCTGCCGACGCCGAGACGGCGCTGCGCCGCGAGGCCGTGCTCACGGCGATCGTTGCCGCCGAGCAGATCGAGCCTTCCGAGGAGCAGCTGCTCGAGGCGATCGCACCGGCCGCCGGGCGCGAGGAGGTCGAGCCCGTCAAGCTGCTCGAGGACCTGCGCTCGGCCGGGCGCCTCGACGAGCTGCGCGAGGATCTGGCGGCGCGGCTGGCGGTCGAGCTGATCGCCGATCGTGCGACTGCGATTACACCGGCGCAGGCGCAGGCGCGCGAGCAGCTGTGGACGCCTGAGCAGGATCCCGAGGGCGAGCCCGCCGCCGCCGGCTCGGCGGCGGCGGCGCCTGGCAAGCTATGGACCCCCAGCGATTCATGACCGGCGAGCTAGCCTCTTAGAGGAATCCGGGCAACGAAGCGAAACCAAGGCGAGGAATATGAGCCCACTTGTTCCAATGGTTGTCGAGCAGACCTCGCGAGGCGAGCGTGCGTTTGACATCTACAGCCGCCTGCTCAACGAGCGCATCATCTTCCTCGGCACGCCTGTGGACGATCAGATCGCCAACCTGATCGTCGCCCAGCTCTTGCACCTGGAGTCCGAGGACCCCGAGAAGGACATCTCGATTTACGTCAACTCGCCCGGTGGCTCGGTCTACGCGGGGCTCGCGATCTACGACACGATGCAGTTCGTCAAGCCCGACGTGCAGACGATCTGCGTCGGGATTGCGATGTCGATGGGGGCGCTGCTGCTAGCGGGCGGCGCGGAGGGCAAGCGGATGGCTCTGCCGAATGCCAAGATCTTGATCCACCAGGTCTCCTCGAGCTTCGAAGGCCAGGCCACGGACATCGAGATCCACGCGAAAGAGATCATCGACGTACGCGAACGGCTGGATGAGATCATCGCCAAGCACACGCACAAGGACCTCAAGGACGTCAAAAAGGACACCGACCGCGACTACTTCATGAGCTCTGAGGAGGCGAAGGAGTACGGCATCATCGATCGCGTCATCTCCGAGCACTAGGGCGAACTGACCATGGCCAGGCCAACCGACTCCAACGAGCAGCTCCTCTGCAGCTTCTGCGGCAAGTCTCAGCGCCAGGTCAAGAAGCTGATCGCCGGGCCCGGGGTGTACATCTGCGACGAGTGCATCGACCTGTGCAACGAGATCATCGACGAGGAGCTCTCCGCGCCGCCGGCGTTTGACCTCGAGAACCTGCCCAAGCCGCGTGAGATCTACGGTGTGCTCGACGAGTATGTAGTGGGGCAGGATCCCTCCAAGCGCACCCTGTCGGTCGCCGTGTACAACCACTACAAGCGCGTCCAGATGATGATGTCCGGTGACACGGACATCGAGTTGCAGAAGTCGAACATCCTGCTGCTTGGTCCCACCGGCTGCGGCAAGACGCTGCTCGCCCAGACGCTGGCGCGGATCCTGAACGTGCCATTCGCGATCGCCGATGCCACGGCGCTGACGGAGGCGGGTTACGTCGGCGAGGACGTCGAGAACATCCTGCTCAAGCTGATCCAAGCCGCTGACTACGACGTGAAGAAGGCCGAGACGGGGATCATCTACATCGACGAGGTCGACAAGATCGCGCGCAAGGCGGACAACCCGTCGATCACGCGCGACGTGTCAGGCGAGGGCGTGCAGCAGGCGCTGTTGAAGATTCTCGAGGGCACGCAGGCCTCAGTGCCGCCGCAGGGTGGGCGCAAGCACCCGCACCAGGAGTTCCTGACGATCGACACGACCAATGTGCTGTTCATCTGCGGCGGTGCGTTTGCCAACCTGGACAAGGTGATCGAGCGGCGGATCGGGCACAAAGGCGTCGGCTTCGCCGCTGCAATCGAGGCCAAGGCCGAGCGTGACACGGGCGAAGTGTTCGAGCACTGCCTGCCCGAGGATTTGATCGAGTACGGGCTGATCCCGGAGTTCATCGGCCGGTTGCCGGTGGTCTCGGCGGTGCACCAGCTGACGAAGGAGGATCTCGTCTCGATCCTGACCGAGCCGCGCAACGCGCTGGTCAAGCAGTTCCAGCGCTTCTTCTCCTTCGACGGCATCGAGCTGGTCTTCTCCGAGGACTCGCTCACGGCGGTCGCTGAGAAGGGGCTGGAGCGCGAGACCGGCGCCCGCGGCCTGCGCTCGATCATCGAGGAGATTCTGCTCGAGGTCCAGTTCGAGCTGCCCTCGCGCCGCGACGTGAAGAAGTGCGTCGTCACCAAGGAGACCGTCGAGAAGGGGCTGACCCCGACGCTTGTGACCGAAGCTGCGCCCGAAGACGTGCAGGACTCCGCGCCGCGCGAGCAATCGGCCTAGCGCGCCGCGCGCCGATCGCTAGTATCGCCCTGTGTCCAAGTCCAGGCAGTTGGAGCAGAGCTCCTCGCGCGTAAAGAGCACCCTCGGTGCCGTGCCGTGGCTGGTGCTCGCGCGCGGGGCGATGATTCTCGGCAAGCGCTGGAACGCTTTGTCTGCGAAGGAGCGTGCGCGCCTGGCTGAGCTCGTGCGCGAGTCGCACGGGCGCGTCGGCAACCTGAGCGTCAAGCAGCGCTTGGAGCTACGGAAGCTGGCCGGCAAGCTCGATCTCAAGGGGGCGGCCGGCGAGCTCACCTCACTGTGGCGCGGTGGGCGCTCACGGCGCGGGCGCAAGCGCCACTAGGCTGCAGAAGCTGTGCTGTAGCGGACACGAGGAGAACACCCTGAGATGACCGACGAGGACCTCGACAAGCTTTCCACGCACGAGCTTCACGACCGCGCCGTGCGCTACGCCGAGCACCACGTCGACGTCAAGTTCTTCTGGTCGCTGCTCGAGTACATCCCGGTCGCTGAGAAGCTCAGCGGCGACGAGGGCGAGGCCGATTACGACATTCAGTCCTCCAAAGGGCTGATCTCCGACGCCGTTCACAGCGGCGACGGCAAGCTAGGCGAAGCGCTTCGCCCTGTGTTCATCGACTACCTGCGCAAACACCCCGACGCGTAGTGCCTAGCGCCAGCTGGACCGAGGCCCAAGCGGAAGCGCACCTGCGCTCGCTCGAGCTGTTCGGGATGCGCTTTGGTCTGGACCGGATGCGGCGGATGATGACCGTGCTCGGCTCGCCCCAGCAGCGCTACGACTGCATTCACGTGCTCGGCACGAACGGGAAGACCTCGACGACGCAGATGACCGCCGCGATCCTCGAGCGCCACGGCCTGCGCACCGCGACCTACACCTCACCGCACCTCATCTCCTATCGTGAGCGCCTGCAGGTCGGTGAGCGCGATCTCAGCGGCGAGCGCTTCGCCGCGGCGATCGAGCGCGCGGCGTGGGCCGCCGAGCGCGTCAACCGCACGCTCGCCGGCGACGACCACGTGACGCAGTTCGAACTGCTCACGGCCGCCGCGCTGTGGGAGATCGCCGAGCAGGATGTCCAGGTGGCCGTGATCGAGGCCGGCCTCGGCGGCCGCTACGACGCGACGTCCGTGATCGACGCGAAGGTGACCGCGTTGACGAACGTCTCCCTCGAGCACACCCGCTGGCTCGGACCGACCGTGCACGACATCGCCGAGGAGAAGCTCGCCGTGCTCGCACCCGGCGCGACGCTGGCGTTGGGCGCCGGCCTGGCCACCGATGCGCGCTCCGTGGCTGAGCGTGTGGCTCGCGAGCGTGGCGCACAACTCGTCGTGGCGCCGAGCGTCGACTCAGCCGGCCCGACGCTGGCCGCGCGCGGCGCTTTCCAGCAGCGCAACTTCGCGCTCGCGCGGCTGGTCGCGGAAACCTACCTGCGCGGCGCGGGAATCGAGCTCGACGAGCGCGCAGTGCGCGAGGCGGCCGCAGCGACTGAGGTGCCTGGGCGCCTGCAGGTCGTCTCGCGCGACCCGCTGACCATCCTCGACGGCGCGCACAACCCCGACGCTGTGCGCGCGCTTGTGGAGACGCTCGATGAAATCGCTCACGGCCGGCCGCTGGCGCTCGTACTCGGAGTGCTCGAGGACAAGGACGCCGCGGGCATGCTCTCCTCGCTGCTCAGCGTATGCGAGCGCGCCTGGTTCACGGCTCCCCCGAGCTCTCGCGCGCTCTCGCCGGCGGCGCTTCAGTCACTGGCCCGCCAGCTCGGCTTTGGTGAGGTCGCCTGCGAGTCCCGGCCGGAGCGCGCGCTGCGGGACGCCCAGCGCTGGGCGCGCGAGCGCCACGGCGCGGTGCTCGGCACGGGCTCGGTCTACCTGGTCGGTGGCTTGCTCGGGACGCTTGGCCTCCCGAGCACTGGGGAGGAGTCCCGCACGGGCCGGCGAAGGGCGGCAATATGAACGACGACGGTCCTTCCGTTCTCACCATGATCGGCGCGGTGGCGCTGATAGTCGCGCTTGTGATCTTGGTCTTCTTTGCAGCCGGTTACGGATTCGGCCGGTTGTTTCTCTAAACTCGACCGCCCCATGCTTACCCAAGGATCGATCCCGCCGGGCAAGTCCTCACCTCGCGGGTCGTTGGTGTGGGCGCTCCAGGGAGACCACCGGTGACGCTCGCCTACTTCGGCATCGAAAGCAGCGGCCTGAACCTGACCATCGACCTGCTGATCCTATTCGTCGTCGTCCTGTATCTGGCGCTGATCTACTGGACCTACGCTGACGCCAGCCGGCGGATCTTCGATCCGATGCTCATCGGTTGCGCCACGGCAGCCTCGCTGTTCCCTTTCGTGGGCACGATCGTGTACATGATCCTGCGGCCCCCGGAGTACCTGGAGGACGTGCGCGAGCGCGAACTGGAGATGCAGGCGGCCGAGGCGCGGCTGCATGAGCTCGATCATGGGCTGTGCCCGCACTGCGACTATCGGGTGGAGCGCGACTTCATCCGCTGCCCAAGCTGCTTGCGCAAGCTCAAGGAGCGCTGCGTGAGCTGCTCGCGTCCGCTGGACCAGACTTGGACCATTTGCCCCTACTGTGAGACCGAGGTAGCCGGCGCCACCGCTGCTGCTCGCCGCACGCGTCGCAGGCGTGCCTCAACCGAGAGCGACTTGACGGATCCCAGCCGGCCGTTTGCTTCCGAGGAGGAGGATGCCGCCGGAGAGGAGACGGCGGCGCTCGGGCCGCGCGGGACCGGTCGGGCCAGTCGCCCTGGCGGTCGTCCGCGTCCCATCTCCTGATTACTCGCCAACTCGAGCAAAGGAACCTATGGACCGCACCTTGATCCTTGTAAAGCCTGACGCCTTCGCTCGCGGGCTGACGGGTGAGATACTCGCCCGCTTCGAGCGTAAGGGGCTTCAGATCGTGGCGCTTCGCAGCATGACCGTCGGCCGCGAGCTGGCCGAGCGCCACTACGCAGAGCACTCCGAGCGTCCTTTCTTTGGCGAGCTTGTCGACTTCATCACCTCCGGGCCGGTCGTGGCTATGGTCCTGGAGGGCCCCGAAGCCGTCAAGGCGGCGCGCCAGGTGATCGGCGCGACCAACCCACTCGAGGCCGCCACCGGCTCGATCCGCGGCGATTTCGCGACTGAGATGGGCGCGAACATGGTGCACGGCTCGGACTCCGCAGAGTCCGCTGCCCGCGAGGCCGGCCTGTTCTTTCCCGACTCCTAGCCACCGTCGCCGAGCCGCTTTCACTCGTCCTCGCCTCGGGCTCGCCGCAGCGGCGAGAGCTGCTGTCGCGCCTGGGCGTTCCGTTCACGATCAGGGTGTCCGGCGCACAGGAGCTGGAGCAGGGCGAGGATCCCGCAGCGGTGGCCGTGGAGAACGCGCTGCGCAAGGCGCGCGCCGCGCTTGGCTCGGGAGCGGGCGAGGAGCTGGAGGCGATCCTCGGCTGCGACACGATCGTTGTGCTGGATGGTGTGATCTACGGCAAGCCGCCCGATGCGCAGGCGGCACGCGAGACGATCGCGGCGCTGGGCGGACGCACGCACGAAGTGATCAGCGGCCTGGCGCTGCTGCTCCCGCGGGAAGAGCGCACGGCTGTCGCACGGACCAGGGTGACGTTTCGCCTCCTCGACGAGCGGCTGCTGGAGTGGTATGTGGGCACGGAGGAGTGGCGCGGGCGCTCGGGCGGCTATGCGATCCAGGGCGCCGGCGCTAAGCTCGCGCTCGCGGTTGAGGGCGAAGAGGAGAACGTCGTCGGCCTGCCGCTCGCCGTCCTGCTCGACGTCTATCCCGAGCTTCTTTTCGCCTGCAAATAAGCTCGCAACCCTGTCGGCGGCTGTGGGGCGTTCGCTACACTGGCCCGCGGGTATGGCCCGGATGCGCGCCGCCCGCGAAGCGTGGCGCTAGGCGGCGGCGCGTGAGCGAATCCAAGCGTGTCCTCTCTCAATATATGGGCATCTTCAGCTATCTGACTGGATTCGGCGGCCGGGATATGGCGGTCGACCTGGGCACGGCAAACACACTTGTGTACGTGCGCGGGCGCGGGATCGTGCTGTCTGAGCCGAGCGTCGTGGCCATCGACTCGCGGACCGGCGAAGTTCATGCGGTCGGCATCGAGGCAAAGCGCATGCTCGGTCGCACCCCCGGCACGATTCAGGCGATACGACCGCTCAAGGACGGCGTGATCGCGGATTTCGACGTGACCGAGCAGATGCTGAGGCACTTCATTCAGAAGGTCCACCAGAATCGCTGGGCGCACCCCCGCGTTGTGGTGTGTGTCCCCTCGGGAGTCACCGGAGTCGA
>Ga0307372_10006379_pt1 | contig 17286 bp, 13 predicted proteins | sample OX1MG_FD_202533 | JGI IMG/M metagenome (GOLD analysis project Ga0307372, IMG submission 202533) | Soil microbial communities from Risofladan, Vaasa, Finland - OX-1 | ecosystem: Environmental > Terrestrial > Soil > Coastal area > Acid sulfate soil | place: Finland: Risofladan, Vaasa | collected... | reverse complement strand
TCGCGCGCGCGAATAGGTCGGGCAGCGGATCGCGGCCGATCAGCGTCGTGGTCGCGATGGTGGTGACGCCGCCGATCAGGCATTCGCGGGTGTCGAACTCGAAATCCGTGGCCATCGCGTCGTCGCTGAACGTGTCGCCGCTGAGGCCGAGATGCACGTGCGGGTCGAACAACCCCGGCATCACGATCTTTCCCTGTAGGTCGATTTCGCGCCGCGCGCCGCCCAGCGTCTCCTCGGCTCCCACGCCCACGATCCGCTCGCCGGAAATCGCCAGGCCACCCCGGACCGCGCCGCTCGGAGTGACTACCAAGCCATTTTTGAGAAGCAGGTCATTAGTCATATCAAAGCTCCGTTGGTCAAAGCTCCGCCGGCTACGAACTATCGTCAGCGTCGCACGCCAGGCGCCCGCGGTGCAAGCTCAAGCTAACACCGCCGCCGGCGCCCGGCGCGCGACTTGCGCGCTGCGGGCCTAGCGGTGGATCGACTCCAGGGCGCCCGGGTCGAACAGCGCCTTCAGCAGTGCCGGCGAAAACCGTTCCATCACGGGCCCCTGCTGGCGAAAGACCGTCGCGCGCTTATTCTGGACGTCGATCGCGCTCAGATGCCACCAGATCACCGCGTGGGCGCCGTTCATGGTCTCGGCCCAGAACCCGGGCTTGAAGGTTTCGCTGTATTTGTATTCCCACTCGATCACTTTCCACAGCTTGTCCTTGCGGTCGAAGGTCAGCTGATAGCCCGGCGACCATGCGTCGGCGGCCCAGAAGTTGATCACGGCCGAGTAGGGATGGCGCTCGCTCTTCGGCGTACGCAGCGTGACCGCCATCTTTTTTACCGACCACCCGTCGTCGGGGATGACATTGTCCGGACCGAAGTAGCGGACGTAATGGTTGCCCGGGTCATTGATCTCCAGCACATTCTTCCAGCCCAGGAATTTCCAATTCCAGTTGAGTACGCGGTCGTTGAAGCCGTCGAAGTCGTCGATCGTGATATCGGTGCCCAAAAGCGAGTCCGATTTCACCTCGGCCGAAATTCGGCGCACGCGCCGCAAATTGGGAATGTAAGCCCAGGCGTCATCGGCCCGGTACGGATCGCCTTTGTCGGCGTCCTCGAGGTAGCGCCATATGATGAAGGCGGTTCCGCGAATGTCGAACGGGGTCGTAAAGTAAGTCAGGTTCTCCTGCTCGATCTTGTCCGCGCCCGGCAACGGCTGCGCCTTACCGTCAAGATCGGCGAGATGAGCAAACGGGACGCGCGCGTAGAACAGTGTCAGGTAGCGCTCGATGTACTGAGCGCCGCCGTAGTCGCTTTTCACCTCGGCTTCGGTCGGAAAAAGCGTTTTCCACGCCGGAAGGTCGGCCGTGTAGTGTCCCGGCGGCGCGCTGGCCGCCACGAAGTTTGTAGCACCGGAACCGAGGCTGTACCCCAGCCGAATCAATGCCGTATCGACGCTCAGATCGTAGAAGCCAAAATAGAGATAGCGGTAGGTATAGTTCCACGCGGCTTTGTATCCCGCCATTGGGTCGCTCGTACTGAGCCCTTCGTTCGGAAACGGTTGGCCGCAAGTGTAATTCATGATCGCGCCGTCGCTACGTATCTTGACCTGCGAGGCGTACTGCTCGGTACAACGCAGATAGCTGGACGCCGGGGTGTGTGGAATTACGGCGATTATCGGAGCTTTGAAATTGGGAAAATTCAGTTGTTCAAGATAACCGGGCGGAACGAACGGCCGCATCCGCTCCAGGTCCTTGGCGGTCAATACGTCGCCCGTCTTGAAGTCCGGCTTGGCGTCGGCGTACTGCTTAAGCCAGTTTTGAATCGTATCGACCGTGTAGGTGGATGGGTCCGCCGCCCATACCTTGCCCACTGACACGAAACATAACGCCGAAGCTGCGACTAAAACCGCTAAAACCGTGAGCAAGCGAAAGTCCGCCAGCCCGCGACCCCGCACAAAGCTATCCGCTTGTCGCTTCATAGAGATTTGGCTCCTGCTCGCGCCCTTGCACGAGCGATAGATCTTCCAAGGCATCGCACCAGTCCGCGCGCTCGTGAACCGCAGGTGGCCTGGAAGATTTGATAAGCTCCGCCGTTTCGAACCCACGCGCGGTGTAGAAAACTCGATTGCATATAATCCAGCATTTGCCATGCCAGCCGCGGCCCGGATGGCGCACAACGGATTTTTCGCGCTGTTGCACGCCGTTACTAACGCGAAGGTCTCGGGTTTGCGCGCGATGCCCGGGATTTCAGCAACTCGCCGGTATCCAAGGGCATCACGGGAGAGCGCGTCGAACCGAGCTTCCGCGCGCGGTGGTCGGCCCGGCGAATTGCGCGAATTACAGCTGACCAGGAGACCGCGCGGGGCGTCAGCCGCCTTGTTTAGCGCGCTCGATCGATGAAACTTTCACTGGAATTACTCCTCCTCCCGAGCTTGGCCCGGGACCCCGTTTCCCTGGCTGCGTACGCCGGAGTCTTGGTTAAGAGGTCGCTAAGGACCGTGCGTCCCAACGATCCGATTCAAGCAAAATTGTATGCAATCCTGCAAACAGAAAATCGTCTCGCTCCTGCCCACGAATTAGGCGCATGCCGCCTATTCGCCGCACAACAAGTGGCTGGCCCTGCGAGCGAGAATTCTCGATATGCACGCGCCAAACCCTTTTCGGCCGCAATCAGCGCAATCAGGTTGTCCTCGCGAAGGGTCTATGTATACATTTGCTTCGCTATAGCTCTGACGACCACCAGTAACGATGAGCGATGCGCTGAGACCGTCGCGTGAAACCGTCGTAAGTCGTAATGAATACGCACCGTCTAAACCCCGGCGTCCCGTGCGAACTCGCGATGATGCGACGCCGAAATCGTTCGCCAGCGTGACCGGAGACAATAGATGGCGTGGCGCTTAGGAGTCGACGTAGGCGGGACCTTCACCGACCTGTTGCTGATCGACGAAGACACGGGCGAAACCTTTCGCACCAAGGTGCCGACCACGCCCGGCAACCAGGCCGCGGCGGTGCTGGAAGGGATCGACCGCGTATGCGCGATCGCACGGATCAAGCCGTCGGCGCTGGCGGAGTTGATGCACGGTACCACGGCGGCCACCAATGCCGTGCTCGAAGGCAAGGGCGCGCGCGTCGGGCTGGTCACCACCGAGGGCTACCGCCAGATTCTTCAGGTGGCGCGCTCCTACGTGCCTGGGGGGCTGGCGGGATGGATCATCTGGCCCAAGCCCGAGCCGCTCGCGGCGCTCGATGACACGGTGGAAATTCGGGAACGGATCGGGGCTCGCGGAGAGATCGTGCGCGAACTGGATGAAGCGCACGCGCGCGAAGCGCTGAGCTATCTCAAACGGCGCGCGGTCGAGGCGGTTACCGTGTCGCTGATAAACGCCTACTCCAATCCCGTCCACGAGCGGCGCATCCGCGAGATCGCCATGGAGGAGGCGCCCGAGCTTCCGATCTCGCTCTCCAGCGAAATCCTGCCCGAGATGCGCGAGTACGAGCGCACCGTCACCACGGTCGCCAATTCCTACGTCCGGCCAACCGTGGCCCGCTACCTGTCCAGCCTGAGGCGCGACCTCAAGGCGCGCGGGGTCGGCGCGCTGCTCAAAGTGCTCCGCTCCGACGGCGGATTGATGTCGTTCGAAGCCGGCGAGGAAGCGCCGGTGAACATGCTGCTCAGCGGACCGGCGGGCGGCGTCGCGGGGGCGCGATGGATCGCCAAGCAGGCCGGCTTCGACAACGTGCTCACGCTCGACATGGGCGGCACCTCGACCGACGTGTGTCTCATCGAACACGGCGAGCCGCGGGTGCGCCGCGAGACCATGGTCGGCAACGTCGCGGTGCGCGTATCGTCGCTGGATGTCCGGTCGGTCGGCGCGGGCGGCGGCTCGATCGCCAAGGTGCCGGAGCTTACCCGCGCCTTGCGCGTCGGACCCGAGAGCGCCGGAGCCGAACCCGGGCCCGCCGCCTACGCTCGCGGCGGCGTGCAGCCGACCGTCACCGACGCCAACCTGGTGCTCGGCTATCTGCCCGCCGATTTGCTCGGGGGCGCGATGAAGCTGGATCGCGGAGCGGCAGAGCGGGCGGTGGGAGGGCTGGCTTCGGCGCTTGGAATCGGACTGATGGAAGCGGCGGCGGGAATAATCGACGTCGTCAACGAGCATATGTTCGGCGCACTGCGGCTGGTCTCGGTCGAGCAGGGTTACGACCCGCGCGAGTTTGCCCTGGTGGCTTTCGGCGGGGCGGGGCCGCTGCACGCCAACGCGCTTGGCGCTTTGCTCGGATGCTGGCCGGTGATCATACCGCCAAGCCCGGGCGTGCTCTGCGCGTATGGCGACGCGACCACCCGGTTGCGCAATGAGGCGGCGAGCACTTACATCCGGCGCTTTTCCGATACGTCGGCCGGCGACGTGGTGGAAATCCTTGGCCGGCTGAGGGAGAGCGCGGCCGCGGTCCTCGACGCCGAGGGGGTGGCGCGGGCTCAGCAGTCGACCCTCTACCAGACCGACGTACGCTATCACGGGCAGGGCTTCGAGGTGCCGGTCGCGGTGGACCCGGGCGAACTCGAGCGCGGCGGCTTCGAGGTCGTGCGCAAGGCGTTCGACGAAATCCATCGCCGCCTGTTCACCTTCAACCTCGAGGTGGAGCACGAGTTCGTGAACCTGCGCGCGATCGTGCAGGAGAACCGCCGCGAACTCAAACCCACGCTGCTGGCCCAGGGCGGAGCGAGTCCGGATGCGGCGGCCGCGGGCGAAACCCCCATCTGGGCGGAGCGGCGCGCGCTCGCCGCGAAACTCTACGACCGCGCGCGACTGCAGGCCAACAACGTGCTCGAGGGCCCGGCGATCGTCACCGAGATGGACAGCACGACGCTCATCCTGCCCGGCCATTTTGGCGCGGTGGACGCTCTCGGAAATATCCTGATTCGTCCGCGGAAATGATCCTTTTCGGGCGGACGCAACCGTCGCGGCCCCAGGGAGAAGCCGGAAAGATGGCAAAGGCGCAAATCGTCGAACGCAACACCGCGGCGTTTCGCCCGGTCGAGGTCGATACGGTTACCCTCGACATCATCGAGAGCGCGCTGCGCAACGCGCGCTACGAGATGGACGCCGTGCTGTTCCGCACGGCGATGTCGCCGGGCATCAGGGAGCAGCACGACGAATTTCCGATGATCGCCGAGCGCAAGGGCCGCATGGTGGTCGGGCAGTTCGGCTCCTTCATCGGCGGATTCCTCGACGCCTACGCGGGCACGGTCGAGGAGGGCGACATTTTCCTGACCTCCGATCCGTACAAGTGCGACGGCGCGATCAGTCACGCGGCCGACTGGCTGGTATTGCTGCCGATCTACCACGGCGACGGCCGCATGGTCGCATGGGCCGCGATGCTCGGGCATATGTCGGACGTCGGGGGCAAGGTCCCGGGAAGCCTGCCGACCGACGCCACCAGCGTCTTCGAAGAAGGGATGCTCGCGCCGCCGATCAAGATTTATCGCAAGGGCGTGCTGCAGGAGGATCTGCTCGCGCTGGTCCTCAACCACGTGCGGATGCCCCACTGGAATCGCAGCGACTTGAACGCGATCGTGGCCGCGTGCCGCACGGCCGAGCGCCGGGTGATCGAGATGTGCGAGCGCTTCGGAGTCGACCTGTTGGTCTCCGCCATGGAGGCTTCGCTCGAACGCAACCGGCGCGCGATGGCCGAACTCATCAAGCGCTCGATCCCCGAGGACGAGATGGTCTTCGAGGACTACGTGTGCGATGACGGGCGCGGCCACGGCCCCTACAAATTGCGCTGCTCGATGAAGCGCACGGGCGAGCGGGTGAAGCTCGACTGGAGCGGGACCGCTCCGCAGTCCGAAAGCTCGATAAACTTCTACCTCAACGAAAACATGTTCAGGATGTTCTTCGGCATCTACATGATCATGGTTTTCGATCCCCAGATACTTTACAACGACGGCTTCTACGACCTGGTCGACGTTTACATTCCGCCCGGCTCGCTGCTCAAGCCGCACTTTCCAGCGGCGCTCTCATGCCGCACGCACGCGCTCGGCCGAATTTTCGACGTGCTCGGTGGCCTGCTGGGCCAGCGCCAGCCCGAATTTCTCTGCGCGGCCGGCTTCTCCTCCTCGCCGCATCTGATGTACTCGGGGTTCGATGCGCGCGGCGAATGGTATCAGCTCTATCAAATCGGCTTTGGCGGAATCCCGGGACGGCCGGTGGGCGACGGGCCCGACGGACATTCGATGTGGCCGTCCTTCACCAACGTGCCCAACGAATTTCTGGAGGCCTACTTTCCGCTGCGGATCGAGCGCTACGCGACGGTGACCGACAGCGGCGGCCCCGGCCTGCATCGCGGCGGCAACGGAATCGAGATCGTTTACCGCTTTCTCGAGCCCGGGGAGATTTCGATCCACGACGATCGCTGGTTCACCTGCCCCTGGGGCGTCAACGGCGGCCTGCCCGGCGCCCGCAGCCGCAAATTCATCGTGCGCGGCGATGGAACCAGCGAGGTGCTGGCCTCCAAGTGCGATCACGTGAAGGTGAATACGGGCGACCTGCTCCACTACATCACCTGGGGCGGAGGCGGATGGGGCGATCCGCTCAAGCGCGACCCCGCGCTGGTCGCCGCCGAGAGCGCACGCGGACTGCTGAGCGTCGGCGGGGCACGCCGCTATGGGGTGGTCCTTGGACCGGACTTTGCCGTGGACGAGACGGCCACCGCGAAGCTGCGCGAGACGATGGCGGCCGAGCGCGGGACGGTTGCGATATTCGATTTCGGGCCGCCCATCGAGGAGCTCCGGCGCCGGTGCCTCGATGAAACCGGGCTACCGGCCCCCGTCGCGCCGCGCTTTACCCGCATCGTCAGGCCGCAGGGCTGAAGCCGCGCGGACGCGAAGGCCCGGGTTATCGGCCGTTTCGATGGTTGGAGTCTGCGCGAGCGCGGCGGAATGCGCGGCGCGCGCGAGAACATGGCGCGCCGCCAGTACGTGGCACTGCATGACGGAGCGCGCCCATTCGCCGTCGCGCGCCTCGAACGCGGCGATCATCTCCCGATGATGCGACATGCTGCGCAGCAGGTCCTCGTCGCGGTAACGGCGAAAAGTGCCCAACACCAGCGGCAGCTCGATAATCGAAGCGACCAGCGCGACCAGGCGATGATTGCCCGAAGCCTCGACGATAAGTTTGTGGAAGCGGGAATTCTCGATCGCAATTGTGCCGATGCGGTCGGATGTGGACCGGCGCGCCGCGGCATCCATCCGTGCCTGCGCGGCGCGCAGCGCGGCAATCTGCCGGAAGGTGATGCGTCCGGCGGCAAGCTGCGCACCGTACCCTTCGAGCCGCATTCTCAGGTTGAAGACCTCTTCGATATCGCGCGCGTCCCAGGTCGTGACGTAGGCGCGGCGATTGGGGAGAAAGTCGACCAGCCCTTCGGCGCACAGGCGCCGGAGCGCCTCGCGAATCGGAGTCCGGCTGACCTTGCTCAGCGCGGCCAGCAGTTCCTCCTTGAGATGCGTCCCCGGCGGAAAGGAGCCGGTCACGATGCTGTCGCGGACGACCCGGTATGCTTTGCCAGATGCGCGTGCCATGCGAGCTTGCGCCGGATCTTATGCAAATTGCGCAGGTCAAGCCATGCCGGGTCCGATCGCTCGCCGAAGATGGCTGCCTTTCATCAGGGCGGTCGCGCCGCCCGCTACCGCGACTTCCCGGGGGCTGGACTATTGGGCGCAACTGGCATATTTCGACGCAAAGGAGTGAGTCGATGCGCAAGCTGATTCGTTGCGGCAAGCTTTTTACCGGAAACGAGAGTATCGCGCCGCCCGACCACACGCTGGTTATCGAGGGCGACAAAATCGTCTTTGCCGGGCCCACCGCGAAAGCGCCCGAAGCGGGTCCGCACGATGAAATAATCGATCACTCACGGCACTTCGTCATGCCCGGCCTGATCGATTCGCATGTCCATCTGTCCTACGGCAATGCGAAAACCCAGGAAGACATCGACCTCTACGCCTCACTCGAGTTCCGCGCGATCCGCGGCCTGGAAGCCGCACAGCGCGTGTTGCGCGCTGGCTATACGGCGATGGCCGATCTGAGTATCAGCGGCCGCGTCAGCCTGGCGGTGCGCGACGCGATAGAAGCAGGACTTTTTGCCGGGCCGCGAGTCAGCAGCTCGGGACGCGCGCTCACCACACGGCAGGGGCTCGACGACTGGTATCCGCGCTGGATCGGCGTGCCCGACACCTCCATCGGCGTGCTGGTCCGCAACCTCGGCGAAGGAATCGAGGAGCTTCGCGGACAGGTCAAGGACGGCGTGAACTTCATCAAACTGGCCATGGACGGCGACGCGATGAACCCGGCGACCGGCATGATCGCCGGCTTCAATCAGGAGGAGACCTCCGCCCTGGTCACCGAGATCCATCGGCTGGGCAAAAAGGCGGTCTGCCATGCGCGCGGCGCCGAAGCCGTGCGCTACTCCGCGCGCGCCGGCGCCGACGTCATCCTGCACGCTTCATGGATGGACGACGAAGGACTGGAGCTGGTGGTCAAGCACGGCTGCGCGCTGATCCCGACCTTGAGCCTGATCGTCAACAACATCGACTTCACCCAGCCCACCGACGCCTGCTACCCGGCCTTTCCCGACGCGCACAAGCGCGAGCTCGAGGCCGCGGTCAAAGCCCTGGGCAAGGCGCGCGCGGCCGGGGTGCCGTTCCTGGTGGGCACGGACAGCGGCTTTGCGGTCACCCCCTATGGCGAATGGCACGCGCGCGAGCTCGAGCACTACGTGAAATACCTTGGCTTTTCGCCGGCCGAGGCGCTGCGCTGCACGACGGCGGGCAATACTCTGTTGCTCAAGGAGGGCGGCGCGATCGGGCGTCTGGAGGCGGGCTGTCTGGCCGACGTGGTGGCAGTGGACGGCAATCCGCTTCAGGACATCGCGGTTTTGCAGGATCGCTCCCGTATCAAGGCCATCTTCAAGTCGGGCGAGCTGGTGAAGCTGTCGATAAATGACAATGCCCGCCGCCTGAATTCCGAGTTCTCTTACCAGATGTGGAACGATGTCTACACTCAGGAGAGGGTGGCCACACTCCGCGCTCGCGGGCGTACCGCCGCCTGAGTACAAGGTATCCTGTTGGCGATGGCTATTTTCTCGCAATAGGCAGTCGAAAGGAAAGCATATGTCAGAGGCGGTGAAGTACAATAATCCGTCCGGGCTGGCCAAGCCGTTGGGCGCTTACAGTCATGTCGCCAGGGCCAGGGCTTCCGAGTTGGTATTTATCGCCGGACAGGTCGCGGTCGACGAAGCCGGCGAACTGGTTGGAAAAGGCGACATCGCGGCCCAGACGCGCCAGGCCTTCGACAATCTGGGACGCGCGCTTCGCAGCGAAGGGCTCGGTTTCGCCAATGTCACCAAGCTCACCACCTTTCTCGCGCATCCGGAGGCGATCGAAGGGTTCATGGCCGCGCGCAAGGAGATCTTTCCCAAGCTCTATCCGAGCGGCCAATACCCGCCCAACACGTTGCTGGTGATCGATCGGTTGGTGGGCGAACAGTTTCTGATCGAAATCGAAGCCATCGCGGCAGTCCTATGAAGCGCGCCAAGGATTTGCCGGCTGGCGCCCGGCGGGCATCCGGTCTGATGGATATGCGTCCATGACACGCTACACGAATGAATACCTCCGCGGCCTCGTGCGCGAGGACCGGGTCCATCGCAGCATCTATACGGATCCGGAAATCTTCGAGCTCGAGATGGAAAAAATCTTCGGCCGGGTCTGGCTCTACGTCGGACACGATAGCCAGATACCCAATCCGGGGGATTTCCACTGCACCTGGCTCGCCCGTCAGCCGGTGGTGATGACGCGCCATCTGGACGGCACGGTGCACGTGCTCTTCAACCGCTGCGGGCATCGCGGCGCGCGGGTGCTCAACCAGGAATGCGGCAACGCGCGAGTGTTTACCTGCATGTATCACGGCTGGTCGTTCCGGCCCAACGGCGAGCTGTCGGGGGTGCCGATGCGCCGCGACTTTCCGGAGACGGTGCTGGTGGAGCCGCGGTCGGGGATGGCCAGGCTGCCGCGGGTCGAGAGCTATCGCGGCTTCGTTTTCGCAAGCCTCGACCCCGCCGTGCCGCCGTTGTTGGAATACCTGGGCGAGGCGCGCTGCGGAATCGACGAGTTGGTTGATCGTTCGCCGCAGGGCGAGATCGAATTCTGGGCCGGCTGCCATCGCTATGAATACAACGGCAACTGGAAGCTCCAGTTCGAGAACATGGCCGACATGTACCATCCGCCGGCCTGTCACGCGTCGACCGTCGGACCCGACGGTCGTCAGTTCTCGCGCCGCCCCGGCAACCGGGGCGCCAGCGCGCCCTTCTTCGCGGACAACGGCGAAGCGATAGTGGCCCAGACCGGCGTGCGCGGTTTCGCCAACGGCCACAGCTCCGAGGCGTCGCTGTTCCGCGAAGAGCAAGCCGGCGGCATCTGGGACGACTACCGCGCGCTGATGGTCCGGCGCTACGGCGAGGAGCGAACCGCCGACATCCTGAAGAACCGCCGACACAGCATGACGCTATTTCCAAGTGTCGACGTCCTTATCGCCCAGACCTCGGTGCGGGTGATCCGCCCAATCGGCGTCGACCGGACCGAGGTCCGAGTCTATCCGGTGCGGCTCAAGGGAGCGCCGCCCGAAATCTCGATCGACATCGTGCGCTTCGTTAACCTGACTCACGCGGCCGCGTCGTTCATCCAGAGCGACGACCTCGAGGCCTTCGAGCGCTGCCAGCAGGGCCTCGCCAGCGGCGGCACGGACTGGGTGCTAGTGGCGCGCGGTTTTGGCCAGGAGCTGGACGAGGGCAACGGAGTGTTGTTCGGCGATCGCTCGAGCGAGGTCGGGCAAAGGTTTCAACACTACGCCTGGCGCGACCTGATGAGCGCTGCCGATGTCAGATAGTGCCGGAGGATATATGTCCTCGATAACCAGGGTTGCCCTACGGCCCGAGACTCCGAGCGAATCCCGGCTCACGCTGGCCGACTTGCAGCAGTTCGTCGAGCACGAGGCGGCGCTTCTCGATGAGCGGCGGTTCGAGGAATGGATGGGACTGTTCGCCGATGACGGGGCCTACTGGGTGCCGGCCGGCCCCGGGCAGGAGAGCCCATTGAACCACGTTTCCCTGTTTTACGACGACAAGCCGACCCTCGGGATCCGGGTCCAGCGCCTGCGCAATCCCGCGATTCACAGCCAGATTCCGCATTCGCGAACGGTCCGGCTGGTCGCGAACTTCAAGCAGGAGACTCACGATGCCGACCCGTCGCTCTACCGGGTGACGTCGAAGTTCGTGATGCTGGAAGACCGGCCCGGGTCCGAGCGGCGGCTATTTGGCGGCCGCTACACCCATGTTCTGCGGCGCAAGGGCGACAGCTTGGAGATCGTGCTCAAGCGCGTCGACCTCACGGACTGCGACCGGAGCTTTCCCGCCCTGACGCAGCCGTTCTAGGACGAATGGCGCCGCTCAATGTGAAAGACGCGAACGACGGCACGAGACCGCGCCGTTTAAGCCCGGTAGTTGGAGGCGAGGACATGGCCCTGATGACGGTTCCGGTTATCGACGTCGCCGCGTTTTTGTCGGGTGACGCCGAAAGCAAGCGCAAGCTGGCCGCCGAGGTCAACCGTGCCTGCGAAGACATCGGCTTTTGGATCATGACCGGCCACGGCATCGAGCGCGAGTTGTGCAACGAGCTCTTTCGAGTGAACCAGGAGTTCTTCGACCTGCCGGTTGCGGAAAAACTGAAGTGCCGAATCGATACTTCGCGCCAGCGCGTGGTTTCGTTCTCCTCGCGCCGCGGCTATCTGCCGGTGGCATCCGAAGCTTTCTCTTACAGCCGTCTGGTCCATAGCCCGGGCGACTTGCGCGAGTCCTTCAGCCTGGGACCGATCGATGTGCCGACCGACAGCTACTTTCATACGGAGACTGCGCAACCCCACTTCGCGCCGAACCTATGGCCGGAAAGGCCCGCCGAGCTGAAGACCCTGTGCCTCGAGTACTATCGGCGGATGTCGCGGCTGAGCGAAGTGGTGGCGCGAATATTCGCCCTGGCGCTCGGGCTCGAGGAAAACTATTTCGAAGACCGGATGGACAAGCATACCTCGGCCCTGCTCATCCATCATTATCCCGACCAGCCGGACGAGCCACTGCCCGATCAGTTGCGCACCGGCGCACACAGCGACCTCGGCATGTTTACCATTCTCCGCACCGAGGATGAGCATCGGCCGGGCGGTTTGGAGGTGCGCAATCGCGCCGGCGCGTGGGTCGAGGTGCCTGCCATCCGCAATTCCTTCGTGATGAACATCGGCGACATGATGATGCGCTGGACCAACGACCGATGGATCTCGACCATGCATCGCGTGCTCAACCCGCCGCGCGCGCGGGCGGTGGGCAACCATCGGATGTCGGCGCCGTTCTTCTATTATCCGAACTACGACACCGTGGTCGAGTGTTTGCCCAACTGCAGCAGTGCCGGCAATCCTCCCAAGTACCCACCGGTAGCCTGCGGCGACTACCGGATGGAACGCATTTCCCGTGTCATGAATTTCGCCCGCTCGCGCGGGGCGGCGGTGGACGAGACCCGGCCCTCGGCGGCTTCGAGCACGGAGCGCTGAGAGACCGCGGACTCATCGGTTCCGGCAAAGGCCGACCAATACAGGAGATTTGGAAATGGGCAGAATCGTAACCGTGGCGGCAGCACAGCTTGGTCCGATCGCCAGAAACGACAGCCGCAAGGTGGTCGTCCGCCGGCTCATCGATCTGATGCACCAGGCGCACGAGATGAAATGCGAGGTGATAGTTTACCCGGAGCTCGCGCTGACCACGTTTTTCCCGCGCTGGTGGATGGAAGATCGGGAAGAGATCGACAGCTTCTTCGAACATGCGATGCCGGGACCCGACACCAGCGTGCTGTTCGACGAAGCCCGGCGCTTGAAGATGGGATTCTATCTCGGCTACGCCGAACTGGCGGTCGAAAATAAACAGCAGCGCCACTACAACGCCTCGATCATCGTCGACCGCGAGGGCCGGCTGGTCGGCAAGTACCGCAAGATACATCTACCCGGCCATGCCGACCATCGGCCGAACTACCCGTTCCAGCATCTCGAGAAGCGCTACTTCGACGTCGGCAACCTGGGCTTTGGCGCTTGGCGCGCCTTCGACGGAATCGTCGGCATGTGCATCTGCAACGATCGCCGCTGGCCGGAGACCTATCGGGTGCTGGGCTTGCAGGGGGTTGAGATGGTGATGCTCGGATACAACACGCCCAGTCACGTTCCATGGGTGCCCGTATACGACCATCTGACCGGCTTCCATAACCACCTTGTGATGCAATCCGGGGCCTATCAGAACAGCACCTTCGTGGTGGGCGTGGCCAAGGCCGGGGTCGAGGAGGGATGCGACCTGGCGGGCGGCAGTTGTATCATCGCGCCGTCCGGAGAGATCGTCGCCCAAGCCGTCAGCAAGGGCGACGAACTGGTGGTGGCACGCTGCGATCTCGACCTGTCGCGGGCCAACAAGGAAGGGCTCTTCAACTTCGCCCTTAACCGCGAGCCCGAGGCCTACAAGCTGATCACTGAACGGCGCGGAGCGATACCACCGGCGTAGACCCGGCGAAGACCGGGCATAGACCTTGATGGGTCGCGACTCGGCGCTCGCGGACGAAGCTCTGCGGATCGCTCTGCCTTGAGGATGCGCGGGAGTCTAAAAACTCCCCGGAAATCCTATCTTTTTGCTGTCCTCTACCTGATCAAGATTCCTCTCTCTATCCCGAAATCCAGCCTATGGCTTGGATTCACTATCGCCTATGCTCTCGGTCTCTTTGCGGTCACTTCTAAGCACCCTAAAGGACCACCAATTATCGATATTCGATAATAGCCATGAGAATGGCCATAAATGATGATTAAAGATAGCCTAAAGAAAATGTAGGAGCTTGACAAACAGCATAGATTGGTAATAATAGGCGAACATAGAGGACGTTAATCGTACATGACTGAGATTACTGCATGATTGATTGAGAGATAGCTCGCGGATGAAAAAGGACAATGCCATGATTCGACCATCAGGTCTCTCCAAAGGGCAGGTCGCAGTTGTCATGCTGCTGGTCATGCCTGTGCTCCTTGGTGTTATAGGACTCGGCGCCGATATCGGCGTGCTCTATTACAACTGGGTGGTGCTTCAGAAGGCGGCCGATGCGGCAGCGCTCGCGGGCGCCTCGCAGCTCACGGGCGATCCGGCAACCACAACCGATTCGACGGTCGTCAGCACCGGAACCCAGTACGCCAAGAGCAACGGCATCACCAAGGCTTCCGACACCATCCTCGTCTCACCCGCCGCCGACGATAAGTCCGTGACCGTCAAGCTTTCGCGGCAGGTGCCTTACTACTTCTTGCAGTTAGTGGGCCTGAAATCGGGCAGCGTGAAAGTGCAGGCGACGGCTGGCGTCCAGCCGACCAATGGAGTTTGTCAGGCAGCCCCGTTTGGATTGCCATGCAGGCAGAACTGCAACGGCAACGGCTGCTATGGCCAGAATGCCGCGCCGGGCGCGGGTGACGCGAGCTGCGGCGGAGCCTACGAATTCAACACGAGCAACTTGTCCGCAGGGACGCAGATCCAATTGAAGTCCGACTGGAGCATCACCGGAGTTCCAGGCAACTGGGACCCGTTGGCGATCGGCGGCAGCGGCTCTTCGACTTACCGGTCGAACATCGGGCACGGGGAAGCTCAGACCATAAAGGCCGGAGACACGCTGCCGACGGAGACCGGAAACATCGTCGGCCCCACCGGCCAGGGCTTCAGCGACCGTGGACTGACGCTGCCTAATTCGACGGTCGCTCAAGTGCCCGCCTCGGGCTATTCACCTCTTTCGCCGACCGATCCGCACATTGTCGTCGTGCCGTTGGTCGACTACACCGCGGCTGGCAAGAACGGCAAAACCAACGTGCCCGTGCTCGATTTCGTCACGCTCTACGTAACGGGGCTGGTGGGCAACAACAACACGATTGTTGCGACGGTGATTCCGCCGATGCCGACTTGCAGCACGCCGACCACGTCGACTCAGATCGACGGCACCGGGCTCAAGGCGGTTCTGTGCTCCGATAGCGGCTGTCCCTCAGCGCAGGCCTGGCCGAGTATGTAACGACACGCAGCGACGAAGCGCGATCCGTCGAACACCCTGAACCCCTCGAACGCGCGGGGCCGGAGCCCTCCCTCCGGCCCCGCTTTCGCTTCACTGCGCCGGAGGCCGGCGCCCGCTCAGGGCTCCTGCACGCAGCACTCGGCAATCTCCGCATTGGCCCGGTCGTTGTCGACCGGATTGAGATGCGGATGGCCGCTCAGAAGGCCCCACACGAATTCTTCGCGGATGTAGTAAACGCGGGTGTGCGCGTCGATCTCGACCTGGTCGGCGCTTTCGCTGCCCTCCACGCTGCAGCGGATCTGGCCGGACCCGCCCGGCACGACGAAGGCATGATAGCCGCCGGGACCGATACGCGCGCTGTCCTCACCGCAGGTCACCGCCGGGCGGAGCAGCGACGAGCCATAGTGGTAGGGCCGATAAACGTAGATTACCGCATTGTCGGGAGGTGCCGACGCTCTTTCAAACGGGCGCCCCCGCACCGCGCATCCGATGGCGAACAGGGTCGCGACGCCGAGCAGGATTGCCGCACCGAGGCGTTTCACTCACTTGTCCGCCGCGGGCGCCGCTGGCTGGTCGAAAGCCGGGGGAGCCGCGGGCTGGCCGGGCGCCGCGGCGACCGCGGGCTGGCCGGGCGCCGCAGCGACCGCGGGCTGGCCGGGCGCCGCGGCGACGGCTTGCGCCAGGCGGGCCTCGTCGCGGTAGAGCTTCTGATCGATCTTCTCCCGCACCGCGGCGCGTGCGGCCTCTTCCACTTCCCGGTGAGTCGGTTCCTTGTACAATGTGTACGACTTCGAGAGGTGTACTTTGGCGGTGTAATCGCCGAGCACCCGGTCGCCGTCGGTGATCGAGAGCTGCGCAAACGCGGTCACGCCGAGATCGCCCAGCGGCGCTCCCACGTAAGTAACCGGATCGAACGCGGTCACGATCAGCGGTATGTGGTAGTCGTCGTGGGTCAGTTCCTCGCGATAGGAAAATGTCACCGCCGAAGTGCTCGAGAGCGACATCGCCACCGCTGGCGGAACCGCGTCCGGCTCGCCATCGGCCAGGCGCCCTTTGAAAGGCAGCGGATGGGCGGGCGCCTCGGTCACCGCCAAAGCGGCGGCGGGCTGCCGCATCGCGCATCCGGAGGCGACAGCCGCGGCGAGAAAAAACAGCCCCGGAATAAATTCAGCTCTCATCACTCTCTCATCATTCTCCCAAGATGGCGCTCCCAAGATGGCGCCATCCCATGATGGCGCCATCCCATGATGGCGCCGCGACCGCCGCTGGCAAGGCGCGCTCCCTGATTGGGAACAGTCAGCGCCGCGCGGCCTTATCCGCGATCCGGCGTTCCTCGAGGTCAGCGGCCCCATCGGGCTCCGCGTGCATTACAATACGCGCCGCGGGAGCCTCCGGTTGCAGCAGAAAGCCGGAACCGAGCCCCGCGAGGTTAGGACATCCGATCTGGCCCATCACGAGATCGATTTCCCTGCGCAGGATCTCGATCGCCCTTTGCACGCCGGCGGGGCCGCCGGCGGCGGCGCCATAGAGCGTCGCGCGGCCGACGAAAACGAAACGCGCTCCCAGGCACATCGCGGTCAGGATATCGGCGCCGCGCCGCACGCCGCTATCCAGCATCACGGTGACCTTGTCCGCGACGGCCGCGCAAATCGCCGGCAGCATCTCGAGCGGAGCCGGCGCCCGATCGAGCTGCCGTCCGCCGTGATTGGAAACCATGATTCCGTCGATTCCGATCTGCGCGGCGCGGACGGCGTCGTCCGGATGCATGATCCCTTTGACCACCAGATGGCGCGGCCACAGGCGGCGGAAGTTTTCGAGGTCGCGCCAGGTCACGCTGCACGGAATCTGCCTCGCCACGAAGGCGGCGATCGCTTTGGCGCTCGCGCCGGGTTCGGCGTAGGGCGCCCAGTTGTCGAAGCGCGGGATTCCGCGGCGCAGATAGCCGGCGATCCACAGCGGATGCATCAGGGCTTCCAGCGATTTCGACCATTTCAACTTCAACGGCAGCTCGAAGCCGTTGCGCACGTTGCGCTCGCGCTTGGCGGGCACCGGCACGTCGACGGTCAGCACCAGGGTGCCGAGGCCGGCATCGCGCGCGCGCCGGATCAGATCTTCGGAAATCTTTTT
>Ga0307372_10006377_pt1 | contig 17290 bp, 20 predicted proteins | sample OX1MG_FD_202533 | JGI IMG/M metagenome (GOLD analysis project Ga0307372, IMG submission 202533) | Soil microbial communities from Risofladan, Vaasa, Finland - OX-1 | ecosystem: Environmental > Terrestrial > Soil > Coastal area > Acid sulfate soil | place: Finland: Risofladan, Vaasa | collected... | reverse complement strand
GGCTGGACCTGACCCGGGACCGGTCCCGGCATGCCCAGCGGATCGAGAAGCTGCTCGAAGACGCCCTGATCAAGCTGTCGTCGGTGGCCACCGACATCATGGGCAAGTCCGGCCGGGCGATGATCGGAGCGCTGATCGCCGGGGAACGGGACCCGCAGGTAATGGCCGGCCTGGCCCGGGGCCGGATGCGGGTCAAGCACGCCGCGCTGGTGCAGGCCCTGACCGGCCGGTTCGACGCCCATCACGCCGAGCTGGCCGTGATCCTGCTCGGCCAGTACGACGCCCTCACCGTGCAGATCGACGCCCTCACCGCCCGCATCGAGGCGCTGATCGCCGCGATCCCCGCCGCCCGCGGCGTGGACGCCGGCGGAACCACCGGTCCCGGCGCCGGCACCGGCAGCGATGCGGCCGTGCTGGCGGCGATCGACCGCCTCGACCAGGTCCCTGGCATCGCGCGGCACACCGCGCAGGTCATCATCGCCGAGATCGGCCTCGACATGAGCGTCTTCCCCACCGCCGGGCACCTGGCATCCTGGGCGAAGCTGTCGCCCCGCACCATCCAGTCCGGGCCCAAGAACCGCTCCGGCAAGACGGGCAGGGGCAATCCCTACCTCAAGGGCGCCCTCGGCGAGGCCGCGACCGCCGCGGCGAAAACCAGCACCTTCCTCGGCGAACGCTACCGGCGGATCGTCAAGCGCCGCGGCAAGCTGAAAGCCCTGGTCGCGGTCGCCCGCTCCATCCTGGTGATCATCTGGCACCTCCTCGCCGACCCCGCCGCCCGCTACTGCGACCTCGGCTCCGGCTACTACGCCAGCCGCACCGACAAAGACCGCAAGACCCGCAGCCACATCCGCCAGCCTGAAGCCCTCGGCTACACCGTCACCATCGCCCACGCCGCCTGACCCGCAGCGCGCACCCAGGCTCCCGCCGGCGATCACCGGCCAGGGCCCGCTCCCGCGAACCCCGCCATCGCTGGCCGGGTTCGCTGCCGCGCTCCGGCTGAGGCAGGTATTTTCGGTTCAGCGCACCCGCGCCGGATCGTGTGCCGCGCCGGCTTAGTCGTGCTCTCCGTTGTGCTCCTGGTCGTGGTGCCAGCGGCGCAGCTGGGCGAGTTCGGCCCGCCGTTGCGTGAGCATGACGCGGGCGAGGGCCCGGGCTCGCGGACTGGCTCCCGAGCGCAGCTCGGCGCGGCACAGCGCGAGCTCGGCGGTGTGGCTGGTGATCATGGCGTCTAGCCAGTGATCGTTGAAGTCGTGCCCGTGCTGGCGGGCCATTTCGTCCCAGTCATGGGTGCCCATCATGCCCGGACCCATCCCGGTCGGCCGGGGTGGCGCCGGGAGCGTAGGGGGACGGGGCGGGCTGGTGCCACTCGCCCATGAGGTCACGCATGTGCTGGGTTTGGCTGTCATGCTCACGCAGGTGGCCGGCGAACTGGCGCAGCTGGGCATCGGTGGTGTGCCCGGCCACCAGGGCGGCCAGGGCCGCGGACTGGCTCTCCAGCCGGAGCGTGCCGGTGGTAAACGCGATATCGGCAGCGTTGAACGCTGTCGCGGGCGCGCTCGTCGGCGGGGCGGACGTGGCCGGGGCGGACGTGGCCGGGCTGGCCGGGGTGGCACTGGATCCGCAGGCGGTCAGCGGTGCTGCGGCGATCGCCGCCGCGGCGCCGGCGGCCAGCCAGCGGTGCTGTGGAGGTACTCCCTGTGGCCGTTCGCCCGGCGAGGCGGGCAGCGTGGGAGACGTGGGCCACCAGTTCGCGGCCGTGATGGCCGGACTCATATCCGGGGGCACGACCGGAGTTCGCCGCCGGGGCGATCCGGGACGCGCTGGCCATCTTGTGCGTCACCGTGACGCGGCTGCCGGGATACGCGCCCCCGCAAGGGCAAGATCGAGAGGCTGCACCGCACCATCGACTCCACGCTGCTGTGCGGGCTGCCCGGGTTCACCGGCGGCCCGCGGGACGCGGCCGGGAAGCTGTACGGCCCGCTGGATGACCGGGCCGCGGCGCGGGCACGGGCGCCCGCCGGCGGAGCATCCGCGCCGATGCGGATCGAGCGGCTGGCCGGGCGGTTCGCCGCCTGGGCGGACTGGCACAACACCGAGCGGCCGCACGCCGGGCTGGATGGCCGCATGCCGCTGCAGGCGTGGCAGGACGACACGTCCGCGGTGCAGCGGATCAGCGACGACGAGCTGCGGCACCTGATGCTGGTCGGCGAGGAGCGCACCATCGGCAAGGACGGCATCCGCCTGGGCGGCCTGGCGTACGTGGCACCGGAACTGCAGGGCCGCCGCGGGCAGAAAGTTCAGGTCCGTTACATGCCGCACGACAACCGGTCCGCCGAGGTGTACCTGGGCAACCGCGCACCTGTGCACCGCCTACCCCAGCGACCAGCTCAGCCCCGAGGACGCCGAGCAGTTCCGGGCGCACGCCCGCGACGAGGCCCGCCGCCTGTCCGCCGAGCGGCGCAAGGCCACCGCGCGGACGCGCGCCGAGCTGGCCCCGCTCACCGGCTCCGGCCCTGCTCAGGACGGCCGCCTGATTCCCGCTTCCGCAGAGCCTCCGCTGGTCGGCCGACGGCGCGACGACCGGCTGCGGGCAGCGGCCCGCACCGACCTGCTCGGGCTGCGCCAGCCCGGCGCCGTGCCGCCGGCCGTGGACTCGGAGGCGTGATGCCGCGCCATTTCGCCGGGCTGGACGGCGCCGCCACCCTTGGCGACCGCCCAGTTCCAGCTGGCCGCCCGGATCGTGGCCGACCTGATCGCCAACTGCGCGACCGGCGTCATCCACGGCGCTGCCGGCACCGGGAAAACCTACGCGTCGAGGCGGCGCTGGAAGGCCTGGACGGCGCCGCGGTGATCACCTGCACGCTGGCTTCCCGGCCCGGCCCACGATGCGGCTGGTGGCCGACGAGCTGCTCCGCGCGCTCACCGGCACGGCCGACCCCGGCCACCGCAACCGTTTCTACCTCACCGCCGCGCTGACCAGCCTGCTGTCCGGGCCGCCGCGGCTGGTGGTCATCGACGAGGCGCAGCGGCTCAACGGCGACTGCATCGAGCTGCTGCGCCACCTGCACGACCACCCGCAGACCCGGTTCGCGCTGCTGTACATCGGCGGCGACGGCTGCTGGGAGGTACTGTCCCGCGAGCCGATGCTGCGCTCCTGGGTCTTCCGGCGGCTGCCGTTCCAGCCGCTGCCGCGGCCCCATGTCCCGGCGCTGATCCGGGGCTATCACCGCATCTACGACGGCGCCCCCGACCAGCTGCTCGTCGGCATCGATGACACCTACGCCCACGGCACGTTGCGGGACTGGGCCGTGTTCACCCACACCGCCGCGGCGCTATGCGCCGAAGCGGGCCGCTCGCAGGTCGACGAGGCCGTGGCCGCTAACGCTTACTCCCTGCTCGGCGGCGGCATCCGGTGACCAGGGCCGCCGCGCGGCAGCGGACGGTCATCGTGGGCAACCCCCAGGGACTGCCGGTGAACTCGGGGCAGCTGCCTGAACGGGCACAGCCGCGGAGGCCGCCGGGGCTGCGGGCACCGGAGCGGCCAGGGACTGGGCGCGCTGGTCCGCGGCGGCATCGCCGCCGGGCAGGCCCGGGTCGGCGGGGACCGGGACAGCGGCAGCGGGGGCAGGCGGCCCATGGCGCCGGCCCCCGCGATCACGGGCGTGCCGCCGCTACCCGCGCGGCTGCGCCGCGGGAGGGGGAGATGATGCCGAACGGCACCCCGACCATGGCCGCGTCCGGGTCGTCCAGCCGGACCATGCGCGCGGACCCCAGGTCGGCGCCGTTTTCCTCCAGCTCGGTAATCGTGCCCATGACGAATGCGACGGTCGGGCGGACCTGCTCCGCCCAGGCGGCCGGGCTCAGCCGGTCCCAGTTCCCGGCCAGGAGCAGCCGGCCTCCCATGACCGCCAACACCTGGACGCGGACCCTCCGCTGCCCAGAAGACCTGGCGTCGGGGGCCACCCGGACGAGCGCGTCACCGCCGTGGGCGCCCAGCTCGTGCCGGTGCAGGTGCTGAGCGGTGAACCCGCTTCTGGGCTGGTTCTCCAGCGACGTGACCAGCAGCCAGTCCCCGTCCGGAGGCGGGGCCAGCCCGGCCAGGGACAGGACATCGAGATCGTCACGATCGAGGGGCAGGGCATCCGGGATACCCGGCATCCCGCCGTCAGGCCCAGCCGGGCCGTCGGGCGCCGGCAGGCCCGACCCGGTCTCGGGGCCACGGGTACTAGCAGTCACGATCACGCACCTCCAGGGTTACCGATGGGGGCTCGCCGCCCGCCGGGGGCGCGCGGCGCACCTGATCAGCGCTCGACTCCGCCCCGCACGTCAAGTCCGCCCGCCGGCCGTGGCCCGCGCGGCACCCGGCGCGCCTCCGCCCCGGACCCGCGCCACCGGGGCCCTGCACCCCGATTCGTGCCCGTGCGGCCCGCACGGGCACGGACGGCATCCGGTCGGTCGGCCCGGCCCGGTGACCGCACCGGGCGGCACGACGCCACCGGCGGCGGGAGGCGCGCACGGCGGCACGGCAGGTCACGCGGCGGCGGCTTGACCGCTCGCGGAGGCCTGTGCGTGCATGCGCCACGCCGCACGGACACCCCGCTCCCGCCTGCCGCATACCGCTCCCGCCTGAGGCGGGACCCGACACGAAGGAGGAGTCGCCGTGGCCGGCGACCCGGATGACCTGCTGACCATCACCGAGGTGATCACGGCCCTGCGGGTCTCCCGGTCCGCCTTCTGGCGGTGGCGCCGCCGCGGCACCGGCCCCCCGGTGGTCCGACTGCCCGGCGGGGACGTGCGGATCCGGCGGGCAGCGCTAGCCGCCTGGCTGGCCAGCCAGCACGACAACCAGGAAGAAGAGGACACCGCAGCATGAGCACCTACGACGTCAAGATCTGGGACCCCCGCAAGATCACCGACACCGCCAAGGGCCGGTGGCGGGTCCGGTGGATCGTCGCCGGCCACGAGAAAGGCCGGTCCTTCGCCGCGAAGCCGCTGGCCGACGGGTTCGCCGGCGACCTGCGGCAGGCCATCCGCGACGGCACGCCCTTCGACGAGGCCACCGGCCTGCCCGTCACTTCCGCAGCCCCGCCGCAGGTCACCTGCGGTCACGAAGCTGAAGTCCTAAAACCGCGCGGCGAGGTCGAGGGCCAGGCTCCGCGCCTGCTGCACAGTCCACTTCCGGGTCGGGTGCAAGGTGATGCCGCCCGCGGCATCAGGCGGGATGCCGGGCTCCATGACTCAGCAGCGAAAGCCGCCGCATCCGCGTATTCTTCATTGTCATCTTAGCTAAGGGGGAGGCGTCCGGTAAGGCGGAAAAGGCTGGGTAGGCTCAGGCGGTATAGGATTGCCACTTGAGGACAGTGAGCACAATGCGGAACCTAAAGTCGCGAAAGGAGATCCATGAAGCGGGCCATGATTACGGGTATTACTAGCCAGGATGGGTCTTATCTCGCCGAACACTTGATGAGCGAGGGATACGAGGTGTGGGGATTCGTCCATGGGGAAGGAAGCCTTCGTCTCCGCCGGATCCGGAAACTCCTCGATAATGTTCGGCTAGTCCAAGGAGACCTGCTCGATTTGCGCAGCCTACTCTCGGGTATAGAGCGGGCTCAGCCAGACGAATTTTATAATCTCGGGGCGATCTCGCATGTGCCCACATCGTGGCAGCATGCAGAGTTGACTGGCGAAGTAACTGGGCTCGGCGTGCTGCGCGTTCTGGAGGCGATCCGCGCCTTCAGTGATATCAGCGATTCGCGCACGCCGCCAGGCGGGCAGATCCGCTTTTACCAGGCATCATCATCAGAAATGTTTGGCTCTGCGCAGGAATCGCCACAGACTGAGCAAACCCCCTTCCGCCCGTGCAGTCCTTACGGAAGCGCGAAAGTTTATGGTCACTTTCTTACCCAGCTCTACCGGCAGTCGTACGGAATGTATGCCGTATCGGGAATCATGTTTAATCACGGGTCACCCCGGCAGGGCACTGAATTTCTATCTCGCAAAGTCTCACTCGGCGTGGCGAGCATAAAGCTCGGGCGTGAGGAGCATCTTCGACTAGGCAGGTTGTCAGCGCGGCGAGACTGGGGATTTGCTGGCGACTATGTCCGCGCTATGCACCTGATGCTTAACCAGGAGGAGGCGGAGGATTACGTTGTCGGCACAGGCGTGACCCATTCAGTGGAGGAATTGGTAAGCCAAGCATTTCAGGTCGCAGGGCTCGACTGGCGGGAGCACGTTGTCTGTGACACCTCGTTTATTCGGCCAATCGAGGCCAAGAACCTCTGCGCGGGTTGGGCAAAAGCAAAAGAAAATCTTGGCTGGCAGCCAACCGTGGGATTTGATCGGCTTATAGAGACCATGGTGGAATCTGACCTCCGACTCCTCTCCCAGGAAGGATATCTTGATCAGGGATAGCCAGATCTTCGCTGCTTTCGGTTGCGATGTTCGCGGCTAAGCCGCAGGGATTAGGCCTGACCGGGAATTGCCTTAGTTATGTGTTCTATCCGCGTCCTTGACTGTTGCCTTAATCAGGCTTAGATCGGCATCCACCATCATAGTGACTAGCTGCTCGAAGCGGACAGAGGGCTTCCACCCCAGTATGCTTCGTGCTTTGGAGTTGTCACCGCAGAGATCTGGCACATCAAGAGCGCGGAAGAAGCGCGGATCCTGGACTACGTACTCTTGCCAGTCCGAAATGCCAACTCGGGAGAATGCTAGCTCCACGAACTCGGTTACTGAGTGCGATTCTCCTGTGGATATCACGAAGTCATCCGGTTCCGAGTGTTGCAGAGTCAGCCACATCGCCTCCACGTAGTCGCCAGCAAAACCCCAGTCTCGCCGGGAGTCGAGGTTACCAAGAGCAAGCTTTGACTGAAGTCCTAGGGCTATGCGTGCGACCGCGACGCTTACTTTACGAGTGACGAAATTTTGCCCGCGCCGCGGTGATTCGTGATTGAAGCATATTCCGGTGGCGGCAAATATGCCATATGCTTCGCGATACATTCGGGTTGCGTGGTGACCGAGCACCTTGGCAATCGCGTATGGACTTTGAGGCTGGAATTCTGTTAGTTCTGAATAAGGCAACGCGCCAGAACTGACACCGAACATCTCGCTGCTTGATGCCTGGTAGAATTTTATATTCGGAGCGGTTGCGCGCAATATTCTCAGGGTTTCCAGGATGTTGACAGGGCCGAATCCGGTCACATCCAGCGTTGCTCTAGGTTCCGTGAATGAAAGATCAACCGCAGATTGCGATCCCAGGTTGTAGATCTCATCTGGCCGGGCCTCTTCGCAGGCTCGAATCAACGAACCTATATCCGTCAGGTTCCCGTGAATCAGCTGTACGAATGGCAACTCGCGGGCTACCCGTGAGTCGTCAGTACGAACGTCGTGGACAAGGCCGAAAACCTCGTAGCCTTTTCCGTGAAGGAATTCCGCAAGGTATCTGCCATCCTGGCCGCGGACTCCTGTTATTAGCGCTCGAGGCACGATTTATCTCCCACAGTTCGACCTGATGCTTCTGCTTAGCCTGTGCCTCTAGCCGCGTGGCTGTTGGGCGGCCACCTACTCTACTTCATAGCCTGATCGTGATAGCCGACACCCTTCCGTCACTCGTCGTTCCGTCACTCGTCGTTCGTGTCATGGGGCTGAGCGTGCGCGGGCCTCGATGGTGGCAGGCGCGGGCTGCCCATGTGACCGGAACGGTGCCGAAGTCTAAGAAATCTTAGGCTGCGCGGGTCCCTGGCTGCCCCGTGGCCCCTCTGGGAAGAATCTCCTGGGATCGCCTCGCCCCGTACCCAATGCCATGTAGAAGAGCATGATCGCGCTGGTCGGCTTGCTGTCGCCGGGCCTCGGCGGGAGGCCGGTTTCGGACGTCTGGCGGGGGGCTGTGACAGCCGGGGCCGGGCGCGGGAGGGGCCGGGCGGGACGAACTGACGCGACACGCTCCGGTGGATGTTGATATGGGAGGGAGGCTCCCGGTAGAAGAGGAAGTTCCTAGCGATCTTTTCATCCGGGAGCCTCCTCATGTCGTTCTACCCTGCCGTGCCGCCGGCTGTCACCCCTTCCGCGGGGGAGGAGGCGGCCGCGGGGCTGCTGGGCGGGGCGGGCATGGTCGCGGTGCGGCTGGCGGACCTGGTGTCCCCGGCGGGGGCGGGGCTGGGGAAGGACGGCCGTTCGGCGCTGGTCGCGGCGGGGGCGGGGAAGATCCGCACGGGGGATCTGGTGGTGTTCCTCAAGCCTGTTGGCGGTCGCGGCGGCGGTCGTGCGCCGCGACGGGCGGGTGCAGGCGGCCGGGCATCCGGCTGATCACGTCCGCCCGGGGTGGCGGAGGAACGGCTGGACGCGCTGTGCGGGCGGCCCGGCGTGATCGATGAGATCGCCCGGGACCTCACGCTGAAAGGCAAGATCAAGGGAAAAGTACGGCGGGCGATGACGCCCGGCCTGGCGATCCGGTTCGTGCTGCTCATGACCCTCATGCCCGGCGCGGACTACGCGGAGGTGATGGCCGCGCTGGTCGGGGACCTGGCGGCCGTGCCGTGGCAGCGGCCGGGCCGGAGCCGCTGGAGCGGCTGCGGGACATGCAGCTGGCCGGGACCGGCGCGGAGCACCGGGATCACGATTACCGGGCCGTCACCGTAGGGGACCTGGACGTCTACTCGGCTGACGGGTGCCTGACCCGGGTGCCGGATACCCTGGCGAACCGGGACGCGTCCCGGTTCGGCGGGCACCGCCGATGACTCCTCCCCGTACCCGCAGCTGAGAGAGGCGCGGTTCGGCAGCGCCTCCACCCGCGCGACCGTGGCGGTGGCCTCCGGGCCGTCCGGCGCCGCGGCCGGTGGCGGCCGGGAGAAAGGCGAAGCGGAGCAGGTCCTGCTGGACAGGGCACTGGAGAAATACCCCCGCCTGTTCACGAAACGCCGGATCTGGCTTATGGACCGGAATTTCCTGGGAGCGCCCCGCATCGAGCGGATGCTGGCGACGGGCACGCATGTCCTGATCCGCGTCAAGAGCGACATACCGCTGCGGCGGACCGGGGACTTCCTGCCCGGCGGCTCCTACCTCGCGGAACTGGCCGGCGGCGGCGTCACCCTCACCGTCCGCGTCATCGAGTACACCATCAGCGTCGCCGGCCGCGACGCCCCCGACATGTTCTGCCTGATCAGCGACCTCCACGACCACGCCGCCTACCCGGCGGAAGTACTCGCCGCCGCCTGTCACTGGCGGTGGACCGGGTCCGAGACAGCGCTGAAGGAAGCCAGGTCCGCGATCAGCGGAGCCGGGCCGTCCAGCGGCGCGATGCTCCGCTCCGGGTCCCCCGCCCTGGTCGCCCGGGAGCACGCCGCCTGGATCATCTCCGCGGAACTGGCCCGCGCCGCCGCCCGCGCCGCAGCCGCGATCGCCGTCCCGGCCCGCAAGGGACCCCGGGTCGGCCAGCCCGTCCACCCCCGCGAGATCTCGTTCACCGCGGCCCGCCGCGCGATCATCGCCACCACCCGCGCCGGCGCGGCCACCGCCAGCCTCCCCGCCGCCCTGACCGAGGCGAACCGCGACCACGCCCTCGCCGCCCTGGCCCGCCGCCGCGTCCAGGCAGACCGCGACCGGCACCGCGACCGCAAAACCAAGGCCCGCCCGGGCTTCCCCGCCGGCGGCCCCCGCCTGCCAACCCAGACAGCACCCGCCCAGATCAGCGTCTGCGGCCCCATCGCCGCCTGACACCCCGCCACGTCCCCGCACCCTCAGCCACTGCCCGCCGCCGGCCCCCGGAACCGGCCGCCTGCCCGGAACGACAGCCGGGGGCGCGAGCATGCCCGCCCGCAGCCGTCACTCTCCGTCGAACACCCGGCGGCCGTCATCGGCCAGCACGACCGAGGCTCCGAACCCCCGAACACCCTGAACTACATGGCATTGCGCCCCGTACCTGGCGCGTCGGGGTTTGTGGCGCCTGAGCATGGTGACCGGCGTGGCGAGGCCGACCAGGAAGTGCCAGAAAGCGCTGACCTGCCCTGGACGGAGAAGCTGTACCGGTCCCTCCGACGGCCAGGATCAGATCACACCTTGGACTGGACAGCTTCAGCTCGGACCCGGTTGCCGCGCCTTCTGGCGTATGGTCCTCGACTTTGTCATCCGCCGGCACGAGCGCATCGGATAAGCATGCTGCCAGGGGACATCTTGCGTTCCGTCGCGAGGAGGACTGGCTGCCCTTCTGGACCATGCGGGCGGCGACGGGCTCTCAATGACCCGCGCTTCGCCGCGGTGTGTACGGCTGTCGCCAAGCTGGGCCTCCTGCGCTTGGCTTGTCGGGGAGCGAGCCTCTCCTGCGCGGTGGACACCAACCTGCCAGGCTGCGCCTGGCGGAGGGAGCCCTCATAGGACAGCAGCGCCGGCAGTTTTCGACGGAGTTGAAGGCTTGCGGTCGCGCTGGTGCGACCCTCGGGCCGGCCGATAGTGTCGATTCCCTGGCCTCCGTCTTTCACCGGGATTGACGACACGCCGGGCGTGAAATGCCGTATATAGGGGCGAGGTGCACCTGACCAGCCAGAATACGATTTGTCTAGGACCGCGATCTGGCTGAGGCAGGTGCACCTCTTCCGTGCAAGGTACTTCATGGGCCGCTGGCCTGGAACTTGTCGGTGATGACGAGCGGCTGGTTGCCCACGCTGGGCTGCTGCCGTTGCGGCTGCTAGCCGAGCGAACCGGGCTGCGGGCCGGGCTCTCGGCGGCGATGCGCAAGCGGGATTCCAGCCCGCTATATGACCGCGGCCAGGTCCTGGCCGACCTGGCACTGGTGCTGATCGCCGGCGGTGAGGCGATCAGTGACTACCAGGCGCTGGACGCACCTGGCGCCGCTGATCGGGCCGGTTCCCTCGACGCCGACGGTGTGGCGGGCCCTGTCCGAGGCAGGGGACCTGCAACTTTCCCGGCTCAACGCCGCCGTGACCGAGTTCCGCCGGCACTGGCGGGCACTGCTCGCGGCCCGGCCGGAGGGATTCCCGTGGCTGAAAGTCGCCGGCCGTGAGCTGACCGGCGTGACGGTGGTCGACCTGGACGCCACGATCGTGCTCGCCGCGTCCGGGAAAGACAAGGCAGCGGCCACTTACAAGGGCGGCATCGGTTTCTGCCCGAACCTGGCGACGTGTGACAACACCGACGACGTCCTGGTCATCGGCCCGCGGCCAGGGAACGCGACTTCCAACGACGCGGCGGACAACATCGCCGCCCTGGACACGGCGGTCTCCCGGCTGCCCGGGGCGTTCCGGCGCCGGGTACTGGTCCGCCTGGACGGGGCCGGGTTCTCCCGCGACCTGCTCGAGCACATCGCCGCAGGTGGCGGCAAGCTAGGGCCGGCGCTGGGAGTTCTTCGTCTGCTGGTCGTGCACGGAGCGGGAAGTCGAGGCGATCGAGCGAGTCCCTGCCTGCGCTCGCCAGCCAGCGATCGACCAGAGCGGGGACGTGCTCGAGGACACGTTCGTCGCCGACATCACCGGCCTGCTGGACCTGCAGGAATGGACCGGGAAGATCCCGGGCCTGCGAATCATCCTGCGGGACGAGCCGCTGTATCCGCGCTACCGCAAGCGGGCCACCGAGCGGGAGAAGAGACTCGGACGCCGCTACCAGCTGATCGCCACCAGCACCCGGGCCGGGCAGATCGCCTGGCTGGACGCCCGCCACCGCTCCCACGTTCACGTGGAGAACGACGTCAAGCAGGCCAAGGCGCTCGGGCTGAACCGGTGGCCGTCCCGGCACTGGGCGATCAACGTGGCCTGGACCCAGATCGTCGCTCTCGCGGCGAACCTGCTCGCCTGCTTCCGCCACCTCGCGCTGCCGGCCGGTGAACTGCGCGAGGCGGCCCCGAAACTGCTGCGGTTCCGGCTGCTGCACGTACCCGCCCGCCTCACCCGAGGCCAGCGGAAACGCTGGCTGCACCTACGCGCCGACTGGCCCTGGACCGCCGACCTGATCAACGCCTGGCACGCCGCCAGAGCCCTGCCGATACCGACCTGACCCCGGCACCGCCAACCCGGCGACCCAGAAAGAGACCGCCGGAGCGTGGAACCCGGCGCCCCCGACGCGACAGTCGGACCCCGGCCATACCCGCAGAACGGACTTCATGATCAAAACCGGGGACGATGATCAAGGGGCCAGCCCTGTCACCCCCATGAAAGATCCAGGCTGGGGCTGGGCGTCCAAGCTCGCAGCCGCCCGCGACACGCCTGGGGGACCAGAACCCGAACCGTCACGCCGCGCGATCCTTCCCAGGCTGCCTCGGGCCTTCCCAGGCTGCCTCGGGCGCACCGTCCCGCGTCGCAAACCTCCAGGCTCGGGTCATGAGTATCTGCCGGGCTCGGTAGATCTGCGCGCCAGTAGCTAAAGGCGACTTGGAGCCTCTAGTCTAGCGCCATGAACACGGACTTGATCATCACACCGCTGCCCGATTCGACTGATGAGCGAGGAGCCAGCTTCTCGCTGCCAGCAGAGGCGATCCAGGATCTTATAATGAGAGACGTGCATATCGCGGCAATCCGCCCTGGCCATGTACGCGGGAATCATTATCACGCAATAAAGACCGAGCTAATTACAGTCATATATAGAGATGACTGGTCGCTCCATTGGGACACCGGCCCGGGAACTTCAGTAAGCAGTCGAATATTTAAGGGACATGGCGCAGTCGGTATACGCATCCCGCTGCTATGGTCTCATGCGGTGAAGAATGACGGGAAGAGCGATTTGTGGCTATTCAATGTAACTGACATGTCGTTTGATCAGTCTAATCCAGCCGCAAGACAGGATGCGCCTCCCAGAAAGATTGTTTAGCGTACCTTCGGCGCCAGATCTTGGACGTTTCGTCCTAAATATAACAGCCAGCGACTGTGACTTGCTGGAAAGCGGACGGGGCTGAGATTCTGGCTGCCAATGGCCATGGGCGTAATTCAAGTGGCAAGTTGTGGTCGCCAGGCGTGGGTCGACGCGTATTGGTGTCTCGGCCTGAGGTGGACTTCCCGTGCCCGCAGTGCCCGGTGCGCGCTGTACTGATGGAACTCTGGTCTTGACTGCCGGCGTCATGTCCGCGAGGCGGGTAGGTGCCGGAGGATCTTCGTGCCGAGGCGGCGCTCCGGGCGGCCCCAGCGCCAGGATTTAGGCAGTTCTTGCGCTCGGCGACCATGCAAGTGCCAATGCGACCGATGATCTCGCTGCGACCGGACCGCTGGGCAAGCGGCGGCGAGCCGGTGAAGCTCGCACGTGGCGGGCTGCGGCCTCGGCTGGGCCTGGCACTGCCGCCTCTGCGCGCGACTGTGTGCAGGTGATTCACATGGGCAAACTCGCTCCTGCCACGGTCCGGATACGTCAGGCACTAGCCGGATCCCCCTCGCGCCTCCAGCGGCCATCTTGGTCAACTCGTATGTACCCGTCTAGCCCGTCCGTACAGGTATCTAAACGTGTGCATCCCGCCTGGTCAAGTACCGTGATGATCATGGACGAGTTCGACCCGCTGGCTCCAGTACCGCGCTACCGGCAGATAGCTGGGATCATCAGAGCGCGGATCGAGCGTGGCGACATCGAACCCAACCGGCCGATCCCGTCCGAAGTCCAGATTGAGCAGGAGTTCGGAGTTGCACGGGCCACAGCGCGCAAATCCGTCGCACTGCTGCGCGACTGGGCCTTGGTGGTGACGGTCCCAGGCCTCGGGACCTACGTCGTACCAGAAGATCAGCGGCTCCCGGCAGTACCTCGCCAGGTTTCGCCGAGCCCCCCCGAGCGTAGTACTTAGAGGTTAAGGATGGACGCACCCCAATTCTCGACCTTCTGCCATATCAGCCAATATAGTGACAAGGGATATCTTGCGCTTCCTAGAATGATCGCAATGAGTCAGACCTGTTTGTGGGCTCCTTCAAGCGTGATCCTTAAGTCAGACTCCTCGGGTCTGAGTCCTAGCAGTTTCTTGCGTTATCTTGAGGAAGGCGAGATACGCATATTCGGCCGATACGAATGGCTGTATGAGCCGCGATGGCGCAACAGTGAGAGATGGCTAGGAACAGCTTGGGACCCGAATATTGATGGGATGATAAGAAGCATATGCGACGAGGACTCAAGTAAGCCAAGAAAACTGAGGAGAGTCGTTGTAGTACCTGCTGAACAGGGTTTTGAATTTGCCGATGCTTATCTCGCTGAAAATCCTGCAGAGGTGTCGCGATGGTTGGGTGTCCTCAGCAGCAAAAGGAGGCAGGCGATCCCAGATGGGACGAGAGAAGCTGCTCTCCGAAACATCGACCAGCCCGTTCTTGCTGCGCGCCGGATTCTGCGTGACGCATATAACCACGGTCAAGCATTGGCCTACTCTGAAGCTGATGCACCCTTACTAGTCCAGCCGATTCACAGAGAATTCTTGCGCATACTTGCCGGCGCGCCGGCGTTAATTGGTGAACCAGATGCCAAGAGCGCATTGGGGATGCCGGGACAACAGCAAGTATCCGGCGACATAAATCTGCAGCTGGGAGTTATAATCGGCCAGCTCCTCACGATTCTTGCAGAATTGGATATTCATGCAAGAGATCGCGGCGACGTAGACAGCCTTGACCGCTTTATCCGCGGGGAAGGGCGAAGAGACCTAATGCTGTGGATGGGCCGTATCTGTATGCTCCTGAAACAGGCTAAACCGAGGGAACTGAATGGACTACTAGTCAAGCAACTGCGGTCCGACATTGGCGTCAGCGCATTCTCTAGCGCCGTCGAAGACCTGCTGCATAGAAAAGATGAGGCTTCACTCGCGGTAGTGGGGATGGCTTCAGCGATACTCGGACTCGCAACTGACCCGGCTGGCGTGGCAACCTTGATGGGTATAGCCGCCTCGGTCTATCCGCTTGGGAAAGGCCTGATGCGGCAACTCGGCTACGCTCCTGCTGGGTTCACAGGACCGCAATGGCCTTTTCTATACACCTATGGCACGCGGGCGAAGCGGAAACAATTGAAGCAGATCCGCTACGTCCTGGATGAGCTTCACCGCCGTGAGTCGACTGGTTCTCTTTATTGATGTGCCTAGTTGTGTTGGCTACCATGGCGGCATTTGCAGGACACGGTCATCTGTTTGTTCCGGGCCGGCGATCTGGGCGGCAAGCTTCGGCTAAAGCAGTACGCGCACCCATCAAGGTACCACTGGCCGGTTTGGCGTCCCGCCACGGCTCCGGCTGGTCATAAATCCAGAGCGCACCGTCATCATCGCGCAGCTCGGCCGTAAGTATTCGGAAGTCCTGTGAAATGGCATGCTGATAGCCGGCGTGGCCGGTTCGGCAGCCACGCCGGTGCGGGCGTGTTCGTTGCGGGTTATCCGGGCGATGGCGGCGGCTGTGCCCAGGTGCGGAGGTCGTCGGGGCTGGCGTTCCAGGGCAGGAACCGTTCCAGTGCCGGGTCGGCGAGGGGTTTTCCGCTGTTGCGGCCGCATTCGTCGAGGTAGGCGGTGAGCCAGGTCAGGAGGTTCAGGCCGGCCATCTGGGCGGTGGCGGTGACGGTCCAGATCACGGCGGCGTTCCGGGCGGTGTCCCCGTTGCGGGAGCCGCCGGCGTTCTTCCTGGTCACGACGGGGCCGCGGATCATTCTCTCGGCGGGGTTGTTGTCCTTATGCCGAGTTCCGGATAAGGACAATAACGTCGCGGAGCGCGCGATCCGCACGCCCGTCGCCGACCGCAAGAACTACAACGGCTCCGGCTCGCGGTGGGCCGCTGACCTGGCCGGCCACGCCTGGACGATCCTGGGCACCGCCCGGATCGCCGGGCACAACCCCCGCGCCTACCTGGACACCTACCTGCAGGCCTGCGCCGCGAACGGCGGCAGGCCACCCGCCGGCCAGGAACTGCAAGCCCTGCTGCCCTGGAAACTCACCATGCCCGGCGACAGGAAAGACCAGCCACCATGAGCATGCCCGGCACGCCCCGCCACCCGGCCCGCTACTGCGGCCGGGACTTCACCCCCGCCGAGCTGGCGGTCATCGCCGAGCTGGCAGCCACGCTGCCCAGCCGCGCCGCGATCTCCCGCGCCGTCTGCGACGCCCTCGGCTGGATCACCCCGGACGGGCGGCGCAAGGACATGACCGCCCGGGTCGCCCTGAACCGCATGCACGCCGACGGGCTGATCACCCTGCCGCCGCCGCGCCACGGCAACGGCAACGGCCGCCACCCCCGCCACGGCCCCGCCGGGCAGCTCGCCCTGCCACTGCCCGCTCACCCCGCCGCCGCCCTCGCCGACCTCGGCCCGGTCACCATCACCGTCGTCGGCAGCCGCCAGGCCTCCCGGCAGTGGAACCAGCTCATCCGCGACCACCACTACCTCGGCTACACCCCGCTGGCCGGAGCCCAGATCCGCTACCTCGCCGCCACCCCCGCCGCCGGCCAGATCGCAGCCCTCGCCTTCGCCGCCAGCGCCTGGAAATGCGCCCCCCGCGACACCTGGATCGGCTGGGACCCGCCCACCCGCCAGGCCAACCTCAACCTGATCTGCGGCAACGCCAGGTTCCTCATCCGCCCCGACGTGAAAGTCCCCAACCTCGCCTCATGGCTCCTCGCGGCCGTCACCCGCCGCCTGCCCGCCGACTGGACAGCCCGCTACGGCTACGCCCCCGTCCTCGCCGAGACCTTCGTCGAAACCGGGCGGTTCACCGGCGCCAGCTACCGCGCCGCCAACTGGACCTGCGCCGGCCAGACCAGAGGCAGAGGCAAACTCGACCGCCGCCACCAGCACGCCCTGCCCGTCAAGGACATCTACCTCTACCCCTACCGCCGCTGGCGCCAGATCCTCACCACCCCGCCCAGCCCATGACGGCGTCCTACGGGATCACCGAATAGTTACGCCCCGGCAGCCAGAAAGGAGGTGACACTAGGTGACCGGCAGCCATGAGAAAGGCATCACGCTGAGTGGCAGCGCAACCACGTATCGAAAAACCGCGACTGTAATATCTGGATGGCCCAGTCATGGGAAAGTACCGCAAGCCTATCGGTTTCATCTTCGGGAAGCTGGCTGAGCTCTGCGTCGGTCACCTCAATGACATCCACTTGAACTATGCCAGCGGATGTGGAAATCCAAACCCCGGCAGGCCCCGCTTGTGTTACACCGTCATATTGCAGAAGCACATCCAGTTGAGGCGGTTCTCCAGTAGCCCTGCGGTTTGCGGTGTCAAGGTCGCTGGTGCAGGGCGCCTGCAAGATCGGTGTTTTAGAAGGGTGACTCGTTTCCCGGCCTCCTAATGGCTGGTATTTCTGCTGGTCATGGGGTTTTCCTCGGCTGGTGCGGGATGGCGGCCACG
>Ga0307372_10006374_pt1 | contig 17294 bp, 19 predicted proteins | sample OX1MG_FD_202533 | JGI IMG/M metagenome (GOLD analysis project Ga0307372, IMG submission 202533) | Soil microbial communities from Risofladan, Vaasa, Finland - OX-1 | ecosystem: Environmental > Terrestrial > Soil > Coastal area > Acid sulfate soil | place: Finland: Risofladan, Vaasa | collected... | reverse complement strand
TGAAACGCATCCGGCGTATCCCTTCGTGAATCCGTGCCCGGTCCATGCAAACCCCCATTCGTTGGGGGCCAAAGGACCGGACACTTCACGAGCTACAAAACCCGGACAGATCACGAGCTAGCCACAGAACGTGTCAACGGCTTTGATACATTTGGGTTCGTCATTTAGGCTCGGCGCTTGTGGCTTGGAGGCGAGACCCAAAGGTCCGGTGCCACGCTGTTCCGAGCCCTCGATGCGTGCTCCGCGCGATTGACGGTTGCACCGTCAGCGTGGGTGCCCCGAGGGGTGTTCGTTCCGGAAGACAGCGTAAGCCAGCGCATTAAGACGCGTGTCAGATGTCTGGCGGCGGCCGGCGAGACGGTGGTGAACCGGGTCTGTCACCTGGGCCGCGGCTACGAGGCAGTGGAGCAAAAGCTGGCGGCGTGCGGGGCGATCGAGTGGTTGGAGCCGCAAGGCGGAACAGGAGGCTTGGCAAGCGAGGTTCACCGCACAGGCCCCAGGACGCAAAAAATCCGTCTTGGTGTCTTTGTGATGAACCTTGTTTGCGGTGTCAGTGCAGTCGCAGGACGGCGCGGTTGCGGATGGGTTGCACCGGGATCGCTCCGGCACGCCAGGTTCAGTGGCCGGCGGGACGGGGACGGGGTGGCAGGCCGCCCAGGTGCAGGTCGAGGCGCCGGTCCTCGATAATCGGGCAGCGGTCCATCACCACGGTGATCCCGGCGGCCCGGGCCTTTGCCGCGGCGGCTTCGTCGATCACGCCGAGCTGCATCCAGATGCACTTGGCGCCCAGACGGATCACCGCATCCACCAGCGGGGCGACATTGTCGCTGTTGCGGAACACGTCCACCATGTCCAGCGGCGCGGCATCCGCGAGGCGCGCCACCACTGTGCGGCCGTGAATCGCCTGGCCGGCCAGGACGGGATTCACCGGCGTTACATCGTACCCGCGTTCCAGCAGAAACCCCATGACCCCGTGCGACGCGCGCTCGGGTTTGGCCGAAGCGCCGACCAGGGCGATGCGCCGCGTGCCGGTCAGGATAGCTCGGATCGCTTCGTCAGTCTGGCCGTCAATGGTCATGGGAAACTGCCTCCCTGGGTCGTTCTGCATTGTCAAATTGGCGAGGCCGGCTGTCAACAAGCGGAGTCCAAGCGGAGTCCGAGGCTGTGTGTGTCCGAGGCTGTGTGTTGCGGCGCGATCCCGCGCGCCGCAAGCAGAGTCCCGCGAACCCCGCTTCATTCCGCCACGGCGATCCGCCGCCTGGCGGTGCGGTCGCGATGGCCGCTCAGTTCCGCGCCGGCCGCCTTGTCCAGCCGCAGACTGACGACCGGCGCGACGAGCGCCACGCTGGCAACCACCAGGAATGCGACCGAAAAATCTGGCAACAGCGGCCCAGGGTGGCCGAGCAAGCGGACCGATGCGGCAAGCACGGCCGCCGAAATCGCGATGCCGAGCGTCAGCGACATCTGCTGGAACGTCGTATAGAAGCTGGTGGCCGTGCTCATCAGCGCGCGCGGCACGTCGGCATAGGCGATCGTGTTGTACGCCATGAATTGCAGCGACTGGAAAAATCCGTTCAGCAGCAGCACGACATAGATCGCAACGACCGGCCAGCTCGGACGGAAGCCGGCCGTCGCCGCCAGCAGGAATGTGGCGAGCAGACCGACCCAGACCAGCACGTTGCGGAAGCCAAGCCGGCGCAGGAATATCGGCGCGGCCAGCCGCATGGCGAGCGATCCGACCGAACTGACGAAGGTGATCAACCCGCTGTGCAGCGCCGAAAGTCCGAACCCGAGTTGCAGCATCATCGGCAGCAGGAACGGCATGGCGCCGACGCCGATGCGCGACATCGACCCGCAGATCACCGACAGCCGAAAGGTCTGGATGCGCATCATGCGAAAGTCCAGCATCGGTCGCGGATGGCGCCTTGCGTGCAGCACGTAAAGCCCCGCCGAGACGATGCCGGTGCCGGCCAGACCGAGCGTGACCACCCCTGATCCGACGCCGCGGCTCGCCATTTCGAGGCCGAACATCAGCGACGCCAGCGCGGTGCCGGCCAAAATCAGCCCGACCAGATCGAACGGCGTGCGCGTCGGCTCGCGCATTTCCTCGATGTAGCGCGTGACCAGCATGATGCCGGCGCAGCCGATCGGCACGTTGACGTAGAAGATCCAGTGCCACGACAGATAGGTGACGATGAAGCCGCCGATCGGAGGGCCGACGATCGGGCCGATGGTGGCCGGGATCATCAGCCAGGCCATCGCCTTGACCAACTCGGATTTCGACACGGCGCGCAGCAGCACCAGGCGTCCGACCGGCGACATCATGGCGCCGCCGGCACCCTGCAGCATGCGTGCCGCGACCAGGAAGCCCAGGGTCGGCGCCTGCGCGCAGGCGACCGAACCGAGCGTGAACAGCGCGATCGCCGCCCGGAACACCGTGCGTGACCCGAACCGGTCCGCCAGCCTTCCGCTCGCCGGAATGAACATCGCGAGCGTGAGCAAGTAGGAGGTCAACGCCACGTTCATGTGCAGCGGGTCGGCGTGAAAGCTCCTGGCCATCGTCGGTAGCGCGGTGGCCAGAACCGTCCCGTCCAACTGCTCCATGAACATCGCGCTGGCGACGATCAGCGAGACGGTCCGTGCGCTGGCCGCGCGCTTTGGCGGCGGTGCGATGGGGGATTCAGCCATGGCGGGAGATGATCGTCGTGCCAACTACCCGACCACGGATAGTATGCCCCCGGCGTAGGGGCAACCGTGGAGTCCACCGCGGCCCCGGCGCTCCCCCGCCGCGACCTCCGCCACGCGAAACGCGGAACAGGCGTACGTGTGGCGCAACGCGCGGCCAAGGCGTAATATCGCCCGCCAAGGAGGGCTTGCCATGAATGCCGACGAAGTCGCCGCCATGGGCCGGCCGAAGGGCCTGCCGTTCCGCCTGAACAAGATCGGCCACCTCGCGCTCTACGTGCACGACCTGCAGCGCTCGGCCAAGTTCTACACCGAGGTGCTGGGTTTCCAGATCTCCGACGTCTATGCCGAAAGCGGCGGGCAACTGCCGGGCGGCGCGGTGTTCGTGCGCCTCAACGCGGACCACCACGGCATCGCGCTGTTCAAGGCGACGAAGGACTATCGCCCCGGCGCCGGCCTGCACCACATCGCCTTCGAGGTCTCGACCCTGGATGAGGTGCTGCGCGTGCGCGACCACCTGCGCCGGCACGACGTGCCGATCCATTTCGAGGGTCGCCGCCGCGCCGGCGTGCAACTCGCGGTGGAGTTCCAGGACCCGGACGGGCACAATCTGGAAATCTACTGGGGGATCGACCAGATCGGCTCGGACGGCAAGGTGCGCCCGCCGGAGCAATGGAAGGGCGCCACCAATCTGGAGGCGGCGATCGCCGACCCGGTCATCGGCCAGGATACCACCGTGCAGGACCAGTCGCTGCTTGGCGCATAACGGGCGCTCGCGGCACTCTCACCCTGCCCTCCGGGTCAAGCGCCCGGGGGCATGCCTCTCCCGTTAGAGTGGGAGCGGCAGGCCGAGCATGGGCTATTGGGGCAAGATCATCGGCGGCATGGCGGGCTTCGCTATGGGGGGGCCGTTCGGCGCCGTGGTCGGGGCGGCGCTCGGCCACGCCGCGGATAGCGGCGGCATGCCGAACAAGGGGTTTTCGTTCGGCAGCCAGACGATGCTCAACCCCGCCCGGATCGCCGCCATGCTGGGGCGGCGCGATCAGGTGTTCTCGATCTGCGTCGTCGTGCTCGCCGCCAAGCTTGCCAAATGCGACGGCCCGGTGAAGCGCGCGGAAATCGACGCGTTCAAGCGGCATTTTCGCATCCCGGCGGAGGCGGTGCGCGACATCGGCCGGCTGTTCGACCAGGCGCGCGAAGACGAGGGCGGCTTCGAATCCTACGCGACTCAGCTTGGCGAGGCGTTCGAGGACAATCGCGGCGTCCTGGAGGATGTGCTGTCGGCGCTGTTCGTCATCGCCCGCGCCGACGGGCCGGTAAACGCGCGGGAGGAAAACTTCCTGTTGCGCGCGCACCGGCGGTTCGGGCTGGAATCGGCGGCGTGGGAGCGGGCGAAAGGCTCGGTGCCGCGTCCGGCGGCGGACGCGCCGGACCCTTACGCGCTGCTGGGCGTGCCGCAATCGGCCAGCGATGAGGTGGTCCACGCCACCTGGAAGAAGCTGATGCGCGAGAACCATCCGGACAGCCTTGCGTCGCGCGGCGTGCCGGCGGAGTTCATTGCCCGCGCCAACGACAAGGTGGCGCGGATCAACGCCGCCTGGGATCGCATCAAGCGGGAGCGCGGGCTGTGACGGCCAGTTCAGGCGGCGGAGGAGCAGAAGGGCGAGAAGGACTCCCTCCCCCATTAAGGGGGATTGGGCCGCGACGCGGACCAACGGGGGAGACGGGTGCGGGCCCCACCGGCCGCGGCGGCGAGCACCCCCCGCCCCCGTTGGTCCGCGTCGCCGCCCACCCCCCCTTCACGGGGGAGGGAGTTTTCGTCCGCATCCGCGACCTGCCTAGCCCCAACCAGGACGTACGGCCGGACGGCGTGCCGATCGACGCGCTCATCCTCCACTATACCGGCATGCAGACGGCGCAGGCGGCGATCGACCGGCTGCGCGACCCGGCGGCACATGTGTCGTCGCATTACGTGGTGGACGAGGATGGCACGGTGCTGCGCCTGGTGCCGGAGGCGCGCCGTGCCTGGCACGCCGGCGTGTCGTACTGGCGCGGCAACACCGAGTTGAACAGCCGCTCGATCGGCATCGAGATCGTCAATCCCGGACATGAATGGGGCTATCGCGAGTTTCCGGTGCTGCAGCTCGCCGCGGTGTGCGATTTGTGCCTGGAGATCCTGTCGCGGCACGCCATCCCGGCGCGCAACATCGTCGCGCACAGCGACGTGGCGCCGGACCGCAAGGAGGACCCGGGCGAGAAATTCGACTGGGAGGGCCTCGCGCGCAACGGCGTCGGGCTGTGGCCGGAGGACGTGCCCGATGTCGGCACCGGTGGTGCGGCGCGCGACGCCGCCAGGCTGCGTGGCGTGCGCCGGGTGCTGGGGGAGATCGGATACCGGGTGGCGCCCGAGGGGCCGCTCGACCCGGCGCTGGCGGCGGTGCTGCGGGCGTTCCAGCGGCACTGGCGGCCAGAGGAGGTCACCGGCCAGGCGGATGCCGGCACGCTGGCGCGGCTGCTGGGCGTGGCGCGATTGGTGGGGATCAAGTGACGGTGTACGACGTTGTCACGATCATCCGGCAGCGTTTGCCGGCCTTCGATACAGCAACCGAAGCACGCTTGTAGGAATGGTTCATTCCGCGCCAGCTTGAGGTTGCGATTGCTCGGATCATCCCTGCTTACCCGGAGCCGCTCGAGAACCGGCTCAAGTGGTACAGTTTGTCGGGATTCCATGCCGTTGTTCCCTTACGTTCTCGGCATGGGGCGCGGGCGCGGCTACCGATGCCTACTCCGCGAACGACTCTACAATCCGAGCGACATGAAGGAGTCTTCAAATTGACCCTGGCGCACGGCACAGACCGGCTGGAGTCGGCTCGCCTCGTGCTGCGGCGGATCGCGCCGGACGATCTGCCGTTCTTCACTCGGATCCACGCACTCCCCGAAGTCGCGCAGTATCTTTATCCCGGAGGCCGGCCGCGGTCGCCCGAAGCGTCGGCCGCATGGCTGCGGGCCACTCTCGAGGGCTATGAGCAGCTCGCGCTCGGCTATCTCGCGGTCCTGCGCAAGGACGACGGAACGCTGGTCGGGCGCTGCGGCTTGATGGACCTCGTTGTCGAATCCGCGGCACCGGAGCATGGGATTCGCAAAGGATGGTTCGGGGACGCACAGGCGCCCGCCGGCGTCGCGCTGACATTCGAGTGTGAGCTCGGCTACACGTTCGACCCCGCCGCCTGGGGCCAGGGTTTCGCGACCGAAGCGGTGCGTTGTGTTCGCGACTACGCGCGCGACGTTCTGCGGCTGTCGTACGCAATCTCGGCTATTCTTCCGCAGAACACCCGCTCGCGGCGCGTCGCGGAACGGTGCGGTGTGCGAGCCGCCGGCCAAATGGAAGTGGTCGGTCTCACGTGGGATCGCTACGTGTGGCCGCTCGCGACAGGCGGTGCGGCTCGGCTCCGACCGGCATCGACGAAATAGGCTCGGCCCGTACAGCCGCGTGCTTGGCCGGTGCCTGGCGCGCCACCTGGGCGAGCTGCTCGGTGTCCCACGGCTCCTCCTGCTGCAGCGCGAAGATCTAGGTGCAGCCGCCCAGCAGTCCGACGGGATCGGCCAGGACCGCGGATCGAGGTGGGCGAAGCGCACCGGTTTGGCGGCCGATGCAGCGGCAGTAGAACTTCGCCACCAGGGATTGCAGGTGTAGCGATATCGGTCAGGTCACGTTCTCACCTCCAACCCCTCCCCCACCAACCGTTGCAACCGCTCCAGCGCATCGTCGCGCAACCCCGCCGCCTGCAACGCGCCCACCGTCTCCGCCAGATACGTCGCGCAACTGCCGAGCGAGCCGCTGGCGGTCGCCAGGCGTGCGGCCACCGCTGCTTCGTCCAGCCGCCCCGCGTAGCGCGGGTGGGTGCGGTTGGCGACGAAGGTGGCGGCGCGCACCGGGCCGGCATCGGTCGTCGCGGTCACCCAGCGGGAGCGGTATGCGCCGGTGAACATTTCGCGCCGCCAGGCGAGCAGCAGCTCGGCGCGCGCCTCGGCGGCCGGGATGCGGAACAGCAGGCCGGCGCAGCGTCCACCGCGCTCCAGCGCCAGCATCAGCCCGGGATTGTCCGGCGCGCCGCGGCCCATGTGCAGCCACAGGCAGAAGCGGCGGTGCCAGCCATGCACCGCCCCGGGGCGGCGCTCGGCGAATTCGATCGCCGGATTCCACATCAGGGAGCCATAGCCGAACAGCCAGACATCCGCGCCCGGCGGGCGCTGAGCCAGTTTGGCGTCGAGGTCGGCCTCGATCGCGGCGTCCGACAGCAGCGTCGTGCCGGGCGGCACGCGCAGGCGGGCCGCGGCGAGCAGGGAGCCGTCGCGTAGCGCCTCGCGGGTGACGGCGATGCGTTCGGCCGGCGGTGGCTCGCCCGGCTGCGGCGATGTGGGATCGAAGGTTGCGGAACCGGTCGCGCCGGCGGGCGCGTGGGCGGGTGGTTCGGCCCGCGCCGTGTGCGTCGGCACGGAGCGAGCGGTGCTATCCACGGCGTATCTCCATCGGCGGCTTCGGTCAGCCTGTCTGGCTATGTCACGATCGCAGCCGGAACGCGACCGGCGGCAATCGGGCAACGAGCCGGCGGCGCGTGCCGCGCCGAGTCATCGTAGCTCCGGCCGGGCAACCGGGTCAGCACGGCGCGGACGTTGGGAGGTACAAGGGCCGACAACCGCATTGTCCGGCCAGGCACTGATCCGCCCGGGTTAACCGAACATTCACGCCGGACTCGGCAGCGTGGCGCTCCTCGCTTCCGACGGGCGACAATGCAGCATCCGGGCGATCCCGCTGACGCCTTCAATCGCGGCAATGCCTGCCTCGAACGCGGCGACGCGGCCACGGCCGTCGCGGCGTTCCAGCGTTGCCTGGAGCTCCGGCCGGACCATCCGGCCACGCTGTTCAACCTGGCGAACGCTCAGTTGCAGGCGGGGCACGCTGTCGAGAGCGCAGAGACGCTGGTGCGGTGTCTGCGTCGCGCTCCGGAATTCGGTGCCGCGCATGTCAACCTGGCCTATGTCCTGTTGCGCTTTGGGATGCTCGACCAGGCGCGCGGGTTCGCGACAAGCGGCGTGCACCTCATGCCAGGATCGCCCGACGCCCTGCTCTGCCTCGCCGGCATCCTGCATCACGCGGGGGACCTTGCCGCATCGGTCGCGGCCTACCGGATGGCGCTGCGCCACGCGCCCGGCCACGCTGGCGCGCTCAGCAGCCTGGGCAACACGTTGCGGGCCATGGGACGGCTGGACGAGGCGCTCGCGGCGCATGACAGCGCGATCGCCGCGACGCCTGGGTCCGTCCCGGACCACGCGATGTTCCGCTTCCACCGCGCCACGACGCTGCTGGCGGCAGGGGCGTTCACCGAGGGTTGGCGGGAGTATGAATGGCGCTGGCGCCGCGCCGGCCACAAGCCGCGCTTCGCCGCGCCGCCCTGGCGGGGCCAGGCGCTGGAAGGTCGCACCATCCTGCTGCATCACGAGCAGGGGCTGGGGGATACGCTGCAATTCGTGCGGTATGCGCCGCTGGTGGCGGAACGCGGCGGTCGCGTGGTCCTGCAGGTGCAGCCCTCGCTGATCGGTCTGCTGCGCGCGCTGCCGGGCGTCGCCCAGGTGGTGGCGCATGGCGAGACACCGCCGCCGTTCGATCGCCACTGCCCGCTGATGAGCCTGCCGCTCGCCTTCGGCACGACGCTGGACAGCATTCCGGCCGCACCCGCGTACCTGCATGCCGATCCGGCGCGCATCGCACAGTGGAGGCAGCATTGGCGCGACTGCCGGCCGCGCCATGAGGGTCCGCGTGTCGGGCTGGTCTGGGCCGGCTTGCCCAATCTCGACAACTGGGAAGCGCGGCTGATCGGTCAACGTCGTTCCCTCGGCGCCGCGGACCTCGCCGGTCTGGCGGGCCTGCGTGGCGTGCAATTCGTCAGTCTTCAGAAAGACCTGCCGCCGCCGGCCGTCGCGGGGCTGGAAATGATCGATGGCATGGCCGGGATGCACAACTTCGCCGAGACCGCGGCACTGGTCGCCTCGCTCGACCTGGTGATCTCAGTGGACACGTCGGTGGCACATCTGGCCGCGGGTCTGGGGCGACCGGTCTGGTTGCTGTCGCGCTACGACGGATGCTGGCGCTGGCTGCGGGACCGTGCCGACAGCCCCTGGTATCCGACGCTGCGTCTGTATCGCCAGGCCAGGCCGCATGACTGGCCGGAAGTGATCGCGCGCGTGCGGCTCGATCTGCAACGGATGGCGGGCGGGGAAGCGCGAGGCGCAGGTTCGGCCGGCTGCACGGGCTGACCGGCGCGCCGGGTGCCGCGCAGGTGTTCTTCGTCGGCGGCCTGCGGAAATCCGGCACCACCTGGCCGCGGCTGTTGCTCGATGCGCATCCGCGGGTCGCCTGCAAGGGTGCAGGGCACGTCGCCAGCACCTGGTGCGGCCGCCGCCGGGCAGCCTGGACCGACACAACCAGAAGATCGGGCACAAGAACCGCGCGGTGTTCGGTGAACTGGACGGCTTCCCGCTCTGCTCCTCCGACGACCTGGCGTATCTGGCCGGCGCCGAGCCGCCGCCGACCTTAACCAAGGCGAACCCCAGCACGGCGCTGCGCGCGATCGGCGAGAGGGCCGCCGACAATGTCCGCTATTTCGACGTAGCGCACACGATCTTTCCGGCCGCGAAGCTCCCGCACGTGGTGCGCGACGGGCGCGACTGCGCAATATCCGGCTGGTTCCACAACCTGGGGACCAATCCCGACTGGATCCGCGCGAAACTCCCGTCGCCGTCCGCCGACGCCGCGTTGTTCGCCCGCGAATGGGCGACCGATTTCGCCCATGCCGAGCAATTCGCCGCCGCCCGCGCGCTTGCGTGCCTGACCGTGCGCTACGAGGCGCTGCTGGAAGATACCGCCGCGGTGCCGCGCACGTGCTCGGCTTGCTCGGCGTGCCGTCCGGCGCCGGCATGGTGGCGCGATGCCGCAACGCCGCCGCGCCGTGGCTGGGCGGCTCGGCTATCTGTGAGCCGGCATCGTCATTTTCCTTGGCGGAGCACCCTTGTTCCTTGGCGGAGCACCCTTGCGTGCTGATCGCCGCGTGGCCAATCCAGCCGGGCGCGGAACGCCGCCAGCCTGCGCCAATCCTCGCAACCGCCGGGATTGCCAATGAGAGGCCGACAATGACCCTCGTGCCGCCTGACGAGCGGATGCCGCTCTGCCACGGAATGACCACCGGCCGGCAGTGTGGCCGAACGTGCCGGGTTTCGGGAGATCGCGCTCGCGGTCAACCTGAGCACCGAGGATCACGGGGGCGGCGACCAGTCCGTCCTGAAATACAACGACCGTCGCTGCCGCCCCCCGATCCAACGCGCGAGCAGGGCGAAGCCAGACGGATCGACCGATGAAGCCGACCCGCCGACCGTGCGCTTCGTCGTGGCGGGGAGATGCCGGGACGTTACCGCGGTGCAATTTGACGCGCCAATGATGGTGGGCGGGCAAGCGTTCAGTAGTATCTCGTTCCTCATGGTGATTGCCGAATCGCCGGGAGTGAAGTCGATATCGATGAATGCCACTGACGCGCGGAGCGGCGCGGCGATGTTGGATGTCGCCGCAGCGGAGGCCCGGATCGCCGCGCTTGATGCGCCGCCGCGCCTCGACCTCCTGGCACATGTCAGGGCCGCCGCCGCGGCCGGACAGCGGCCGATAGCGCTGATGCGGGTGCTGGGATGGACCATGCGAGGACCGGGGCGGCTGACCGCGGGCGAGTGTTTCTACTACCGCCTCGACGGTCCCGGCGTCACCCGGGACGCGGCCCGACGCTACGTCGGCAAGCGCCGCCAGTCGGTCTTCCACATGGCCTGCAACGACGTGCGCTGGTTCGCCGTCGCGCATGACAAGGCGCTGTTCTATGCGGCGGCGCGCGGCAGCGGCTTGCCGACACCGCACACCCTGGCCGTTTACGCACCGGGCGGGCGTTCCTTGGCCGCCGAGACGCTGCGCACGCCGCGGCATCTCGCCGCCTTCCTGCTGCGCCCCGAGTGCTATCCGTTGTTCGTCAAGCCAATCGACGGCATGTATAGTGTCGGCGCGCTGAGCCTGGCAACGCTGGAGGGGACGACGATTCGCTTCTCGACCGGCGAGACGGCGGACGCAGATGACGTGGTTCGCTTCATCGCCGGCTTCAGCGGCGAGGGATACCTGTTGCAGCGTCGCCTGGATCCGCATCCGACGCTGCGCCAGGCATTTGGTAGCACCCTGCCCACGATCCGCTTCCTCGTACTGCTCTCACCGGCAGGCGCGACGATCGAGAGCGCCGTCATCAAGATCCCCTCTCCGCGCAATCCCGCCGACAACTACTGGCGGGCGGGAAACATGCTCGGAGCGCTGGACGGGACGGGAACCGTATGGCGGGCCATCACCGGGGCCGGCGTCACGCTGCGCGAGATGGCGGAACACCCCGACACCGGGGCGGCCCTGGCTGGGCTGGCGGTGCCCGACTGGCAGCCGGCGGTCGATTTGTGCCGGCACGCCGCCGCGATGTTTCCGGCAATTCGCACGCAATCCTGGGATATCGCCCTCACCGACACCGGTCCCGCGGTGCTGGAGTTCAATTTTGGCGGCGACCTCAATCTGCATCAACTCGCGCACCGGCGTGGCGCCCTGACACCGACCTATGTCGAACACCTCAGGCGGTGCGGCTACCAGCGGCTGAAATTGTGACGGCGTGCGGCAGGCCGGCCGGTCGTGCCGGCCGTCCCCGCATCCCGGGCCACCGCACCTCCGGCTCCGTCACGCTGCGCGCTCCCCAACCCGCGAACGCGGGGCGGACGGTGAGCGGAGGTGGAGCGTAAGCGGGGCGCGTCCTGACCTGACGCCGATTGCGTTTCCGGCGGCCTCCCCCAACCATTCGTTATCCATTGCGCCGCTATAAGGCCAACGGCCTGGCCGGCGGGCACATGACTCCGCCGGTCCCGCGCAAGCGAGACTGGCGGGCGACCTTGACCCAGGTCAATGCGGCGATCGGCCGGGCCCGCCATCAACGGCGCATGCAACACACATTCCCAGGGCTGGAACCGATCGACGTGGATGGCGGGGCCGAACGCGGCCGGGAAAAATACCAGCGTCTGCTGGCGATGGCGCGCCGGCTGCCTCCGGTCGTCACCGCGGTGGCGCATCCGTGCGACGCGGTGTCGCTGGCCGGTGCCGTGGAGGCGCACCGCCTCGGCCTGATCGCGCCGATCCTGGTCGCCCCGCCGGCGCGGCTGCGGGACCTCGCCCGGCAGAACAACATCGACATCGCCGGCCTGCCGCAGGTCGCCTCGGAGCACAGCCACGACTCGGCGGCCAAGGCGGTCGCCCTGGTGCGCGAAGCGAAGGCCGAGGCGCTGATGAAGGGCAGCCTGCACACCGACGAGCTGATGGCCGCGGTGGTCGCGCATGACAGTGGCCTGCGCACCGCGCGCCGCATCAGCCACTGCTTCATCATGGACGTGCCCGGCCACGCCGCGCCGCTGATCATCACCGACGCCGCGGTGAACATCGCGCCGACGCTGGAGGAAAAGGTTGACATCGTGCAGAACGCGATCGACCTCGCCCATGCCCTCGGCATCGACCAGCCCTTGGTGGCAATCCTCTCGGCGACGGAGACGGTGAACCCGAAAGTGCCGTCCACCGTCGAGGCCGCGGCGCTGTGCAAAATGGCGGAGCGCGGCCAGATCACCGGCGGCGTGCTCGACGGGCCGCTGGCGCTGGACAACGCGATCAGCCGCGAGGCGGCGGCGATCAAGCACATCGTCTCGCCGGTGGCCGGACGCGCCAACATCCTGGTCGTGCCGGACCTTGAAGCCGGCAACATGCTGGCGAAGAGCCTGTCCTTCCTGGCCGGAGCGGAGAGCGCCGGCATCGTGCTGGGCGCGCGCGTGCCGATCATCCTGACCAGCCGGGCCGATTCGCTGATCTCGCGGATCGGTTCCTGCGCCGTGGCGTCGCTGGTCGCGGCGCGGCGCCGGCAAACCACGGGAGGCGTGATCCGCTGAGGCAACGCCTCCCCCGCGGCGCGGGAGAGGCCTATCAGGGCGTGCTCTGCCGGCGCCGCAGCTTGCGCGACTCCAACTCCTTGCGGGCGCGGTCGATCATCATTGCGGTGCCTTTGCGTTCGGCGTGGAACCGCACGCGGGCACGGGCGTGCATGTTCTCCATGACGCCCAGCAGCTCCTCGGCACTCGCGAGGTCGCCGCGTTGCAGGGCCGCGCGGAAGACATCCTCCACCGCATCCTCCAGCCGCCGCCGCAACCAATTCTGCACCTGGGGCTGCGGGGCAGCAGGAGCCTCCTGATTTTTCTCTCCGAGGGGGGTCAGATTGGCCGCTCCGCGAATGCCGAAGGACATGCGCCGCATCCCCGCCTCCGTCAGCGTTTGACCAACCGGCGGGCGGTGCGCAGCAGAAGCTGGCGGTCTTCCGGCGCGGCTTCGCGATACAGCCGCAACAGGGCGAGTTCGTCGCCGGTCCCGGCCTGTAGGTTCGTGCGCTTCTCCCGGCCATGGGTCAGGTGCTCGATGCCAACCGAGAGCACCTCGGCGATGCGCGACAGGTTGCCGGTGAGCTGACCGGCACGCCCGGTTTCCCACTGCGCCACCGCGCTGCGCGACACCCCCACCGCCTCCGCCAACTGCTCCTGGGTCCAGCCGCGCTCCTGCCGCGCGGCACGAATCCGTTCGCCGATCTGTACCGGGTCGCTCATGGCGCTACTGTAAGTCAGATCAGCTAACCAGGGAAGCGAAATTGCATGGCCGGAATGCCGCCGGCAGCGCGGCGCATAGGATGCCAGGGGGCGCCACCGCAGTTGCTCCCGGCCGGTATTTCGGGAGTGGCATGTTAATTTTATTGACGTATAAGGTCATTAGTGCTAACTTATCTGCTATCGACAACCTCCGGAGCACACCGCCCCATGTCACGCAACCTAGCCTGGACTGATGCCCAGGACACGCAGATCCGCCGGCGGCGGGGCGAAGGCGCGAACTGGGAGGCGATCGCCGCCGACCTGGCGCTGACGCTGTGGGCGGTGACCGAGCGCGGCCGACGCATCGGCGCCAGCCGCCCGCCGGCCGAATTCGTGCCCGCCGGGGAGGACCCGCAGCGCGAGCCCTTGCCGGCCGGCCATCCGACGAGCTGGGACGCGATCACCGCCGGCACCGTGCTGGAGGGCGAGGCTTACCCGCTGCCGTTCTTCCGCCGCTGATCGCCGCCCACCACGTCCCGCAAGGAGACTCGCCCCATGATCGCCACCGCCAAAGCCGGCGCCGCCGGTTCGCCTTCCTTTCGCCCCGCACCGGTGGCGACGCCGGACGGCCAGCCGGTCGATGCGGATTTCATTATCCTGCGGCTGGAGGAGGCCGGAGCGACGCTGCTGGCCCTGCCCGGCACCGGCTGGACCACGAAGCTGCGCACCTCCTCGCTCGAGATCGTGCGCACCGCGCTGGAAAGTTACGGCTGGACCGAGACGCGAATCCGGCCGCCGGTTCCGTCGGCGGAGAAGATCACCCGGATGGACGAGGCGATGGGCTGGATCGGAGTGATCCCGCTCGACCGCTACGTGCTGCGCCGCATCGTCGGCGCGCGCAGCCTGGTGCATCCGGTCACCGACCGGCATCTGTTTCCGTGGCGGCGGCTCGGCGCGGCACTGGGAGCCGACCATAAGGCGGTGCAGCGCTGGCACGCGCAGGCGATCGACATGATCGTTGCCGCGGTCAACCGGGCATGACGGAAACCGCCGCATCGGTGGACAACTGCCTGGATAGTCCATATATGGACACCATGCCCGGTGCCATGCAACCAGGACCCGACCGCAGGGCGCTGTCGCCCGCCGCATTGCGAGCTTTCTACGGCCTCGCTTCCCTGTGGAAGCTCAGCGTGCAAGAGCAGATGACGCTGCTTGGCGTCAGCGCGCGGTCCACCTTCTTCCATTGGAAGAAGCATCCCGAAATCGCGCTGCCGAAAGACACGTTGGAGCGGATTTCCTATCTGCTCGGCATCTACAAGGCGCTGCAGATCCTGTTGCCGGAGGCATCGGCGGCGGATGCCTGGGTGCGGCGGCCGAACCAGGCGCCGCTGTTCGGCGGCGGCTCCGCGCTGGACCGCATGCTGTCGGGCCACGTCGCCGACCTATTCGAGGTGCGCCGTTATCTCGACGCGCAGCGCGGCGGATGGGCGTGACGGTGCCGCAACGGCGCGTCGTCTGGCAGCCGTCCTGGCGCATCGTCCCGAGTCGGTTCCCACCGATCGACCTGTTCGAGCGCATCGCCGATCCGGCCGACTGGGAAGCGCTGATTTCCGTCGAATCGCTGACCAATGACCGCATTCGCGATGCGGTGGGCGACATCGCCCTGGTGCCGCCGGAGGAACGCGTCGGCGGCCCGGGCGCCTCGATCGTGATGGCGGCGTTCACCCATCTCAATCCGGACGGCAGCCGGTTCAGCGACGGCAGTTTCGGCGTGTTCTATGCCGCCGCCGACCTGGCGACCGCGGTCACCGAGACCCGGCATCACCGCGCTCGCTTCATGCGGGCGACGAGCCAGCCGCCCATGGAACTGGACATGCGGGTCTATGTCGTGGACCTCGATGGCGAACTGCACGACATCGGCGGCCTGCGCCAGGCGATGGCGGCGGTTTATGACCCGGATGATTATGCTCCCGGCCAGGCGCTGGCGCGGCGGCTGCGCGCCGCGGGATCGTCGGGCATCGTCTATGACAGCGTGCGGCGTGCCGGCGGCGCGTGTGCCGCGGTGTTCCGGCCGCGTTGCCTGACCAATCCCAGGCAGGAGCGGCACCTCTGCTACGTGTGGGACGGGCGGACGATCGCGGCGGTGGGCGAGAAGCGGGCGGTGTGAGCAGATGCCGCTCAAAGAAACGGCGCGAGCGCGGCAAGTAGCGCCGCCGCCGCGCTCAGGACCTGCGCGACGCCGGTGAGCAGGGTGGCAGCGTCCTTTATGGTGGCGGCCTCGGTCTTCAGGTTGGCAGCGGCGTCGTTCATTGCCGCGATCGCCTGTTTGTTGGCGTCCGAATCCTCGATCGTGCGCAGCGCCTGGACGCGAAAATCGTCCTGCTTGTCCTGCAACTTGCCGATCTGCGCGTCGATCCCCGCGATATCGGCACCGTGCTTCAGCTTCAACGCGCTCAACCGGTCGATGGCGGCTTGCAGGACCTGTATGGCCGCCGTGGCCACGTCGTTCGGATTCACCTGTGCCATGCTACCCTCCCGTATGACGCGAATTGTCCGGCTCCGCCGGGGATGTCGTCACATGTTGCCGGCGACCGGCGCCTTGGCGGCGGCCCCGATCGCGGTTTTCAACTGTGCGGCGGCGGCGATGAAGTTCCGCACGGTGGTCAGTACCGCCAGCCCCTGCCCGGCATTGTCCCGCAGGGCCGCCGCCAGTTGGCGATGTGCGACCACCATCGCCGTGACAGTTGCGGCCGGATCGGCGGCGCGGGCCTGGTTGAAGGCTGCCACCTCGGCCGCAACCGCCGCCCGCTTGCTCTGGTAGGCGGCCGCGCTGAGCCGGCCGACCGTGGCCGCCTCGAGCGGCGCGGAGTCGCGGAGCAACTCGCGATCCAGTTGTCGAAGCTGCAGCAGGTGGATTTCCAGCAAGGCTGCCCGCACCGTTTGCCCGAGTATTTGCACGTCGGGGTCCAGCCTGGGGACCGTACTGCGCAACGCCGCCAGGCGGCGTTGGTCGAGATAGAGCGCAATCCCCTGGCCGATCAGGCTGCCCCCGGACGTGACCAAGGCACCGGCGGGCGCCGCCGCCGGATGCAGTGTGGCAACCGCGCCGGCCAGTCCGCCGGCCGCCGCGGTCAGGCTCTGCGTGGCCTGGCTCAGTGCCGTTGCGTCGGCCGCCGAGGCAACCGCGGCGAGCGACGCGGCATACGCATTCAGCGCATTGAACGCCGGCGCGGCATCCGCCAGGGCCTGTTGCGCCGGGGTCGGCGCCGGCACCGCGGTCGCGCCGAACGTCACGATAGCGCAGTCCCGCAGCCGGGGAGGCGTACCGCTCGGCTCGCGCTGGGTGCAGCCGGGCAACAGCGTCATTCGCGCCCGGGCGGCAATTTCGGCCGCCACCTGCCGCTGCGCAACGATCGCATCGACCGCCTGCCGGCCGGTCTGGTAGCTCGATACGACGGCGGCGACGCCGGTGCTGAAGCCGGTGATCTCCGGGTTATAGACGTAAGGAGAGCAGGCCGAGAGCACGGACAGGCCCAGCAGCAGCACCAGAGTCCGGCTTCCCGCCATCACGTCTCCCCGTTGTCGCGCCGCGATCCGGTGCCGGTGCGTGCGGCACTCGCGGCACCGCGGATTATCGCCGGGCAGAAGGTCTCGGCAGTCTATCGCTGTCAAGCGCGCCCGCACGCCCCGAATGGCGCGAGCGCCCGGCTAGCCCATCTTATTCACCGCATAGCAGGGATTCGCTGACGGGCATGTAACAGGGGCAAAAATGTGGGTAACCCCTCATTTTTTCCTTGCGTCGATTCGGCGCGGTGGACTCTTTGCGTCATGTGCCGCCGCCCGCCACCCTTTCGGCGCTAAGCCGTGCAGAGCTTGAAGCT
>Ga0307372_10006372_pt1 | contig 17294 bp, 15 predicted proteins | sample OX1MG_FD_202533 | JGI IMG/M metagenome (GOLD analysis project Ga0307372, IMG submission 202533) | Soil microbial communities from Risofladan, Vaasa, Finland - OX-1 | ecosystem: Environmental > Terrestrial > Soil > Coastal area > Acid sulfate soil | place: Finland: Risofladan, Vaasa | collected... | reverse complement strand
CGCTTCTCAGACCTTCAATCCAATCCAGCGCATCAGCTCCAGCGCGTTGCTCCTCGGCACCACGCCGTCTCTCAACTTGTAGTCGAAGCTCATCTCTCCCCCCGCGATCTGATCTTCGAAGTGAACGTTGCATATCGAGTCGTCGAGCGACGCCGCGATTTCCGTCAGCGCCAGATCGTGCGTCGTGACCATGCCGATCGCGTCGCGGCCAACGAGCGAACGCAGCAAAGCCTCCGCGCCGATTTGCCGGTCGTGCGAATTCGTCCCTTCAAGCAATTCATCGAAAAGAAACAATAGCGGCATTTTTTCTTCCGCCAGCGTGAATACTTGTCGTATGCGCAGAATTTCCGTGTAGAAGTTCGACCGGCCCTCCTGCAGAGAATCCGTGCTGCGAATCCGCGTTCCCAGCGCCAGCGGCGACAATTGCAGCGACTTCCCGCGGATCGGCGCGCCCGCCATCGCCAGCACCAAATTGACTCCGACGGTGCGCAATAGCGTGCTCTTTCCTGACATGTTCGAGCCGCTCACCAGTAGCACCCGCGTTTTCGCATCCAGCTGCACGGAATTCCGAACGCAACGCGCGGCTGCAAGCAGAGGATGCCCGAGCTCCTCTCCCGCAAAATGCGCGTCTGCGTTCTCCGCTTCCGCGATTTCAGGAAACGGATCGTTCGGATGCTCATACGCATATGCCGCGAGCGACAGCAGCGCCTCCATCTCACCCACCACGTCAATCCAAACGCGCACGCGCCGTCCCCATCGCCGCCGCCACGCCTCGGCGATAAAACCCAGTTGCAACGAGTAGAGAACCGGCAATTCGATCAACTTCATGAAATAGCTGTCGCGCGCATCAATCCACGTGACCATGTGCGCCAGTCGTCGCATCGCGTGCGAAGCGCGTTCGGCGCCGCTGACTTTCAGCTCCCCCTGCAAATGCCGCAGCCGCGAAGAAGAAAAAGGCTCCCCCTCGATGCGTGTCAAAATCTCCGCGAAGAGCGTCAAGCCATCTTCATTGCACTGAAACCCCTTCATCGCCACATCGGCTCGTTTCTTGAGCCATGCATACACGCCCAAGTTCACGAGCAGCGCCATCAGGAATGGAAGGACTTCGCCCGTTACCGCCCACGCCACAATCGTTCCCACGCACGCCATCGCCAGCGCCGCGACGACGCCTCGCACAGATGAATTTGTTAGTTCCGCCGCGCCCTCGGCCCACGCCGTCAGCTTTGCCGGATTCAGTTCGGCACGCAGACCCGCGCCTTTCAACGCCACATCCTCGCGCAAGTCGATTTTGTCGCGCAGTTCCGCGATGAGCGCATGCCTCTCGTGAATCGCAGCGACAGCCGAAGGCGCGAGCAGCCACCGCGCCAACCACTCTTCGCCCATCGCGGTTCGCGCGGAACAAAGCAACTGAAATAATCCTCCAGTTCCAAACAAATCGAGATCCTCGGCGTAGATGTGCTTCGCATCGCGAAATCGTTCGCCTGCCTCGCCTGTTCCAGCCCAGCGGTCCTCGACCCGAGCCAGCCCGCGCTCGTAGAACGCCGCCGCTCGCTCCGCCCGTGTGCGCGCCCGAATCACAAGCTCATGCCACACGGCCAGCGCTCCATAAGCCGCCACGGGAAGAATCATCCAGTAGTCCGAGATAGTGTTTTTGATAAGCGAAAACCAGGCGAGGACAAGTCCTGCGACGATGACCAATAGCTTGAAGCTTCCGATGCGCAGATGCACTCGCTCGCGTTCGGCGCGAACCTTCAGTCGCGCTTCGCGACGCTGCGTATATTCATTCGCCGGCGAGTTCAGTCGTGTCTCCCGCGTCAAACCGCACTAGTTTACATCGCGATGCGGCTCACCTGCGCGAGGAAGCGAGTGCTGATGTTCAATCGAAAAGGGTACGAAGCCGCCGCAGCCTATAATGTTATACTGTGCGCCAGCCTGTTTTACCTGATCGCGGAGAGGTGGCCGAGAGGCTGAAGGCGGCGGTTTGCTAAACCGTTGTAGGGACAAAATCCCTACCGGGGGTTCGAATCCCCCCCTCTCCGCCAGCATTACAATATCCCAATAAACAGTGCATATTGAGATCTGTGCTACTGCGTGCTACTGTTTTCTCCGTATTTAACGCAGATGGCCGCGATCTATCAACGCGTGAAAACCTCAAAAGGCTGGCGATATCGTGCCCTGCCCACGGGCCGGGGTCGGCGCGCTGCGGACAGCGCAACGCCGCCTTTTTACCTGAGATTCACTCTTAACGGCAAACAGCAGTGGAGCGACCCGTACCAGTCTTTGCCGGAAGCGAAGAAGGCCGTTGAGGAACTGCCGGACGTGATCGAGGCGCGGGCGAAGGGCCTCAGCCTGCATGAGCTAGCCGAAACTCGAAATGCGAACCGCGTCCCCATCAAGACAGCGATTGAGGAATACCTCGCGCAAAAGGCTGGCAAGTCGAAAAAGACAATCCAGCAGTACAGGCTGACGCTGAACGAATTTCTGGAGTCGGTTCGCGTTCGTTTCCTCGATGAGATCGATGTGGCTGTTCTACGGCAGTACAAAAATTTCTTGATGACCGAAGGGTATTCCGGCAAGACGCAGGACACGCGGTTGAACATCGTCTACTTTCTTCTCAAGAAAAACGGCATCGCGGCGCGACTGCCGCGTGACGAAATGCCGGTGATCGAAGAAGAGGTCGCCATTCCGTACATCGACTCGGAACTGAAGAAACTCTTCGCGGCAATGGATGACGAGCAAAAAATCCGCTACAAGTTTTTCTTGGGGACGGGTTGCCGAGACAAAGAAGTGACTTTCGCCGCATGGAACGATATTGACTTCGAGAAGCGTACGTATCATGTCAGACGCAAAGAAGATGTTGGATTCACGCCAAAGTCCCACGAAAGTCGGACGGTGCCGCTGCCTGCGAGCCTGGTCGATCTCCTGAGGGCACGGCGCAAGAAAGCGCCACACGAACGCTGGATATTCGTGAATGAGGAAGGGCGGCCCGACAATCACTTTCTGAGAAAGCTAAAACGAATCGCGCTCCACGCAGGATTGAATTGCGGTCAGTGCCGGACGACGTTACGGAAAGGGAAGTATGAAGGGGTGCGCCCCGTCGAAGTGACGTGCAAGACTGACCCGGTATGTGAGCACTTTTATCTGCATCGCTCAAGGAGAATGGAGCTGCGGTCGGCTCGAATTGCAGAGGCTGCGGAAAAGTCTGTACACATTTCTATAACATTGAGGGATATGTCTCGGGAACTTCGCCGGCTTCCCATGCTGCTGTGCGCTCAAGAGGCTCAACGGCGCGCGTTTCGTCGAAATGTAGGACAACATCGAATTGTTCCGGAAGTTGGGCATGAAAGTAGTGGCTCACGCGCTCGGAACGCGGCAAATAGATCACGCCGATAGCTCGCTCGAGACGGGGTTCCCGCAAAAGAGAAGCGACTTTTTCTTTTCCGCGGAGCGGAAGCAGAAAATTGGGAACTTCGGTCTCGTGAAATAACGCTTCGTAGCTGCCGGGCAGCGCCGGTCTAACGTGTTTTCGTTCCGCGGGACCGTCCCAGCCCGAGGCTGCTGTCACTGTTCCGGTATAGGTGCTGAATCCTACCAGCGTGGCTTTTTCGCCATACTTTTCGCGTATCAGTTGTCCAAGATTCAGTTCTCCGCGCTGTGCCATCTCTGTGGCGCGCGCGTCGCCCAGATGAGAATTATGCGCCCAAACGACGATTCTCGCCTTGGGCCCCAGATGGTGCATGAGCGCTTCCAGGGTCTCGGCCATATGGCTATCGCGCAGGTTCCACGAAGGAACACGCTCGTGGAACATCGCGCGGTAATATTCCTCGGCATTTTTCACCAAGCGGGCGTTCTGTTCCGCGAAGAAAAACGCATTCCGCGCGACGCGGCCATCGCGACCGGCTAGATCTGCGGCACGGCGACGCATTTCAATCCACTGACTAATCACCTCATTTTCGCAGCTCTTACTCAGGCCGAAGCTCGCAGCGTATCCATAAGCTTGTGTATCTTCGCCAAAATTTTCAAAGCAAGAATAGCGATAACGGGCCCGGCCCGCCGCCTCGGGATCAACTTTATCCAAGAAATCCAACACAGCTTGAATGGAGGCATGCAGGCTATAGAGGTCTAGACCATAGAACCCAACACGTTTTGAGTGACGATGCTCGTTGTAATTGCGTAACCAGCCAACGAAATCCAGTACGTCGGCGTTGCGCCACATCCATGCGGGAAATCTCTGGAAACCCGCAAGCGCATCGATGGCTTCCTGGTCGCCACTCTCAAACCGCACGTACTCGCTTATTCGATATGCGTCGGGCCAGTCTGCTTCGACGGCAACCGCATTAAAGCCTTCTTCCTCGATCAAGCGCTTAGTAATCTGTGCGCGAATGCGATAGAACTCGTGAGTTCCATGGGTGGCCTCGCCGAGCAGAACGAGACGAGAGTTACCAATCATCTTGAGCAAGGGATCGAAATCGGTCGTTTCCCCCTTCAGATGATGAGCGGCGTGGACAATTGCCTTGAGAACATCGCGCTCGGTCTTAGGAACCATGCTGACCCCTGTCGTTACAACTGTCTCTGACGAAATGCAACTTCGCCCCAGTCGGATATCCATTGGAAAGGCTTACTGGCTTCCTCTCCTAGGTCGAGGTGGCGGAATATTGCTGCTCGAGCTGTTGCCGTGAAGCCCGATCCAGCAGTTCTGTCACTTCCTCATCTGAAACTTGTGAGAAATCAGCATAGAATTGCCCGACTCCAAAAAACGGCTCAGGCATTTCTAGACAGATCAACTCATCGACCTCGGGCTTCAGATGATCGCAGGTCGCACTTGGGGCGACTGGAATCGCAATGACGAGAGCGGCAGGTTTCATTTGACGCAGAGACCGAATAGCCGCACGCATACTTGATCCCGTAGCGATGCCATCATCCACCAGAATCACGGTAAGACCAGTCACGTGGAGAAGAGGACGCCCGCCGCGATATTTGTGCTCACGACGTTCCAGTTCCCATTTCTCTGCTTGAGTAACTTGCTCAATTTCTGACGCGGTTAATCCCAATAGTCGAACTGTATCCGTATCAAGGACCCGAACGCCTCCGCTCGCAATCGCTCCGAATGCCAGTTCTTCGCGCCCTGGAACCCCGAGCTTTCGCAATACAAATACATCCAGCGGCGCTCTGAGCGCTGTGGCTATTTCGAAAGCAACAGGAACGCCGCCGCGTGGCGCGCCAAGTACAACTACATCATCACGGTTGGCATAGCGCTTCAAACGCAGTGCCAGCTGTCGGCCAGCTTCCTTCCGATTCGCGAAAATCATATAACCGCCTCGTGGTCTCGCTAATTCGCCCAAGTGTTTCATAAATGCTTAATCCTTCTTGTTTGAATTGCAGCAAACTGCGAGCTTGGATTCAGTGAGGCGCATCACATCATCATGTGAAGAAGATCACTGGATCCCTGAGGTGAACAGAGTGTCGCCAAGGGGCTGGCTTGCTGATTCAGAACCTGCTCTCCCTGCAACATAGGCTCCCGTGTATGATTCGTTCTTCCATGTCAGACTCGCAACAGTTTACTGGCGATACAGAACATGCCAACCCGAGGCGACCGCTAAGTGCCGTCTTTCAACCTATTAGGCACAAGAAACTCGCCGGTCATGGAATGCTTCGAACGCTGGCAGGAACCGCGTTTCTTGCTTCGCTGATCTGGAGTGCAGCAGCGCGGGCGCAGCAAGTAGCCCCGCAACAGTCTCTCCGGTCGATTTCCACCTTGCAAAAATTCCAGCAGCCTCCCGTTCCGTGCATTCAGCCTCCTCCCGTGGTGAGCTGGAAGGATTATCGCGGTCCGTTCGCGAAAGCCGTCGGCACATTCGCCCGGAAACTGGAACGCAAGTCCGTGCGCGAGCCACACTACAAGCCCGGTGTGCGGCTGTGCACTCTCGTGCTTAAGGACAAACTCATTTTGTTCGTCCAAGATACAATCGACCCGGTTACTTTTCTCAATGCTGGGTTCAGTGCCGGAATCAGTCAGGCAGAAAACGACGACCCGAGCTTCGGTCAGGGTGCTGCGGGCTACGGCAAACGTTTTGGCGCCAACCTTGCCGGTCAGGCCTCGTCGGAATTTTTTAAGGACTTCGCTTACCCAACGATTTTTTCTGAGGACCCGCGCTACTACCGTTTGGAGCGCGGCAGCAGCTTCGCGAAGCGCTTGTTCCATGCGGTGAGCCACTCCGTCGTCGCCTATCGCGAGAACGGCACGGAGATGTTCAATTTCTCCGAATGGCTCGGCACGTCAAGCGCCGTGGCACTCAGCAACGTCTATCATCCCGACAATCGCCGCGGCTTCGCTCCGTCAGCAGAGCGTGTCGGGTGGGGCGTGGCTAACGACATCGGATACGACGTGCTTCGTGAGTTTTGGCCGGAGATCGCCCGCAAGTTTAAGCTGCCCTTCCGCGATGAAACGAAGCCGCAAGGCTGATTTGCGGCAGAATTGCAGGTGGAGTTTCGGGAGCGGTCAAAAGAGGTACACTCCAGGAGGGCTGCGGTTCATACAGCGATGATTGCTCTGCTGCAACCGGAATACTGAATTCCGCCACCACAGGCACGTGGTCCGACGCCACGAGCGCCGTGCGGCTGCGATGGAGCGTGACATCGTTCAGTTTTAGTTCGCGATCGAAGTAGATATGGTCCAGGGATAGCAGGGGGAAAAGACCAGGATAAGTGTGAGCGCGGCCCAGGCGCTTGCGAACATGCGCGCCCCGGAAATGAGTGTGAAGCAAGCGCGAAGCGAGCCCTTGGGTCCACTCGTTAAAATCTCCAAGGACGATTTTGTTCCCGGGCAGATGAGCACCGGTGAGGATCGGTTGGCGGAAGAGCTTGCGCGCTTGGTGCCGGCGTTCGAAGAAGGACGTCCCCAGGTGAAGATTAAAAATATGCAGCCAACCTCCATCTCCCAAACTTAGGTCCGCCCGGAGGCAGCCGCGGGGCTCGCGGCCGCTTATGGAAATGTCATAATTCCGCGCGTGCTGGATGGGAAAGCGGGAAAGCAATACGTTTCCATAGGCGGCGCCCTTGTGCCGGCGGTTCTCGCCAAGCTCCACATGCAATCCCAGCTCTTCTGCAATGTACCGCGCCTGGTGATCTTTCCGAGTTTCTCCTTCCATGCACACGACTTCCTGGAGCGCGACGATGTCTGCATTGATCTCGCGCAAAACCCGTACGATACGCTCAGGACGAACTCGTCCGTCAAGGCCGCGACACTTATGGACATTATAAGTAGCGACACGCATCTGTCTTTCTTGTTGGGATCTTGTCATTTTGGGCTATCGGCGAACGAGCCGCATACTCAATTTTAGATGCGTTACAGTTCCTTTTTGTCGTCTTGGTAACTCAAGCCTAAGTTTCTACTCCTCAATGGATTACCAGCAGCCTATTTCCTACCCGCAAAGCGCAGCCGAAATGCCTTGATGAATAGCGTTGCCGAGCCCCATCCACAAAAAATCGCCACCAAAATGCTCACGACGAATGGTAAAAAAATCGCCAAGCCGACCAGGCACAGCAGTATCGAGGCCACAACAAGCATAATTGGGGCTTCCGCCGGACCCAGCAGGCGTGGCGTTGTGACTGCGGCGCCGACAGCATTTCCGATGGCCAGTACTCCCATAGCGGCCCGCCCTGCGCTTCCGCGCGCGGAACCCGGCGAAAGATCCTCGCGCTTCCGCCGCACCCTGGGCCGCACCTTCGTGCCTTGGCTCAAGACTATCTCCGTCGAATGCTCGAGATCATCGAGATACATCTGCCGCATGGCTTCAGCGAAAGCTTCATCCTCCACCACGACGTCCAACTCATAATTGCTCATCCAACTGGCCACGTTCAAATTGGTCGAACCCACGCGCGCCCACCGCCCATCCGCCACGCCGGTTTTGGCATGAAGCATGGCCCCGTTCCACTCGAAGATGCGCACGCCTGATTCCAGGAGCGTGCGGTAGCCGACGCGCGATAATGCGCGAATCATCGGCGCGTCGCTGGTCCTTGGGACGAGCAAACGCACATCCACTCCATCGAAAGCGGCGGCGCGCAACGACTGTACATAGGAGGGCGTGCCCAGGAAATACGCGTCGGTAAGCCACATGGACGTTCTCGCCACGGCTGCAACGAGGAGATCAAGGCGGTATAGGCCAGCCATGCTTGGCTCGCTTGCCACAATCCGCAGGGCCACATCACCTGTCGGCGGGATGGGACTCTCGTCGAGGATCTCCGCCTGTGTCAAATGCGACGCCGTCACTGAGTTCCACATGCGCGCGAATGCGCGACCCAGATCGAGGACTGCCGGTCCCTCGATTTTGACGCCCGTGTCGCGCCATGGCTCGACTCCCCGCGCCGCGTCTCCCACCCAGCGCTGCCCCACGCACAGGCCCGACACAAAACCAATGCGCCCGTCTACTACGATGGTCTTGCGATGATCGCGCCTTAGCGATTCAAACGGATCATCCAGGCGCGGCGGGTTGAAACACCTTACGTCCACTCCCGCCTTGCGCAGGGCGCGCCAAAAACGGAAAGATACCGTGCCACGGGCGCCAAACCAGTCGTAGATCAAGCGGACCCTTACGCCTTCACGAGCTTTTGCTTCGAGGAGCTCTGCGAATTCATATCCGATTTTATCCGTACGAAGAAAGTAGGTTTCAAAGTCGATCGTCTTTCCGGCTGCGCGAATCGCGTCCATCCAGGCAGGATAGTTCTCTGCGGCGTCCTTGAGCAGGTGAATGTCATTTCCCGGAATGAGCGGGGCCCCTGCCGTTCTCGAAAAAGCCTGGTCGGCGAGCAAGCGCAGCGGAGCGATCGCTTGTTGTACCGTTTGAATTGAAGGCGCATCACCCATGCACAGAACTCTCGCCCGAACTTCTTGGGGAACGCGAACGATTAGGCCAAGACTCACCAAGAACCATATGAATCATATCTGATTCGGCGGAAATGCGTGACGCCAGCCATGTTTCTGCACGTCCCTTCTCGGTGTGATCCTAATCACAGCTTCCGATAATGCAACGCACTTACGATGCGCCCAGTAGTGCGACATCGTCGCTAATGCAGCGACAATGAAATCTAACCACGACTACAATTCACCAAGAGGATATTTGGATTCTGTCCAAGACGCTTGAAAAAAGTGGAGGGAATGGGCGCTCGGCTTCGACAACCGAAGAGTGCCAGCGCGAGCGGCAAACGCTGACGCGCCCCGAGTTGAATTGGCGGAGGCAGCACAGCAGAGCCGTCAGGCCAAGCCGAGACCCTTGGCAACTCAGGCCGATTGAACTTGGGGCTTCTGCGCGGATTTGAAATGGCGGCTGAACCATTCCGCAGCAACTCGGGCCACTTCTTCCAATGTTCCCGGTTCTTCAAACAGATGGGTTGCACCTGGAATAATGATCAGTTTCTTGTCGGGACAGTTGAGCTTCGCCAAGGCTTCTCTGTTCATACCGATCACAGGTTCGTCGTCCCCTCCGACGATCAGAAGCGTGGGGGCACGAACAGCGTCGAGAGCATCTTTCGCAAGATCTGGTCGTCCTCCGCGGGAAACGACCGTAGAAACGACATCGGGAAGCTCGGCAGCCGCCATGAGCGCCGCGCCGGCCCCGGTACTGGCTCCGAAATAGCCCACTCTAAGATCCTTTGTGTCGGGACTGCTCATAATCCAATTGGTCGCGCCAATCAAACGCTTCGCAAGGAAAGGGATGTCAAAACGAAGTTCGCCCGAATATTGATCAATGGACTCTTCGCTTCGAGTCAAAAGGTCAATCAATAAAGTGGCAATTCCCTGTGATTGAAGTACCTGTGCTACGTAGCGGTTCCGGGGGCTATGGCGGCTGCTCCCGCTCCCATGTGCAAATAGGACGAGGCCATTCGCACCCTTGGGAAGAGTTAATGTGCCCTCGAGTGTCGCTCCTTCCAAGTCAATCGATACCTCGCGTTTAATGCCGTCAGATTCTGACTTTCGTTCTTTAATCATGTTCGAACTCCTCTCGATGCTCCTCGAATTCTCTCCTGGAAATTTGCAGCCTTTTTGTTAAGTTTCATAATCGGCCAAACGAAACTGGATCTTCGAACGATTCATTCTCCGGCCACGAGTGACGGACAGTGGGCCTTGCGCCTGTTGAACTAAAATTCAAGCCGCCGTCTGTTTAGCCACCTGCTGAATTCCTTGCTTGGTGACGACGCGGACAGTACTGGCCTGTGGACCTTTTTCTCCGGGCTCTTCAACAAACCTGACGGTTGTCCCGACCTTCAAACGCGGAAAGGCCCGGCCAAGAACGCTGTTCTTGTGAAAATAGATCTCGCGTCCATCGTCCGAAGTCAGAAATCCATAACCCTCGCGCGGAAAGATTTTGCTGACGCGAGCCTCTGGAAGCGGCGCGTGGCTCTTTGTGTCGCCTCGCTGACGCCGAGCGTAGTCCTGCAAACGCCGGCCTGCGGCCTTGAACGCTTCGTCAATTGCGATCCGCAGATTCTTATGTGTGGTCTTCACTTCCGCATGCTTCTTGATCTCTCGTTCGCCTAGATGGCGAGCCTGGGCGCTTAAGCTTGGCTCTCGCTTTACCACGATCTCTCCCTGCGGTACGGTCAGATCAATGCGGATGTGATACGGGCTCCCCCTCCTGTGGTGACGATGAGGAATTTCAACCATCACGCAACATCCCATCAGTTGACTGTAGAGGAGATCGAGCTTGGCTGCCTCGGCACGAATCCATTCTTCGATCTCTTTCGACGGCTCCATATTTCGAAACGTAATCTGTAGTTGTGATTTCATGGCGATGCCTCCGGCAGGTATTACAGTTCGGGTGATTGCCTCAGCGGCGGCCCACCCCCGCCGTGATCTGGTTGCTGGCCATTTCTCAATCTCCCTAGGATCCCCATTGGCCGCTCGCGCCACACGCCATCCTCCTCATACTTAAGCGTGTAAATGTGGAGCAAACGCCATCCTGCCTTGAGGAGCCGGTTAACTTCCTCTCGACCACGGGCTTCCAGGTTGTGTCCGGTAAGTTCGACGATATCGAGTTGCCATAGAGGCAACGTCTCAAGCACGGCGATTGGCACATCGGTGGTGGCCATTTCAGCATATTTTTTACGGTTGGCCATGGCTCTCTTAGATCGAATAGAACCTCCCACAATCACGCGCATTTTCATATGAGACCTTTCATCGCAGAAGGTCTGTGACCGCAATCACCAATCGTCCAAAGCACCAGAATCCAGGCAGTTGCCGATCGTCCCAGGAAGAAAGGTCTCAAGCTGGCGACGAAAGGAGAGGACATTTGAATCAAACACATGATCCGGTAGATCCGCTGACGCCGATGGCGCCAAGCAATACTCTGTACTTGGTGAAACAAATTGATCTTAGGCTGTAGAAGAGGTGGCGGATACCTCTTGCACATCGTCTATTTCCGGAAACAATTCATATCGCGCCTGAATTGATTCTGCCAGGGCGTTATAGAGATCGCGTGTGTGGCCGAGGCGGTATCGTTGCTCCACTTTGCGCACGTCGGATGCCAGCACGTGATCGTGGAACACATCAGCGATCCACTGCGAAAAATCGTCCCGATGTAGTCGCTCCGTTTCGACCGGATGTTCGGGGTTTTGCGGAAATCTCTTGCATCCCAAGTGCTTGAAGGATGCCCAAGAGCGCTGCTCCCCATTCAGGAATCCGGATCGCTCATCCACCGATTCGCACAAGCGCCATTCCAATCAAATAAGTGACTACTCCCTCGAGCGCACCAACAAGGGTCATTTCAAGTCCACTCGACACCAAGACCGGATCAGAGCAGCGCGTGTCGGCGGTAAAACCAAGACTTTACGACCTGCACGAGAAAAAGATAGGTCACCGCAAGAATTGCAATCGCAGCCAACAACGATACTGGCAGTGGAGTAAAGCGCAGCAACTTTCCCAGCGGCATGTACGGTCATCGTCGCACCAGCAACGACGGCCAAGACGCTCATCACCAACGGTCGACTGGGCCGGCTCTTGAGAGGATTACCTGCCGTGCGGATCACAAATACCACGAGCGTCTGTGTCGCCAGGGACTCCACGAACCATCCGGTGTGGAAGAGTGATTCGTTTGTGGAAGCATGGAACACCCAGAGCAGCACCCCGAAAGTGAGGAAATCGTAGATTGAGCTGATCGGACCGATGATCGTCATGAACTGGCGGATGAATCCAATCTGCCATCGCTTGGGCCGTTGCCTCATCGCGGGATCAACGTTATCGCTGGGGATGCTGACCTGCGAGACATCATAAAGAAAGTTGTTCAGCAGTATTTGGCTCGGGAGCATTGGCAAAAATGGCAGGAAGAGTGATGCCGCCGCCATGCTGAACATATTGCCGAAATTTGAGCTCGTGCCCATGATGATGTACTTCATGATGTTGGCAAACGAACGCCGCCCCTCGAGCACCCCATCGTTCACGACCGCAAGATCCTTTTCCAGCAGGATGATCTTTGCTGCGTCCTTGGCTACATTCACTCCGTTCATGACAGAAATCCCAACATCGGCAGTATGGAGCGACGGGGCATCGTTGATTCCGTCACCCATGTAGCCAACGACGTGCCCGCGTGCCTTAAGCGCTAGGATCACCCGATTCTTCTGTTCGGGAGATACGCGGGCGAAGATAGCACCGTTCTCCGCTTGGTAGGCCACAGCGGCATCATCCATCCTATCGACTTGATTCCCAATAAGAATTCGGTCAGAGTCCAACCCGACGTCGTGAGCTATTTTCTGTGTCACGTGCTGGTTGTCGCCCGTCATGACGACCACAGAAATGCCATCCTGCTTCAGTTTCTCCAGGACGGAATGAACCCCCTCCTTCGGCGGGTCAAGGAATGCCGCGAACCCGATCAGCGTCATAGCGTGTTCAATCGCCACGGTGTACACATCCTGTTTATCCACATTCCTCACTGCCACACCAAGAGCACGGTACCCGTCCGCACCCAGCTTCTTAAGTGTGCATTCTGCCTCTGCTCGTCGGCTTTCGTCGAACGGCTGAGGAACGCCATCAATGGTCACCGTCTCGCAGATCGCAAAGACACTCTCAGCCTCGCCCTTGGTGATGAGAAGCTCGTCGTCACCCTGTCGCACCACCACTGAAAGGCGCTTGCGGTTAAAGTCGAAAGGGATTTCGTCCACCTTGCTATACCCCGCAATCGAAGGAGCCTTGTGCTTCAAGATTGCATCGTCAAGAGGGCTTTTGATGCCCGCCTCAAAGTGGCTGTTCAGATAAATGAGCTGCAGGACGTTTTCGTTATCCTTCCCATTGAAATCGACGTGCCGGTCAAGCACGATCTCCCCTTCGGTGAGCGTGCCTGTCTTATCGGTACAGAGAATATCCACGCTGCCGAAGTCCTCAATCGCTGCAAGTTGCTTTACCAGAACCTTCTTCTTAGTCATCCGTTTCGCGCCTTGAGCCAGTGTCACTGTGATGATCATGGGCATCATTTCAGGCGTCATCCCAACGGCAAGCGCGACAGAGAAAAGAAAAGACTCCAGCACCGGACGATGGAAAATGATGTTCACCAGCAGAACGAAAAGGACGAGCAGCATTGTCACCCACGTGAGCATCATTCCGAAATGGCGTACGCCGCGCGCGAACTCCGTCTCCGGAGGCCGCATGGCAAGACGCTGCGCAATTTCACCGCAGGCGGTATCTTTTCCCGTGCTGACAACGACAGCAGTACCGATTCCAGTCTGAACGGCAGTGCCCAGGAATACACTGTTGCTTGCATCCGCTATGCCGTGCTTCTCCTTTGGCAGGTCACTCGCCGTCTTTTCGACCGGCAAGGACTCCCCGGTAAGCACCGATTCACGCACATGCAGGTCCTTCACCTCCAGTAAACGTGCGTCCGCAGGCACCAAGTCTCCTGCCTTGAGCCGAACGATGTCTCCGGGGACAAGTTCGGCTACCGGCAGTTGCTGTTCTCGTCCGTCTCGCATTACGGCCGCGGTGATGGCGATTTGCTTCTGAATTTCCTCAACCGCGTGTCGAGCCTGGAATTCCATCAAGAAATTCAGGAGCACGCTGAACAGCACGATAGCGATAATGATCAGCCCGCCGACGTGCTCTCCGAGTGCAAGAGATATGCCGCTGGCAACGACAAGGATGATGACCAGGGGATTGGCGAAGAAACCGAAAAAACTGAACAGCACAGCGAAGCGAGACTCCCGGACTAGGGTGTTTGGACCATAAAGACGCAATCGCCTGCTGGCCTCTTCGGTCGTCAACCCCGCAGGAGCTGCCTGTACTTGTTCGAACAACTCCTGCAGGGGCCGATCCCAGAAGTCCTCGAAGCGCATTGTTTGGCTCCCCATCGGTAGCTCTAACGTAACTGCCGAATTATGCTATTTAGAGTGTTACGCACCAATGCATTTCCTGTCATGGAAGCAATGGGGTTTGGCAGCTGCGGACGCAGCCGAGAAACAATTGGCGCGAACACTCTTGCTCCTGGTCCGATATAGCAAAAACAAGCAGGAGAAAATGATCGGGGCAGCCAAGTCGTGGCGGAAGCATCTGTCCTTCAAGTTACCACGGTCGCGAAGGCGGCCCGGCGCCTTCAGGCAGTCACGCGATCAGACCCTTGATCTCCGCCGCGCATAACGCGAATGACGTCCAGGTAATCTTTCCATTCCCCCATGGGGCTGCCAAATTAGGTCCGAAACCGTGTGCCATGACGCAGAACAAAGCCAGACGAACCAATAAGTATAGATTCTTTGCGACTGCCTATCTGGACGCCGAGCTGCGGCGACGATGGATGAGGCTGCATCGCGCATCGTGATCGGAATTACTTTGAAACCGTGCCACTTTGACGTAGGCTTCATGCAAAGGAGAAATGGCGTGACGCTGACGAGGTTGAACAAAAGGGAAGTACGGCTTTTTGCGGGTATTGCACTTTTCTGTGCCGCGATCGCTACTTGTGGCTTCCAGTCTCAGGTCGCACCAAAAGCGCCCGTGCCGGAACAGGCCTTGCCGCCGTTGATCCGATCCACCAAAGGGCCGGATCTTTTCCGCGCTTATTGTGCTTCGTGCCATGGTATCGATGCGAAGGGCCATGGCCCCGCTGCCGTGGCGCTGAAACGAAAGGTACCCGACCTAACAGTCCTGGCCAAGAACAACAGGGGACAATTTCCAGAGCAGCGTGTGCGCAAAGTCATCATGGGTGAGGATGTAATTGCAGCTCACGGCTCCCGGGAGATGCCAGTCTGGGGACCGATCTTTCATCAGATCGAGGAGGACGTTGACCGCGGAAACGTCAGACTGGACAACCTAGTGAAGTACCTCGAATCAATCCAATCACTGAAGTAAGGACAAGCAACGGACGGCCATCGACCCGCACTCCTACGGCAACCCGACCAATAGCAGCAGTAGTCTTTGCCCAGCGGAAAGCATGAGCCAAGGAAACAGGGCTCTTGTATTATATTGATGTGCCGCTGAGCATTTGGCGAACTGGACTGTTTCCAGCGAGGCCGCTTTGAACGTGCCCACCATTCATACGAGCCTTCGTGGTATGCATCTACTTGACACACCCATCTTCAACAAAGACACCGCCTTCACCGACGAAGAGCGGTCCGCGTTCGGTCTTCACGGCCTGTTGCCACCGCATATCGAATCGCTAGGCGAGCAAACGTCACGCGCTTACGAAGCTTATCGCCACAAAACGGACGATCTCGAACGTCACATCTACTTGCGAGCTCTGCAGGACACGGACGAAATTCTGTTTTACAGCCTGCTGAACGCCCATATCGAAGAAATGATGCCCGTTGTCTACACCCCGGTAGTTGCTCTGGGTTGCCAGCAATTCAGCCGGATCTATCGCCGCCCGCGCGGCCTTTTCATCTCCTATCCGCTCCGCGACTCCATTCCCAGCCTCTTGCGCAACCGGCCGCACTCAGACGTCGACGTTGTTGTGGTGACAGACGGCGAGCGAATCCTGGGAATTGGCGATCAAGGCGTGGGAGGCATGGGGATATCCATTGGCAAGCTTTCTCTCTATTCGTTGATCGGCGGGATTCACCCGGCTCGGACCTTGCCGGTCGTGCTGGACGTGGGAACGAACAACGAAGACCGCTTGAAAGCACCCGAATACCTCGGCTGGCGGCACGACCGTATCATGGGCGATGCCTACTACAAATTCGTAGACCTATTCGTCCAGGCCATGAAACAGGAGTTGCCTCAGACCTGCCTGCAGTGGGAAGACTTCGCCAATCCCCATGCCCGTCCCCTCCTCGATCGGTACCGCGATCAACTCCTGACTTTCAATGACGACATCCAGGGGACCGCGGCGGTCGTTTTCGGCGCACTCACCGGAGCGATCAAAGTTTCTGGCAGAAGCTTGAAGGAGCAGCAGATTGTCTTCTACGGAGCGGGCGCTGCGGCCATTGGCGTGGCAGATTATTTACGCATGGCGCTAGTGGACAGCGGCCTCTCTGAGGAAGAAGCTAGGAGCCGCTTCTGGATTGTCAACCGGCGGGGTCTACTCCATGTGGATCGAACCGACCTCGCTCCCGAGCAACAAGTCTATGCCCAGCCCGTAGAACGCTTCGTGCGGTGGCGACGGCCTTCGTCAGGCACCATCGATCTCGACACTGTCATCCATAATGTCAACGCGACGATCTTGATCGGCCTATCAACGCTTGGCGGTGCCTTCACCGAATCCATCGTGCGAGAAATGGCGCGTAAGGTTGGTCGGCCAATCATTTTCCCCCTGTCGAATCCAACGGACCGGTGCGAAGCCGTCCCGGAAGACTTGATGCGTTGGACCGACGGCCGCGCGATTGTCGCCACAGGCTCTCCATTCGCGCCGGTAGACCTTGCGGGCCGGAAGATTCCAATTGCTCAGTGCAACAACATCTATGTTTTTCCGGCAGTTGGTCTGGGTTTGATTGCCTCCGGTGCGCGGAGGGTGACTGATCGGATGATGATCGCGGCCGGCCGCGCATTGGGCGAGAACTCGCCAGCGCTATCTGATTCTGCCGCAGCTTTGCTTCCTTCCCTGAAAGATCTCCGGGCAGTTGCGCGACAGATCGCTTTTGAAGTAGGCATCGAAGCGCAGCGCGCAGGCGTTGCGCAGCCTACGCCGCCCGAGGAGTTGCGGGCTCGCATCGCCGCCACGCAATGGACTCCGGAATACCCGCACCTGGTTAGAGACAAGCCGGCTCTGTTGACATCCTCGAGAGAAGGTAGCGACGCTTCAAGCGATAGAGATTGAAACTCAAGCCGAGCAGCAGAGCTTGGCGCTTTTGCGTGCGCAGCGAGCGGCCCGGCGCACGGGCCGAGAGCT
>Ga0307372_10006371_pt1 | contig 17299 bp, 17 predicted proteins | sample OX1MG_FD_202533 | JGI IMG/M metagenome (GOLD analysis project Ga0307372, IMG submission 202533) | Soil microbial communities from Risofladan, Vaasa, Finland - OX-1 | ecosystem: Environmental > Terrestrial > Soil > Coastal area > Acid sulfate soil | place: Finland: Risofladan, Vaasa | collected... | reverse complement strand
ACCACGCTGCCGCAGCAGACGGTGACACGCCACCGCGTCATCGCGTCGCCCAGCCAGCGCCGTGGCGCCCCCGAGAAAGTGTCGCCCCCGCTGGGCGATCAGCGTGAACTGGCCCAACCACCTCCGCGCCGGCATGGCCCTACGACCGGCCGCGGCGCTCAACGACGCCAGCGGTCGGAATCGCGCCGGTCAGCGAAACGAACGACACGCGTCGCTCGAGCTTCGAGCGATGAGGCCGCCTACGCATGCCGCCGTCCGCGTGCCGGGCGCTTCGGCGAAGCGCCGTTGGGCTCGTCGAGCTCGCCCGGGGTCCAGCGCATCAGGCGAATGTCCGAGACGATCTTCAGGTGCTGGCGCATCGCCGCCTCCGCGGCGCGGGGATCCTGGCGCCGGATCGCCTCCGCGATGCGCCGGTGATCGGCCAATGACCGCGGCGGCCGGCCGGGCTCGCTGAGCGACTCCAGGCGCGTCTCCTGGATCGGATCCGCGAGCGCCTTCATGACGTCGCGCAGCAGCTTGTTCTTCGACGCCCGCGCGACGGCGGTGTGAAAGCGCTGATCGGCCGCCTCGCCGACGCCGCCCTTGTCGATATCCACGGCCATGGCGCGAAGCGACGCGTCGATCACGGCCAGGTCGGTGTCGGTCCGCCGCTGCGCGGCAAGGCGGGCCAGGCTGCACTCGATCGCCTCGCGCGCCTCGAGGACGTCGGGCAGACGCCGTCGCAGCGTGAGCATCGTCTTCAGTCGCTCCGGGTCGACGTTGAGGGACCGCACGTAGATGCCGCCGCCGTGGCGCACCTCGAGCAGGCCCTGGACCTCGAGCGAGACGGTGGCCTGACGCAGCGAGACGCGGCTCACCTTCAGCGCGCCGGCCAGGACGCGTTCGGACGGAAGGCGGTCTCCGGGGCGCAGCCCGTGCTCATGCACGTAGACGCGCAGCAGCTGCTCGAGCTGCTCGTACAGGCGGCGCCCCTCGGGAGCGCGCAGGCTGCTGGTGTCAGGCTGCTTTCTCGGATCGGATCGAGCCACGCTAGATCCCCCCGCCGTGGCGCACGGCGCCGGTCGGGCCGGCGCCCGAAACGCTCGTCGGTGGACGCAGTTCACCCCACATGCTGCGATGCCCGGTCTCCAGCATCCCGGAAGCGCTGGCGGATCTCCTCTGAATGCTCTCCGAGCACGGGCGGCGGAGCGGCGGCGCGCAGCGGCGACCCGTCGAAGCGCAGCGGACGCCCGGGCAGCGAGATATCGCCCAGGGTGCTGTGGGACACCTCGACGACCAAGCCCTGGTCACGGACCTGCGGGCTCGCGTAGACACGATCGAGACTCTTCACCTCTCCGGCAGGCACGCCGTGCTGGGCGAACAGCTTGATCCACTCGGCCACGCCGCGCTCAGCGAGCCGCTGCTCGATCAGCTCCTGGAGTTCATCGCGGTGAGCCACGCGACTCTCGTTTCCGACATAGGGGGATAGGTCGAGCGGGATGTCGAGCAGCTCGGCAAACCGGCGCCAGGTGACCTCGTTGCCCACGGCGAGGATGATCTGCCCGTCGCCGGCGCGGAAACTGCCGTACGGTGCGACGGTGGGGTGGTGGTTGCCGGTCGGCTCGGGCACCTCGCCCGCCACGAGGTAGCGGGTGCCCTGGAACACGTGGATGGCGATCTGGCCGGCCAGCAGCGAGGTTTCGACGCGCTGGCCGCGACCGCTGCGGGCGCGCTCGTGGAGGGCCGCCAAGACCCCGATGATCCCAAACAGGCCGGCGGTCAGGTCGGCGATCGGGACGCCGACGCGCAGCGGCTGGCCGGGGCCGTTCCCGGTGACGCTCATCAGGCCCGCCTCGGCCTGGAGGATCTGATCGTAGGCCACGCGGTTGCGGTCGGGGCCGGTGCTGCCGAAGCCGGTGATGGTCAGCACGATCAACTCGGGGTTGATTCGCTGCAGGAACTCGGTGTCGAGCCCGAGCCGATCCATCACGCCTGGGCGAAAGTTCTCCACCAGCACGTCCGCCCAGACGAGCATGCGGTCGAACAGCGCGCGGTCGTCGACGTCCTTGAGGTCGAGCGCGATGCTGCGCTTGTTGCGGTTGGTTGAAAGGAAGTAGGTGCTTTCCTGCTGACCCTCCGGCCCGGCGAACGGCGGTCCCCAGACGCGGGTGTCGTCGCCGACCCCCGGCCGCTCGACCTTGATCACCTCGGCTCCGAGGTCGCCCAGGACCATGGTCGCGTAGGGGCCCGCCAGCACGCGCGAGACGTCAAGCACGTGGATCCCGGCCAGGGGAGGCTCCCGCGATTCGAGCGCGGGAGCCCCAGGCCGCACGGACTCAGCGTCCATCGCGGCCCTCCCCCTTGGCCGCGATGGACGCACCCGCGGAAGCGGGCACGGCGCCAGGGGCGGACGGCCAGGGCAGCAGCGGCCTGCTCTGGCCAACCCAGCGAACGGCTGAGCCCGATCCGCCCATGGCCTACGGCGTTGCCTTTGCCAGGGCCGGCGCCGACAGCAGGCCCACCTGGTGCTCGTTGCCCTTGAGGTCCACCTTGAACGCTCCGTAGGGGCCGAACACGTTGTTGTACTGGTTGTAGTCCAGGCTTCCGCTGGCGCCCTCGTAGTTGATCTTCTTGCCGGCGCTCAGCAGCTGCTTGCACGTTGCATAGGTGAAGCACGCGGTGCCCGGAGGATCGGTCACCTTCTTCATCGTCGCCGCGACCTTCGTGCCGTCGGCGGTCTTGGCCGCGTCCTGCGCCAGCGCGAGAGAGATCACCGCGTCGTAGGCGTAGTTGGCGTTGGCCAGCGGCTGCTGACCCTTGAACAGCGAGTTGAATTCGTTGGTGAACTCGGTGCTGGCCTTGCCGCTGACCGAGGTGCCGTACACCGAGGTCAGGTGAGCGTGGGCCACCGGATAGCCGACGGCCTTCAGGTACTCACTGGCACCGGTCACATCCGTGCCGATGAACGGGATGGCCAGGTTGTCGCTCTGCTTGAAGTCGCGGTAGAGAACCGCGGCCGTCGGTGCGTCGGTCTGCGTGAAGATCACGTCCGGCTTCGCTGCGATGGCCTTCTGGACCTCCGGGACATACGACGTCTGCCCGGGAGCCACGTTGATCGTTGTCAGAACCGTGCCGCCGAGCTTCTTGAACGTCTTGATGATCGGCGCGATCAGCGTCTGGGCCGCGATATCGGTGTAGAACAGCAGCACCGCGTGGCGATAGCCCTTCTGGTAGGCGTAGAGCGCCATGGCCACCCCGAGCTGGGAGTCCGAGGGGCTGTCGCGGAACAGGAACGGATCCGTCTGGTGGTCGCGGGAGGTGTCGCCGCCCTGGAACTCGTCGACGATCTTCGAGTTCTTGAGAATCGGTTCGACTGCCGCGATCTCCTGGGTCTCCGGTCCGATGACCCCCGACACGCCGCTGGAGAGCAGCTTCTGCGTGGCAGGCACCGCATCGGCGAGGTCGCACTGCGTGTCCTGCTGGCTCAGTTTGACCTTCTGCCCGAGCACGCCGCCGGCTGAGTCGATCGCCTTCGCGGCGACCTGGGAGCCCTGCAGCATGGCCTGACCGAGGCTGGCCAGTCGCCCGGTGAAGCAGGAAAGCACTCCGTAATTGCCCGCGGCGTTGGCCGCTGCGGCCTTCGCCGGCGATCCGCTCGCGGAACCGCCATAGACGCCGAGCATGGTGACCGCGACGATCGCGAGTCCCATGGCGCCAATCCTTCTAGCCTTGATGCGCATCACAAAAACCCTCCTCACCCGTGTTAATGATGGTCTACGCTGTTCTTGCCTACGCTAGCCCGACCATCCTCCGGCCGGGATTGATTTTGCCGTGGTGGGCAGCCGTCATGACAGCCGTCCGACGTACAGGTTGACCACGGCCTCGTCGCCAGCCAGTTGTTGTGCCGGGCCGTCAAGCTGGTTCCTGCCCATCACCATGACGTAGGCCCAATCGGCATGCTTGAGTGTCCGGCGCGTGTTCTGCTCGACCACCAGGATGCTGACCCCGGTCGTGGCGATCTTGGCGATCTGCTCCCAGAGCATCGACTGGAAGATCGGCGAGAGGCCGGCGCTGGGCTCGTCGAGCACCAGCACGGCGGGGTCGAGCATCAGGCCGCGAGCCATCGCCAGCATCGTGCGCTGACCGCCGCTCAGGGTGCCGGCCTTGCGCTTGAGCGCGCCGGTCAGATCGGGGAACAGCTGGCAGAGCTCGTCCAGCCGCTCGCGCAGGCCGGCCTTGCGGCAGAACCCGCCCATCTCCAGATTCTCGCGGACGGTCAGGCCGGCGAACACGTTCGCCACCTGGGGGACATAGGAAATGCCGTTGCGCACGAGCTTCTCGGTGGCCACGCCGGTGACGTCCTTGCCGTTGAGCCGCACGCTTCCCGAGCTCACCCGGATGAGCCCCACCAGGGCCTTGAGCAGGGTCGATTTGCCCGCGCCGTTCGGCCCGACGATCGCGGTGATCCGCCCGGCGCGGGTGTGCAGGCTCACGTCGGAGATGACCGGCGCGCCGCCGTAGCCGGCGGTGACCGAGTCGATCTCGAGCACCACGCTCGGCTCGCGCGACGACCCGTCGGAACCGGTCCGCTCAACCATCGTCGACCGATCCGAGATACGCCGAGACGACCCGTTCGTCGTCGCGCAGGGTGCTGTAGTGGCCCTGGGCGATGACGTGACCGAGATCCATGACCACGACCTCGTCGCATGTCTCCTCGATGAATCTCATGTTGTGCTCGACGATCACCACGGTGCTGCCGCGCGTGACGAAATGCTTGATGGCCTGGCTCATGCGCTCACCGAGCACGGGATTCACTCCGCCCATCGGTTCGTCGAGGATCACCAGGCGGGGCTCCGCGGCGGCCACCCGGGCGAATTCGACGAGCCGCTTCTGCCCGCCGCTCAGCGTCTCGGCTCGGTCGTAGCGCAGGTGCGCGAGGCTGAACTGCTCGAGGATCTCCTCCGCCCGCAGCCGATCGGCATTCTCCTCCCGCCGCACGCGCCGCGCGGCGAACAGATTGCGCACGATCGACTCGCGGCCGAAGGCCCGCATCCCGAGCAGCACGTTGTCCCGCACCGTGAGGCTTCCCCACTCGCGTGGCGCCTGGAAGGTGCGAATCAGGCCCAGCCGCGAGATGCGGTGCGGCGCCCGGTTGACGACCTCCTCGCCGTCGAAGCGCACCGATCCGCGGTCGGCCCGGCCAAAGCCCGAGACCAGGTCGATGGTGGTGCTCTTGCCCGCTCCGTTGGGTCCGATCAATCCGACCACGGTGCCTGCGCGCACGCTGAAACTGCAGTCGTCGACCGCCGTGACGCCGCCGAAGGTCTTGGTCAGCGCCCTGACCTCGAGGAGCGCGGCGTCGGTCACGAGATCACGTCCTGTTCGGGGCGTCCACCGCTTGCCCGGCCGGCCAGCAGGGGTAGGCGGTCACGCCAGCCGCCGCCTGTCGCACCGGATGTCCCCTGGGTGCGGCGTGCCGAGCGGGGCACGCCGTGGCGGTCCGGGAAGATGCCCTGCGGACGGAACTTGAGCATCACGACGATCAGGCCACCGATCAGGATCTGGCGCACCGAGGGTCCGAACTCGGCGTTGCCTCCGACATTGGGCAGATAGCGCGTGAGTTCGATGAAGCCGATGTAGACGATGAACGTGCCGGCGACCACGCCGCGAACGTTGCCGCGTCCTCCCACGAGCACGGCGGCGTACAGGGTGAGGATCTCCTGCGGCGCCCAGGCCGACGGGTTGAAGGCTCCCAGGTAGGCCGCGAACAGCGTTCCGCCCAGGGCGGCGAGCCCGGCGCCCAGCACGTAGGCGGTGAGCTTGGAACGGAAGACGCTGCGCCCGAAGGCCGCCGCCGCCTGCTCGTTGTCGCGGATCGAGCGTATCGCGCGACCGTAGGGACTCGAGGACAACCGTTGCAGTACCACAACGACGATCAGCAGGACCACGGCGCACAGCGCCAGCAGGAAGTACGCGTAGTTGCTGTATGAGATGTGCAGCGGCCCGGCCATCGGCGTGACCAGGCCGGCGATGCCGTTGAACCCGTTGAACAGCGGCGTGTAGATCTGCACGATCACGTAGAGCACGCTGATCACTCCGAGCGTGGTGATGGCGAAGTAGATCTCGCGCAGGTTGCGCAGTGCGACCGCGCCGACGATCGCGGCGATCGGCAGCACGATCACCACGGCCAACAGGACCGCCAGCACGTAGGGAAGGTGCCAGCCGAGGATGTACTGCGTGGGTGACAACGCCGGCCCGGTGGTCATCACGATGGTGAGATAGACCCCGAGTGCCACGTAGCCGTAGAGGGCGAGGTCGAAGTCGCCCGCCCAGCCCCAGATGACATTCAACCCGAGGGCCATGATCGAGAAGATGCACGCCTCGGTGAGGATCGAAATCCAATAGCTCATGAGCGGGTCACCGTGCGACCCGATACCAGCAGTCCGTTGGGCCGGAACAGCAACAGGAGCACGAGCACGCCGAGTGCGAAGGCCAGCTGGTAGCTCGAGTTGGAATAGGCGCCGGCCAGCTCGAGCACGAGGCCGACGAGCAGCGCGCCGACCAGCGTGCCGTAGGGGCGCCCGAGACCGCCGGCCACGGCGGCCGCGAGGGTGATCAGCAGGTAGCTGAAGCCGAGCGACGGATCGAAGGTGCCGATCGTCTCGGCCAGGACGAAACCGGCGAAACCGGCGATCACCCCGGCGATGCCCCAGGTGGCGGTCACGACGTGCTGGGCCGGGATGCCGCTGACACGTGCGAGCTCCCGGTTGTCGGACACCGCCCGCAAGGCCTTGCCGAACTTCGTGCGCTGCAACAACAGGTACAGCGCGCTGGCCACCGCGAGCGCGCTGAGCGTCACCAGGATCTCCGCGTCGGTGAGCAGAAACGGCCCGATGTGATGCGGCGATCCCTGGTTGATCGAATAGCCGAGGTTCGCCGCGCCGAAGATGATGATCAAGATGTTCTGCAACATCAACGACAGCCCCAGCGTGGCGATCAGGGTGATGATCGGAGGCCGCCCGGCGAACCGCTCGATCAGGCCCAGATTCATCGCGATGCCGGCGATCCCACCAACGAGCGCGGCGCCGAGCGCGGCGAGCGCAACGCTGTTCGTCCACTGCAGGAACTCGTATGCCGCGTACGCGCCGATCGTCAGGAGCTCCCCGTGCGCAAGGTTGGCCACCCGGCTGACCGCGAACTCCAGCGTGAGGGCGACCGCCGACAGCGACAGCACCGCCGCGGTGACGATGCCGAAGCCTACGTAGAGAAGGAACTGGTGCAAGGCAGTGTCGAAACCGGCTGCTGCAAGGGGTGGGAGGAGACCCCGCCAGTGGCTAAGTCAGCAAGTGGCTAGTCCTCTCCTCGGGGCAACCCTATGGGACCCGGCAGCGGACTGTCAAGCGGCGAGGGTGCGTCGAGCTCGGTGTGCGGCAAGCCCCCGCGGGGGTGAGCGCCGGTCGGCGTTCATGCGCCGCGCGGCGATGGCGGCGGGCGCTTAGGCTGGGCGCGGGCCGGAAGCGCTGTCGCCGCAAGCCGTGGTCTCGAGGCAGGCGAGCGCTGCTGCGACGCCGTCGCGGGCGATCGGCACACCGCTCAGCGCGAGCCCCATTTCCACGCCGCACAGGGTGCCGGCGAGCATCAGGTCGTTGAAGTCCCCGAGGTGGCCGATGCGAAACACCCGGCCCTTGAGCCGGCCCAGGCCGGCGCCGAGCGACATGTTGAAGCGCTCGAGGATGCGGTCGCGCACCGCGTCGGCGTCGTGGCCATCCGGCATCACCACGGCGGTCAGCACGGCCGACTGCTCACGCTCGTCCTGACACAGCACGTCCAGTCCCCAGGCTGCTACCGCGGCCCGCGTGGCTTGGGCGTGCCGCTCGTGGCGGGCGAACACGGCCGGGAGCGTCTGCTCTTCGAGCATCGCGATCGCCTCGCGCAGCCCGTAGAGCAGGTTGGTGGCGGGCGTGTAGGGATAGAAGCCGTCGCGGTTGGCCGCGATGATCGGCCCCCAATCGAAGTACGAGCGCGGGAATCCACCCTGTTCGGCCGCGTCAAGGGCCTTCGCGCTGACCGCGTTGAAGCCGAGACCCGGCGGCAGCATCAGCCCCTTCTGAGAGCCAGCGACGGTCACGTCGACGCCCCACTCGTCGTGACGGTAGTCGATCGAGGCGAGTGAGGAGATGGTGTCGACCAGCAGCAGGGCGGGATGGCCGGCGGCGTCGATCGCGGCGCGGATCTCGGGCACGCGACTGGTCACACCGGTCGAGGTCTCGTTGTGCACCACCATCACGGCTTTGATCGCGCGGTGGCGATCGGTGACGAGGCGCTGGTGGACGATCTCGGGCTCCACCCCGTGGCGCCAGTCGCCGGGCGCGAACTCGACCTGCAAGCCGAGGCGCGTGGCCATCTCCTGCCACAGGGCGGCGAAGTACCCGGTCTCGAAGGCGAGCACGCGGTCGCCGGGTGCGAGCACGTTCACCAGGGCCGCTTCCCACGCCCCGGTGCCCGAACTGGGGTAGATGATCACCGGCTCGGACGTGCGAAAGATGCGGCCGACGGCCGGCAGCAGCGCAAGCGTGAGCTCGGCGAACCCGGGCCCGCGATGGTCGATGGTGGGCTGCGCGATGGCCCGGAGAATCCGGTCGGGGACATTGGTGGGTCCCGGGATCTGGAGAAAGTGCCGGCCGGCGCGGTGGGGTGCGCTCAATGATCCTCGGCTGGTGCGCGGGTGGGTGGCGTTGCGCTACGGTACGGCCCTTGCGCTGAGCGCAAGCCCACCCTATCAAGCACCGGCACGCTCATCGCCAGCCCCGCCACCTCACCGCCGGCCGCCGATCTCGATTCCGATGTCGCAGGGTTGCACGCGGCCCTGGCCGCCGAATGCGAGGGCGAAGTTCGCAGCGACGCCTACACGCGGCATCTCTACGCGCGCGACGCGAGCATGTACGCGATCGAACCGCTGGCGGTCGCCTTCCCACGCCACGAGGCCGATGTCGTCGCGGCGATGGAGGTGTCGCGCGAGCGCGGGGTGCCGCTGCTGGCGCGCGGCGCCGGCACCAGCCTGGCCGGGCAGACGGTCGGCCGGGCGCTGGTCCTCGATCTGTCGCGCCACATGAGTCGCATCGTCGAGATCGATCCCGGGGCGCGCACGGCGCGCGTGCAGCCGGGGGTCGTGCAGGACGACCTCAATCGTGCCGCGCAGGAGCACGGCCTGATGTTCGGTGCGGACACCTCGACCAGCAACCGCGCCACTCTCGGCGGCATGATCGGCAACAACTCGTCGGGCAGCCACTCCGTTCGCTTCGGTATGACCTGTGATCACGTCCGGGCACTGGAGGTGGTGCTTGCCGACGCCCGGCGTGCTCGCCTGGAGCCGGTCGACGAAACGGAGTGGGCGCGGCGGGCGAGCCTGGCCACGCTGGAGGCTGCGCTGTACCGGGAGCTGCCCGGCATCGTGGAACGAAACCGCGCGGCGATCACGCGCGATCACCCTCCGTTCTGGCGTCAGGCCGGTGGCTACCGGCTCGACCGGCTGGTCCGCGACGGGGAGCCCTTTGACTTGGCCAAGTTCGTCGTCGGCTCGGAGGGAACGCTGGTTGTCGTCACGCAGGCCGATGTCGACCTGGTGCCGCGACCCGCCGCACAGGCGATCGCCGTCGGACATTTCCGCTCCACGGCCGAAGCGATCGCTGCCAGCGCTGACGCGATAGCCCACGATGCCGCTGCCGTCGAGCTGATGGACCACATGATCCTCGAGCTCTCCCGGCGACGGTTGGAGTACGCGGCGCTGTCGCGGATCCTGGAGGGAGAGCCGAGCGCTCTGCTGTTCGTCACGTTCTTCGGCGAGAGCGAGGCCGAGGCGGCGGCCGGCGTCGATCGACTCGCAAGCGACTGGGCTCGGCACGGACATGGGTACCACACCCTGCGCGCGGTTCGAGCGGTCGACCGCGCCGCGCTGTTGAAGGTGCGCAAGGCGGGCCTCGGCCTGCTGATGGCGGCCAGCAGCGGCGGCCGGCGACCGCTGGCGTTCGTCGAGGACACCGCGGTACCACCCGAGCGGCTGCCCGAGTACGTCGCGGAGTTCTCCGCGGTCCTGGCGCGACACGGCCTGCAGGCGGGTTTCTACGGTCACTGCTCGGTCGGATGCCTGCACATCCGGCCCTTCCTGGACCTCAGCAAGCCGCCGCAGGTGGCCACCATGCGTGCCGTCGCGCAGGAGATCCTTGAGCTCGTGGTGCGCTACGGCGGCGTCAACTCCAGCGAGCACGGGGACGGCCTGGCTCGCAGCGAGTTCAACCGCCGCGTGTTCGGGGACGAGCTCTACGCCGCGATGCGTGAGGTCAAGGCTCTCTTCGACCCCGACGGGCGGCTCAACCCGGGGAAGATCGTCGACGCACCGCCGATGACTGAGAACCTGCGTGACGCGGCGCTCCCGCCGGCTGCGACGCTCCACACGCACCTGCGTTTCGGAGACGGCGGCATGCGCGACGCCGCGGACCGATGCATGAACATCGGCGCCTGCCGGAAGACCGACGCCGGCGTGATGTGTCCCTCCTACATGGCCACGCGCGAGGAGGAGCACACGACGCGGGGGCGAGCCAATGCGCTGGTCAAGGCGCTGTCCATGCCCGACCCGCGGGCGGCGCTGGGCGACAAGCGCCTCCACGAGATCATGGATCTGTGCCTCGAGTGCAAGGCTTGCAAGAGCGAATGCCCGCTCAGCGTCGACATGGCGTCGCTCAAGAGCGAATTCCTGGCCCAGTATCAGCGGATTCACGGTACGCCGCTGCGCTCGCGGGTGTTCGGAGCGATCCGCCTGCTCAACCGCGTGGGCGCGGCCACGGCGCCGCTCTCCAACGCGCCGGCCCGGATGCCCGTCGTGCGCCGCGTGCTCGACGCCGGTCTGGGCATCGCCGCGCAGCGGCCGCTTCCCCGCTTCGAGCGCGACACCCTGGTCCGGTGGTTCGCGCGCCGCGCCGCGCCGGTCGGGCCGTGTCCGCGCGGCGAGGTCGTCTTTCTGGCTGACTCGTTCACGACTTTCACCGAGCCTGCGATCGGACGGGCGTGCGTGGAGCTGCTCGAGCGCGCAGGCTGGCGTGTCCGGCTCGAAAGCAGGGGTTGCTGTGGGCGAGCGAGCCTCTCCAAGGGGCTGCTCGATCAAGCTCGGTCGATGGCCGGCGCGATGGTGGAGCGCCTCGCCCCCTACGCCGAGCGGGGCATCCCGATCGTGGGCTGCGAACCCTCGTGCGTGCTCACGCTGCGCGACGAGTTTCTGGACCTGCTTCCGGATGATCCGCGCGTGCGCACGGTGGCCGAGGAGGTCCGTCTCATCCCTGAGCTGCTGGTTGAGGCCATCGACGACGGGGACCTCCTCCTGGATCCGGCGTCAGCCGTCGCGGGGCGACGGATCGTGTTGCACGCCCACTGTCACGAAAAGGCGGTCACCGGAACCCGAGCCACGCTCGAACTGCTGCAGCGCATACCCGGGGCGATCGTCCACGAGATCGACGCGGGGTGCTGCGGCATGGCCGGGTCGTTTGGCTTCGAATCCGAGCACTATGAGCTGTCGATGCAGATCGGGGCCCTGCGCCTGTTCCCGACCCTGGCGGCGGAGGACCCTGACGTGCTGGTCGCCGCCACCGGAGTCTCGTGCCGCCAGCAGATCGCTCACGGCACGCCACGCCGGGCCCAGCATCCAGTCGAGCTGGTACGCGCCGCCGTCCGTTGATCGGCTGTCAAGGCCGATGGTCCGCGACGCGCCACCCTTCGTGTGGAGGCAGCCGCGTGACCGCGCCCATATCATGCGCCTCGATGGACGTTTGGGAGATCGCCACCCTCTCGCCCGAACCCGGGCGGCCCGAGATCCTGCGGTCGGATGACGGCGCGGCTCGGGTGATCGCGCTGGCGCTGGCGGCGGACGAGGCCCTCTCCGATCACCAGGTCCACGAGCATGCGTGGGTCTCGGTGCTCGACGGCACGCTCGAGGTGTCAAGCGGTTCCGACGTCCGTGAAGTGGGGCGCGGGAGTCTGATCCACTTTGCCCCGGGCGAGCGTCATGAGGTGCACGCCAAGACCTACACGCGGATCCTGCTCCTGCTCGCGCCCTGGCCAGGGGCTGGTCATCCCTCGCTGCGATCCTGATCGGGCCGGCCCCGATGGAGAACGTGGTGTTGTTCTTTCATCTCGTCGGAGCGTTGCTGTTCGTCACCGGGATCGTCGTCGCCGGGGTTGCGTTCGAGGCCGCGCGGCGTCGCGACGCGCCGGCTGAGATCGCTCTGTTGCTCGGGGTCGCGCGCGCCGGCGTGCCCCTGGTCGTCGTGGGCGGCCTGCTGCTGCCGGCGTTCGGGTTGTGGCTCGTTCACCTCGGGAGATTCGGCTACGGCTCGATGTGGGTGGATGCCTCGATCGTGCTGTACGCGGTTGCCCTGACCCTGGGCGGCCTCGGCGGCAGACGGCCGAAACGGGCCCGTCAGCTCGCGAGCCGGCTCGCTGCCGACGCGGTGCCGCGCAGCGACGAGCTGCGGGCGCTGCTCGACGACCCGGCCGCACGGACGGCTAACTACGGCTCGCTCGCCGTGGTTGTGGTGATCCTGGCTCTGATGGTCTTCAAGTAGCTCTGACGGTCGAGCAGGGCGTCCTCTCCCGCGTTTCCGACCCTGGATCACGTGGCGGGCCCCGCCCGTTGCGCTGCCCGTAGCGCTCGGGCTTGGGCGCTGTCCATCCAGATCTCCCAGCGGCCCGAGAGCGATCGGCGCTGATCATGAAAGCGATAGGGACGGCGGCCGCCGAACTCGGTCTGACGAAGGTGCGACACCCCGCCCAGCACGCTGGCAATCCGGCGGCGCGGCCACGCCAACGCGTCCTCGACCTCGGGGAAGCTGCGCGGGAGATCGGGTGCGACGGCCAGAGCCTCAAGCAGGTCGCGCATCAGATCGCTGCAGCGGTCGTGAAAACGCGCAATCTCCTCCGGGTCAGCCATGGCATTGTGCGGGGCATGCTCGGCGAGATGGCGCCGCCGAGGCTGATCGATGCGAGGCCGGCCAGTCACCGCCCGTCAGCTCCGACCAGGAGAATCGCCACCTTGTACGGCGTCTCCCAACCCCGCTGCCAACGCCTCGGCCGGCCCGTCGCCGACGAACCCGGCCTTGCCAGACGCCGTGACTCCCGTCACAACCCGTCGCACCCAGACCGTCGTGAGGGAGTGTCGCCAATCCCGCGGTGATGGTGCGTAGAGGACCGCCGTCGATCCGCGCTGAACCGCTCGGTCGGCGTGTCGCGGTGACGCTCGGCAGCTGCGCTCATCGCACGACGGACCCGCTGATCTCAGGGCTGCGGGCTCCTAGGAAGTAGATCCCGGGCAGACCGGCCGTGTGGAAGCGGTCGTTGCGGTTGCGCTCGAGGGTGCTGTCTTCGATCGCCATCGTCCCGGTGCGGTCGTCGCTGACGAAGAAGATCGCCCCGCCGCCCTCGTTGGCATGATTGTTGACGAACACGCTGCCGCCAATCGAGAGTGTCATGGCATCGCCGTCGTTGTAGATGGCGCCGCCACTGCCGCCGCCCGGGGTGCCTGACTGGGCCGGATTGGCGCCGATGCCGATCGCGCGGTTGGCGAGAAAGCGGCAGTTCAGCACCGTCCAGGACACGCCGATGCTGCTCAGCGCGCCGCCGTTGCTGCACACGTTGGCGGTGAAGCGGCTGTCCACGACGTCCACGGGAAGGCCGCGGTACTGCGATAGCGCGCGTACAGCTCCGCCGCCGATGTCCGGGCCATCACGCTCGCACCGGTTTCCGGTGAACACCGAGTTGACGATCCGCAGTCGGCCGCCGCGGGCGAAGATGGCCCCTCCGCCACCGCCGTCGAACCGCTGCCCGTTCGAGTCGCCATCGGCGAAGGCCAGGTTTTGGACGACCAACATGGGAGTGGCCTGATCCTGGCAATGCGACGTCGTCCACACCTGTGCCCGGTCGCAGGTGTCCATGTAGAGGATGCGCTGCCGGGCCGCACCGCTCAGCGTCACCAGCCCGCCTCCATCGAGCACGACCTGCGGACTGGTGTTCATCACCTTGGCCGTCGCGCTCATCCTGATGGTGACCGGGTTTGGTCCGCAGGAGAAGCGGATGATCCCGCCTGCCCGCACCGCGGCCACCACCGCGGCCGAGGTGCAACTCGCCGCGGTTCCGCGTCCCACGACACGGCTCGGATGGGAGGTGTCCACCGGGCCGCTGGCGTCCGGTACGGGCACCGAGCGCGCGCCCGTTGCTGACCGCGGGATCGACCGGGCCGCCGGCACGACGAACGCACCGACAGCGAGAGGGCAGAGGCACGCGATCACGAGCAGCGCGCGGCGTGGCATACCGCAAGGGTAGAGGCGGGGATCGGCTGACGCCCCATCGCGCCGACGCGACGCGACGGCCGGGTCCCGAATCACCCGGTCACGCGATCGCCGACGGCGATCGCTTCGAGGCTGGCAAACCGAGTGAACCAGTCCGGGAGGCTGATCACGCCCGCCTCCATCGCCCTTCCGAGATCGGCGGTCAGCGTCTCCAGGGCACCGTCGAGCTCGTTCAGGGCAAGGTGCGTCGGGCCGGGCCTGACGGCGGTTTGCGAGCGGATCGAGTCGGTAGCGCCATCCCCGCCGCAGTACCGCCGACTGGGCGATGTTCTCGTCCTGGTGAACCTGGTACCAGTCGCCATAGGCGTCGAAGGACCGCGACGGGGGGTGAGCGCTGAACTGCAGGTACAGGCGCTCGGACAGCTCGAAGTCGCTGCGGGCGCCCATCGAGCTCCCGTTCCACGCCGCGAAGGAGAATCCGTTCGAGCACGCGCCGCCCTCGGCCGCGCCGGCGATGTTCAGCGCCGCCGGTGCCGTCTCGGCGTCGTGGCCGCCGCGGTCGAGCTCGCAGATCACCAGTTCGGGAAAGTAGGCCGGCGCCCGGTCGCCGAGCACCACATTCACGGTGAACGGGCGCGCCGCCACGACACCGGGAACGTCCACGAGCTGGGCGGCATACCGCTGCGGCCACGGTGCCTCAGCGTCTGATGAGCTCTCGTCGGCCCGTCTTCTGAACACGACAAGGAGGTCTGGCGCTACCACCGCTCCGAGCTGTTGGACGCGCTAGGTGGCCTGCACGGCAGACGCGGTGGTCTCAGGGTCCGCCAGCATCGCGGCCAGCGCGCGACGTTGGCGCTCGGTCATCGACCCGACGGTCTTGGTCTCCGACAACGGAACGGCCATCAAGTATTTCCGGCAGCGAGTGCGGCCCCAGCGCCGCTGGCTCATCAGGAGCTCGCTTACTGTCATCTTTTCAATCGGCGAGGGACAGCGGAGGATCACCTCAGCGGCGCTGACCGCACCCTCGGCGATCTCTCGCTTCAGTTCGGCTCGTGCGAGACGGACCTCGTTGGCGCGCTGCAGCGCTCGCATGCATTGCGGGCCCCCGCCAACCGTCGTCGTCGCGTTCATACAACTCTCCCCCTCCTCGCCGTTCGCCCGGGCCTGCGGCCTGTCGGTTTGTTGACATCTACCCCAGTACGCCGGGTCGAGATCGTCGTTCACCTGAAATCGCGTGTCGACCCCGCGCTTGAGCCTCATGCGCGCCGCGCGTAGCGTCGCGCACCGCAGCGCTCCCAGCGCGCTTGCGACCGCGACGCTACGCGACTGAGCCGGGCAGATCAACCGTCGCCGCGATCAACGTTCGCTCAACGCGAGCTTTCCTTTCCGCCTCGCGGTGACCGCGCCTTCCCGATCCGGCGCACGGCTCGAAGCACTCATGGCACCGGCTCGAACCGTCGCTCGAGCCGCCGTCGCGCTAGCATCGTCCTCTACACGGAGGGGAGGCTCGCTGATGGCGGACACCGCCGCGATCGCCAGCGACATCCAGCGAATACATGGCGAGTACTACGGCCAGACACCCGGCTTGGTGCGTGTCTTCGAGGACGGCGACGTCCTGGTCGTGCTGATCGAGGAGACCTTCACGCGCGCCGAGCAGATTCTGATCGCGCGCGGCGAGGCCGATGAAGTGCAGATCATCCGACGGCGCTTCCAGCGGGCCGTCGCCGACCAGTTCATCGCCATCGTCCAGAGCGCGACTGGCCGCTGTGTGCGCGCATTTCTGTCGGACACCGACCTGCGTGAGCGGCTTGCGGTGGAGACGTTCGTCCTCGGTGAACCCGTTGAGGATATGGCCGGCTTTGAGCGCGAAGGGGCGCGCGCGGACACCGAGCGAGCGATCAGCGAACAGTGCGGCCGCGAGGCCGCGTTCGAGCCGAACGAAAACTAAACCTCCGCTCGATGCGGAAACGCTCCGCGCCGCCCGGGAAGACGTGCAACCATCCGAATGTGGGCGAGTTCGACTCCCTGCAGCACACCGTCAGAACCTGGATGCTCGCTGGCCGCGAGTTGAGCGATGTCGAGGAGGAACTGATCGACCCGGCGCCGCTCAGCACCGACGAGAAGGCGGTGCTGTGGCTGTTGGCGTGGTCGATGCTACCGCCGAGCCATCAGCTCGCCGAGGTCCAGGCCCACATCGAGTCGCTCTCACACGCGCACGTAAGCTGAGCGCGACGCGGCCGCCCGTGGGGCGCCGGCCCTCGCAGGCCGGACGGCGAGGCGCTCGCTCAACGCGGCAGGCTCGGATCACGTTGGCGTGCTGGCCGAGCCGGTCGGCAGCTGGGCGCGCAGACCCGCCTCGTGCTCCAGGCGGGGCAGCAACGTCATGAAGTCCAGCTCGCCCATCCCTTTGCCGATGCAGTCCTGGATGAGCTGGCCGACGAGTTCGGTCACCGGCATCGGCAGACCGACCTCAGCGGCGCACGCCCGGACGAGGTCGAGGTCCTTGTGCATCAGCCGCGACGTGAACGTGCTGGCATAGTCGTCGGCAATCAGGGGCGCCGACTTGTACGACACGAACGGCGAGCCGACGGCCGAGACCCCGATGATTTCGAGCATCTGCGCCCGCGTGAGGCCGTGCGCTTCCCCGAGCGCGAGCGTTTCGGCGAGCAGCTGCGCGCTCCCGGCGATCATCGTCGCCAGGCCGAGCTTCATCACACGAGCCTGCTCAGCGTCGCCGATCAGCGTCACGGTTGGGCCGATCGATTCGAGTAGGTGGCGAACGTCCTCGAGCGCGTCTGCGTCCCCGGAGACGATGATCGACAGCGTGCCGGTCTCGACGGCGACCGGGTTGCCGGACACGGGAGCGCGCAGGTACCGGACGCCAAGGTCCGCCGCGCGCTCGGCGATCCGGCGCGAGCTGGCGATGTCGATGGTGCTCATCTCGACGAGGATCGACGGGACCGGCGCGCCAGCGGCGAGCGCACCGTCGT
>Ga0307372_10006370_pt1 | contig 17306 bp, 14 predicted proteins | sample OX1MG_FD_202533 | JGI IMG/M metagenome (GOLD analysis project Ga0307372, IMG submission 202533) | Soil microbial communities from Risofladan, Vaasa, Finland - OX-1 | ecosystem: Environmental > Terrestrial > Soil > Coastal area > Acid sulfate soil | place: Finland: Risofladan, Vaasa | collected... | reverse complement strand
CGCCCGTCCCGATCCAGACCCAGCCGAACCGAGTCGCGATCCCGGTGCCGGTGCGGCCGAAATCGACGGTCTCGAAGCCGACCAACGGCACCGCCAGCACGAACGCGACCGCCGCCGCCATCGCCGCATCGCGCAGGGCCGCGCGCACACGCGCCGCCGCCATCAAACTTTTTCCACCTCCGGCCGGCCGAGCAGGCCGCTCGGCCGGAAGATGAGCACCAGCACCAGCACGGCGAAAACCGCGACGTCCTTGTAATCGGACGAGAAATATCCCGACCAGAACGCCTCGATGAGACCGATCAGCAGCCCGCCCAGCATCGCCCCCGGAAGCGAGCCGATGCCGCCCAGCACCGCCGCGGTGAACGCCTTCATTCCGGCGAGGAAGCCGATGAAGAAATCGATCACGCCGTAATAGAGCGTCACCATCATCCCGGCCACGGCGGCCAGCGACGCGCCGATCACGAAGGTCCACGAGATCGTGCGGTCGACATCGATCCCCAACAGCGCCGCCATGGTCATGTCCTGCTCGCAGGCGCGCTGCGCCCGCCCCAGCGGCGTCGCCGCGATCACCATGCTGAACCCGGCCATCAGCCCGATGGTAAGGACGATGATGATGACCTGGAGATAGCTCATCTGGACGACGAAGCCGCCCTGCTCGAACAGGCGGAAGCCGCCGTTGATGACCGGCGGCAGCGACTTCACCCGTGCCCCTTGGAGAATCTGCACGTAGTTCTGCAGGAAGATCGACATGCCGATCGCCGAAATGAGCGGCGCCAACCGGAACGATCCCCGCAGCGGGCGATAGGCCAGGCGCTCGACCGTCCAACCATAGACGGCGGTGAAGGCCATCGCGGCGAGCAGCACCAGCAGCAGCGCCAGCGGCACATAGCTCACGCCGACGATGCCAAGCAGCAGATAGGCGATGAGCGACACGAAGGCGCCGATCATGTAAAGCTCGCCATGGGCGAAATTGATCATGCCGATGATGCCGTACACCATCGTGTAACCAATCGCGATGAGGCCGTAGACCGCCCCGAGCGTCAGACCGTTGATGAGTTGCTGCACGAAATAGGCCATCGGCGGCAACGTTAAGCGTCGCCGCCGAGCCTCGCAAGGCGAAGGCGGTGCCGGTCATGCCGCCGTGTCGCATCTGGATCACGATCACGCGTCCTTCGACGGTTCGCTCCGCTCGCGCTCGGGATGGGGAATTTCCTTAATGCCTTCAAAGATGTACCTCATGCTGAGGAGCGCGCGAAGGGCATGTCTCGAAGTATGCAGGATGTTGATGCGGCGGCAAACGGCGAGGCTGCGTCAGAATGCAGCGACAGCACGTCACAGTGGCGGTGCGGCGGCCGCACGCGTCCCGCTCCCCGACTCGTGATGGGATTTGATGGCCGCGTTTCGTTTCCTGGGCTATGACAGGCGGCATGTTTCCCTGGCAAGATTACGGCGGTCGGTTCTCGCCATTGCGGACGACGGTGTTCGCCCTTCTGTTCATGCCGGCCCTCTGGGTTTTATACCTCTTTGCCACGAACGATCTTGGCTCCCGGCCCCTAACCGAGGCGATCCACGATTTCGGGCTGTGGACGATTCGGTTCATTTTCCTGGCCCTGGTGATCTCGCCGGCGCGCCGCCTGCTCAATTGGCCGCAGCTCATCGAGGTGCGCCGCATGCTCGGCGTGACGGCGGCCGCCTATGTGCTGGTTCATTTCTGCCTCTACGTCGCCGACGAGTCGTTCAATCTCGCGACGGTGGCATCGGAGATCGTGCGGCGCATCTACCTGACGATCGGTTTCGTCACGCTCTGCGGCCTCGCCGTGCTGGCCGCGACCTCGACCGACGGCATGGTCAAGCGCATGGGCGGGCGGAACTGGCAGCGCCTGCACCGCATCGTCTATGCCATCGGCGTGCTCGCCATCATCCATTTCTTCATGCAGTCGAAGCTCGACGAGTGGGAGCCGATCTGGATGGCCGGTTTCTATGTCTGGCTGATGGGTTGGCGCGGGCTCGACTGGTTGGCGCCGCGCGGCCGGACCGCGCCGCTGTGGCAGGTGGTGGTGCTCGGCCTCGTCGCCGCGGCCGCCACCGGCATCGGCGAGGCCGGGTATTACGCCCTTTTCATGCACGCTCCGTTCCAGCGCGTGCTCGCGGCGAATTTCTCCTTGGCCATTGGCGTCCGCCCGTCCTGGATCGTGCTCGCCGCCGCTTGCGTGATGACGCTGGCCGGGACGGCGCGACGGCGGCGGCGCGTCAGCGGCCCGCGCGCCCCTTCGCCAGAACGTAGTCGAGCTTCTGCCGCGCGAGGCGCCTGAGCGCGGCCTGGCCCGAGGCCGGATCGCCGACGATGCTCGCCTCGATGCCGGTCGCGGTATCGACCGCAGTGACCTTCACTGCGGCGCCCCGGCGGATGAATTCGAAGATGATCTCGCGCTCCTCGCCCATGCCGCTAAAATAGCGCCATTGGCCCACCGCCGCCATTCCGCGAGGAGCACCGCATGACCACCCCCGCCGCCCGCCGCGACAGCGGGAAGACCGATCGCCCGGTTTTCAATTGGCAGGACCCGCTGCGCCTCGACGACGAACTGCACGAGGACGAGCGCATGGCGCGCGACAGCGCCCGCGAGTTCGCGCAGGAGAAGCTGCTGCCGCGCGTCCGCGCCGCCTTCCGCGAGGAGCGCGTCGACCGTGACCTCCTGCCCGAGCTGGGCGCCCTTGGCCTGCTCGGCGCCACGATCGAGAGCTATGGCTGCGCCGGCGCGAGCTATGTGTCTTACGGTCTCGTCGCGCGGGAGCTGGAGCGGGTCGATAGCGGCTACCGCTCGGCGCTGTCGGTGCAGTCGTCGCTGGTGATGCATCCGATTCACGCCTTCGGCACCGAGGAGCAGCGGCAGAAATACCTGCCGGGTCTCGCGCGGGGCGAACTCGTCGGCTGCTTCGGCCTCACCGAGCCCGACCACGGTTCGGATGCGGGCGGGATGAAGAGCCGCGCGCGCAAGGTGGACGGCGGCTACGTCCTCAACGGCAGCAAGATGTGGATCAGCCATTCGCCGATCGCCGACGTCATGGTGGTATGGGCGAAGGACGAAGCGGGCGTGATCCGCGGCTTCCTGCTGGAGCGCGGGATGAAGGGGCTGTCGACGCCCAAGATCGAGGGCAAGTTCTCGCTGCGCACCTCGATCACCGGCGAGATCGTCATGGCCGACGTGTTCGCGCCGGACTCGAGCCTGCTGCCCAACGTGACCGGGCTGCGCGGCCCATTCTCCTGCCTCGACAATGCGCGTTACGGCATCGCCTGGGGTGCGCTCGGTGCCGCCGAGTTCTGCTGGCACGCGGCGCGCGACTACACGCTCGCGCGCACCGCCTTCGGCCGGCCGCTCGCCGCGAACCAACTCATCCAGAAGAAGCTGGCCGACATGCAGACCGAGATCACGCTCGGCCTCCATGCCTGCTTGCGTCTCGGCCGGCTCAAGGACGAAGGCCGCGCCACGCCCGAGATGGTGTCGCTCCTGAAGCGCAACTCGACCGGCAAGGCGCTCGAGATCGCCCGCACGGCGCGCGACATGCACGGCGGCAACGGGATCGTGGACGAATACCACGTCATCCGCCACCTGCTGAATCTCGAGACCGTGAACACCTATGAGGGCACGCACGACATCCATGCCCTGATCCTCGGTCGCGCCCAGACCGGCATCGCGGCGTTCTGACCGGCCAAATGCAAAGCGCCGGCTCCGCGACGGGCCGGCAGCAGCAATGATCAGAAGTTGAAGCGGAGACCGGCCGACACGGATTGCGCCGTCACGATGCGGTTCAATGCGAGCTGATAATCGACGAAGAGGCTCGTCCGCTCCGACGCGGCGCCGCTCACGCCGGCAGCGAGGAGCGCGGTGTCGCGGCCGAATTGGACGCCCTCGGTCGTGAAGGCAACGCCTGGCGCTGCGGCGAAGGCGGCGGTGACACTCTCGCCGGGCGACAGCAACTCGCGCTGCCAGATCACGCTTGCCTCGGGAATGAGCGTCACGCCACCCAATGTGAGGCGCCCCGACGCCCGCACGCCCAAGAGGCTGGCGAGCGAATCCGCGTCGGCTGCCGCAACATCGAGATCGGCCGCACCGGCGCCAGACTCGCCATAGGCGTCGCTCTGGAGGTGCGAATAGCGCAGCCCCAGCAATGGCGTCACCTTAGCCTTGCCTAACCCCGCGTCATATCCCGCCTCGCCATACGCTGAATAGCTTTGCCCCGCGTAGTTGCCGCCCGCCGCCGCGTCGAAGCCGGGAAACTGGATGTTCCGCGACTCGTTGCTGGTGTTCCAGCCGAGGCCCGCGGCGACAGTCGCGTACCATGGGCGCGGCGCGAACTGGCCATAGAGCGCCGCCTGATAGGAATCGCTCGCGATCGACTCGCCGCCGTCGGCGAGATGGAGATCGGCGTGGCTGAGCGCCAACAACCCGCCGAGCACGACCGCCGGCCTCGTGCGCACATCGACCCCGGCGATTACGCCAGCGCGCTGGTCATGGTAGCCTGTCGCTGCCGCGGTGATGGCGGCACGGCCCCAGCCGCCAAAGCCGCGCGTCCACATGTGCCACGGCACCGCGCTGCCGGGCAGATTGGCGGGCGCGCCAAGCTGCGCAATGCGGATGCCGCTTCCCGACTCAATCTCTTCGCCGCTGCCGAGAGCGAGGCGCGTCTCGATTGCGTCGGTAATGTCGTCGAAGAGGCTGTGCACCGCATTCATCGAATCTGCCTGTGCCCTGGGCGCGAGCACGTCCAGGGCTTGGGCGAGATTGCTTCGGTTGAGGACATAAAGCGGCGTGACGAGCGACTGCGCCTCGGGCAAGCCCGCTACGGCCTCGACTCCGTTTTCCGTCGCCACCTCGTTCGTCGACAAGCCCGGCACTATGGCGGCCGGAACATGCACGAGGGTGAGATCGAACCCGTCCCCATCTTGCACGACGCTTGCAGAAAAAAGCGGCGAAAGCGTCGTGACGGCCGAGAAGGTGCCCTGCGGGGCAGTGGTTCCAGCGATGATGTCCCGAAAGGTCTCGCTGGGTGCGTACCGTCCGGCTACGGGCACGACTTCGAGGGTACCGGTGATGCTGAGCAAGTTCGAGGAGATCACCGCGCCCGAAGTCGCCGGCGCAATCGCAAGTCCAAGTGTCGCCGCTGACGCTTGTCTGTAAGTCCCGACACTAGTGATCGAGGCGCCTTGTTGCAGCAAGAGCGTACCGTTGTTGAGATTGAATGTGCCGACATTCGATATGGCGTCCGCGTAGGTTAGGATCCCGCTCCCGCCAAGGGCGACGGTGGTGGTGGCCGGCCCGGAGATGTCGCCGCTGATCGTTCCGCCGCTGATGTTGAGCGTGTCCGAATCTGCCATGTTGATCGCGCCGATTATGATGCCGGCTTCGGCGTTGAGCGTCGTTTTGCCCGCATTCGTCGTGTCGATGGCAGCTGTGCTGCCTTCGATGAGCCCGGTGTTGGTGATCTCCGTTGGAAAAATCACATAATCCGACGGCGTACCCAGGCGAAGAGCGGTGCCAGACGCACCGGTCGCGATGATGGACCCGGTATTGGTGATGGTATAGGGGGACCCTTGAAGATTGATGCCCAGGGCCGTTCCGTTCGTCGGGTTAGCCATCGCGACCACCGTCCCGTGGTTGACGATTGCGCTCGAGAAGTTAATGTCGAAGCCGCCACCGTAACGGGCAATGGCCGTGGCCGAGCCGATCGCGGTCGCGGCGATCGTGCCGCTATTCATGACGCCCCCGAACGAGACCGTCTCGCCCCGGATGCTGAGGCCGGAGGCAGTGTCCCCGGAGGCCGTGATGGTCCCGGTGTTGACGAGCATCCCGTTGAAGTTCGTGTAAAAGGCGGAGCCCCCGATTGCGACGCCGGTGGCATAGACACCCGAGGCGCTGATCAGGCCGCTATTGAAAATGTCGCCGGAAAAATTGCCGGTGTTGGCCGCGAGCGCCGTTGCTACGTCCCCAGTTATCGCCGAGATGGTTCCCGTGTTCGCAATGCCGCCCGAGAAACTCGCGATCTGACTGACGAGAATGGCTGTGGCAGGTCCTGCTGAGGGAAATACCAGTGCCGAAGTGGCGCTGATCACGCCGCTATTGGTGATGCCGCCTGAGACATTGATGAAGATACCTTCCAGCGGTCCGCACGGGCCGCCAAAGCTGATGCAAAAGAAGCTCCGTGGATCGCCGATAACAATTCCCATGCTCGGCACATTGGCGGTGGTCGTCGCGGTAATGCTGCCGCTGCTGGCGATGCCTTTCGTGATTGTGACGCCGAAATATTGACCCGAGGTCGCGAGGTCGGTGATGTTCAGGCCGGTCGCGCTGCCGATCGGACCGGGTTCTCGAAAGAGCGGAAGCGAGCCTGTGTTGGTCGCCGAGATGGTGCCGGCATTGGTGATGCCGCTCAACTCCGTATCGCCATTGACTATAATGCCGGTCGCGTTATCTAGGGGATCGTTCGAGGATACCGAGATGGTGCCGCTAGGCTCGACCGCGACACAATCTCCGGCGAGGCCGCTCACGCTGAGCGCACCGCTTGCGCCGCCTACGACGCTACCGCATGCGTAGGCGCCCGAGATCGTCAGGGCAAGTGCGAGTGCAAACGCACAAATTCCGGCCGCACGAACGCCAAACTGCCCGCTGAATCGCGCCGCCATGCCTCGCCAGACGATCCCATGCACCGGCCTTGTTCGCGCCCCTAGACAAGACTGGTCTGACATGCCCCGGATCCCCCAGGGTTATGGTGCGATTGTCGCCTTCTTCAGCGTGCGCGGCAACAAGTTTGAACCCGCAAAGGGGCGGACTGGTGGAAATGCCTCGCGTTCGTGAACACCTATGAGGGCACGCACGACATCCATGCCCTGATCCTCGGTCGCGCCCAGACCGGCATCGCGGCGTTCTGACCGGCCAAATGCAAAGCGCCGGCTCCGCGACGGGCCGGCGCTTTGCGAGCGGGTTTGGCCGGTTCAGGCGGCCGGGGGGAACTGGGCCGCGCGGGCGCCGAGCTCGACGGCGTGGATCCAGAAGCGCTCGAGCCGGCGCAGCGTCTTGTGGGCCGCGACGAGTTCGTCGTTCTGCGCCACGCCCTGGATCATCGCGGCGACATGGCGCTCGTGCATCTTGCTGATCTTGTGGTGCAGCGCGAGGCCCTTGTCAGAAAGCCGCACGCGCACCGAGCGGCGGTCGTGCGGCGAGCGCTCCTGCACGATATAGGCGCTCTCCAGCATTTTTTTCACGTTGTACGAGACGTTGGAACCGAGATAGCAACCGCGCAGCGTCAGCTCGCCGACTGTCATCTCGGCTTCGCCGATATTGTACAGGATCATCGCCTGCACGTTGTTGATGTCGTGCACGCCCTGGGCGTCGAGTTCGAGCTTCACGACCTCGAGGAACTGGCGGTGGAGGCGCTCCACGAGCGCGATCACATCGAGGTAGGCGGTCTGCATGGATGCCTCGGCAATTGACGGACTTCGCCGCACTCTAGCCGCGACGACGTTAAGGCCCGCTTAACGCCGATCCCTGCAATGCGCCCGCAAGGAACGGAAAAATGACCGAGAAATCCTTGGCGCCGAGCCCGGCATTGGCGAGCATCTGGTAAAGCGCCGCTGCTCCGGCCCCGAGCGGCGTCGCGGCATTGGCCGCCTGGGCCGCTTCCTGGGCGAGCTTCAAGTCCTTGAGCATCATGGCGGCGGTGAAGCCGGCATCATAGTTCCGGTTCGACGGCGCCGCCGGCACCAGCCCCGGCACCGGGCAATAGCTCGTCATCGACCAGCACTGGCCTGAGGATTTGCTGCTGATGTCGAACAGCTTCCGGCGGTCGAGCCCGAGCCGATCCGCCAGCGCGAAAGCCTCGGCCACGGCAATCATCGACACGCCAAGGATCATGTTGTTGCAGATCTTGGCGGCCTGGCCGCTGCCGGCGGGGCCGGCATGAACGATCGTCCGGCCCATCGCCTCGAGCACCGGACGGGCGCGGGTGAACCCGGCGTCGCTGCCGCCGATCATGAACGTCAGGCTCGCTGCTGCGGCACCCGCGACGCCGCCCGAGACCGGCGCGTCGAGCATGTCGAAGCCGCGCCGCGCCGCCGCCGCCGCGACCGACCGGGCCGTCGCGACGTCGACGGTCGATGAATCGACGAGCAGCGCCGAAGCCGGCGCCGCCGCCAGCACGCCCCCCTCGCCTTCATAGACCGCACGCACCGCCGCGCCCGCCGGCAGCATGGTCAGCACGAGTTCGGCGCCGGCAACGGCGTCGGCGACGGCAGCGGCACGCGCGCCGCCTTGTTCCGCGAAGCCGTCGAGCGCCGCGGGCGTGAGGTCATAGCCGACGACCCGATGCCCCGCCTTCAGCAGGTTCGCCGCCATGGGCCGGCCCATATTGCCGAGCCCGATGAATCCGATGCGCATGCGGCCTCTCCTCGTGCCGTCGCGCCCGCCCTTGGCGCGGCGCGGGATCGCGCAGCATACCGGGAAGCGGTGGCCAGCGGAACCGGACCACGCCCGGCGTATGACGTGACGCGGCGGCGCATTGCGCGCTAGCATGATCGGAAAGGACAGGGAGGACGGCGATGCGGTCGTGGAAATCATCGGCAGCGATTCTTGTTGCAACAACGTGGCTCGTTCTCGTTGCGCTCGCTTCCAGCGCCAGCGCGGCCGATACCATCGTCGCCGGCTCGCTCGGCGGCCAGGCACCGCTCTGGCCGTTCTACGTCGCCATGCAAAAGGGAATCTTCGCCGACGAGGGCATCACGCTCGATCTCAATTTCGCGCCGAGCGGCGCCAGCGTGGTGCAGCAGCTCACCGCGGGATCGATCGAAGCCGTCGTCAGCGTCGGCTTGACCGAGCCGCTCGAGGCCATCGACAAGGGCGCGCCGATCGCCATCATCCGCATCATCGGCCGATCGGCGCCCTATGTGCTCATCGCCAAGCCGACGATCAAGTCGATCAAGGATCTCCGCGGCAAGACCATTTCGATCGGCCCGCTCCCCGACATCATCACGATCTATTTCGAGCGCATGATGGCCGCCAACGGCCTCAAGAAGGGCGATTACGACGTCATCAGCGCCGGGGTCGCGGCGGCCCGCTTTGCCGCGCTCAGGGCCGGTGCCGCCGATGCCGCCATGGTGCTGCCACCGCTCAACTTCCACGCCGCCGAGCAAGATTATCCGACGATCGGCCTCGCCGCCGACTACGTGAAGGACCTGCCCTTTACCGGGATGGTTGTCTACAAGACCTGGGCGGCGTCCCATCGTGCCCTGGTGCAGCGGCTGCTCGATGCCACCACCAAGTCGATCGCCTGGCTCGACGATCCGGCCCATCGCCAAGAGGCGATCGATCTCCTAGTCAAGTCCGCCCATGCGCGGCCCAAGGACGCGGCGGCGAGCTATGATTTCCTGCGCCGGATCGGCTATTTCGAGCCGACCGGCAAGGTCTCGCGCAAGCTTTTGGGGAACATGATCGCGGCGGACCAGAAGCGCGGCAATGTCGGCGCCGCGCTGACCGTGGACCGCGTCACCATGCCCGGCCTGACGCCGCTCACGGACTAACCGGATCGAAGCGCAGTTCGCGCGCGCCGATGGGCGCGAAATAGCCCGCCACCTCGGCATCGATCACGGCTTTGGGCGAGGCGTGCTGCCAGCACGGCTTGCGGTCCTTGTCGACGAGAAGGGCCCGAATGCCTTCGTAGAAATCGTGGCCTGCCAGGACGTGCTGCGTCAGCCGGTACTCGAGCGCCAGCGCCGCCTCGACATCGGCCGCGCCGAGGTGAAGCTGGCGAAAGGTGATCTTGAGGCTCAAGGGCGAGGCGCGCGCCATCGCCTCCCGCGCCTCCTGCGCCCAATCGCCCGGCTCGTGCGCGAGCGCGGCGGCGATGGCCTCGACGCTGTCGCCGGCGAAGCAGCGATCGATCGCTTCGCGCAGCGGCGGCAGCGCCGCCTCGCCCGGATCGCCGGCAAGCGCGGCGAGCGCCGCCTCGATCGCCGGCGCCTCCCGCATGCGCTCCAGCAGCACCGCGACCCGGTCGCGCGGCACGAAATGGGTGGCAAAGCCGCAATAGAGCGCATCGGCCGCGCCGATGCTGCGACCGGTGAGGGCGAGATAGAGGCCGATCCGGCCCGGGCAGCGGTTGAGGAACCGCGTCGCGCCGACGTCGGGGAAGAGCCCGATATGCACCTCCGGCATGGCGAACACCGTCCTCTCGGTGGCGACGCGATAGCTTCCGTTCACGGCAATGCCCGCGCCGCCGCCCATGGTGACGCCATCCATCAGCGCGACATAGGGCTTGGAGAAGCGGTGGACCCGGTATACGAGCGTGTATTCAGCGCGGAAGAAATCGGCCTCGACGCCGCGATTGCCGGGCGCGGCGCGCGCTTGGTAGATCGCCACGACATCGCCGCCGGCACAGAACGCCCGCTCGCCCGCGCCCCGCACCACGACCGCACGCAGCGCCGCGTCGCCGGCCCAGGCAGCAAGCGCCGCATCGAAACGTCCGCACATCGCGAACGACAAGGTGTTGAGCGCGCGCGGACGATTGAGTGTGACGATGCCGAGCCCGCCGTGCCGCTCGAGCAGGATCGCGTCGTCGTCACTCATGCGCCGAGCAGCCGCCGGGCGATGATCACCCGCATGATCTCATTGGTGCCTTCAAGGATCTGGTGCACGCGCAGGTCGCGGAGATAGCGCTCGATCGGATAGTCCTTGAGATAGCCATAGCCGCCGTGCAGTTGCAGCGCCTCGTTGGCGATGCGGAAGCCGGCATCGGTGGCAAAGCGCTTGGCCATGGCGCAATGGAGCGTGGCATCGGGATCGCCGCCATCGAGCGAGCGCGCCGCGCGATGCACCATGAGCCGGGCCGCCTCGAGCTCGGTCGCCATGTCCGCGAAACGGAATTGCAGGGCCTGGAATTCGGCGAGGCGCTTGCCGAACTGGTGCCGGTCCTGGAGATGACGCTGCGTCGCCTCGAGGCAGGCCCGCGCGCCGCCGAGCGAGCAGGCGGCGATATTGATGCGGCCGCCGTCGAGCCCCATCATCGCGATCTTGAACCCCTCGCCTTCGGCGCCGAGGCGGTTCGCCGCGGGCACGCGGCAATCCTCGAACATCACCATCGCCGTCGGCTGGCTGTTCCAGCCGAGCTTCCTCTCGCGGCGGCCGAAGGAAAGGCCGGGCGCATCCTTCTCGACGACGAAGCACGAGATACCCTTGGCGCCCGCCCCGCCGGTGCGCAGCATGACGACATAGATGTCGCTTGCGCCGGCGCCGGAAATAAAGGATTTGGCACCGGTGATGCGATAGTCGTCGCCATCGCGCACCGCGCGCGTGGACAGTGCGGCCGCATCGGAACCCGCGCCCGGCTCGGTCAGGCAATAGCTCGCGCAATGCGCCATCGTCATGAGATCGGGCAGGAAGCGCCCGCGCTGCGCCGCGTCGCCGAAGCGGTCGATCATCCACGCTGCCATGTTGTGGATGGTGAGATAGGCCGCAGTCGATACGCAGCCGCGCGCCAGTTCTTCGAACACGATGGCGGCATCGAGCCGGCTGAGGCCGCTGCCGCCCGCGTCCTCGCGGACGTAGATGCCAGCGAAGCCGAGTGCCGCCGCCTCGCGCAGCGTCGCGACCGGAAAGATCGCCTCCTCGTCCCAGCGCGCCGCATGGGGCAGTAGCGCGCGCTCGGCGAAGTGCCGCGCCGTCTCCTGAATGGCGCGCTGCTCGTCGGTAAGCGAAAAGTCCATGGCCCGATCATAGCACGGATCGGCGTTGCCCCGCTCCGGCCGGCTGCCTATCATCGGCCGCCCATCGCCGCCCGCACCGAGGCCGCCGCCCTTGTCCCGCTTTCCGTCCCAGCCGCTCGGCGCCTATCCCCGCATCCGCCTGCGCCGCAACCGCCGCGATGCGTGGTCGCGCCGGCTCGTGGCCGAGCATGTCCTCACCCCGGCCGATCTCATCTGGCCGGTGTTCGTCCATGACGAAGCGGCGGCACGCACGCCGATCGCGTCGATGCCGGGCGTGAACCGGCTGTCGATCGCGGCGCTCACGGACGCGGCGGGCGAAGCACAGTCCCTCGGCATCCCGCTCATCGCCGTCTTTCCCGCGACGCCGCCCGAGCGCAAGACGCCGGACGGCGAGGAGGCGGTCAATCCCGACAATCTCGTCTGCCGCGCCGTGCGGGCGGTGAAGAAGGTGCATCCCGCGCTCGGCGTCATGTGCGACGTGGCGCTCGATCCCTTCACCACGCATGGCCATGACGGGGTGGTGCGCGACGGCGAGGTCGCCAATGACGAGACGGTCGCGATCCTGTGCCGCCAGGCGGTCGTCCAGGCCGAGGCCGGTGCCGACGTGATCGCGCCATCCGACATGATGGACGGGCGCGTCGGTGCCATCCGCGACGCGCTCGACGGCGCCGGCTTCGAGCGCGTGCGCATCATGTCCTATGCGGCGAAATACGCCTCGGGCTTCTATGGTCCGTTCCGTGACGCGATCGGGTCGAAATCCTCGCTCGGCAAGGCCGACAAGCGCACCTATCAGATGGATCCCGCCAACGGCGACGAGGCGCTGCGCGAAGTGGCGCTCGACCTCGCCGAGGGGGCGGACATGGTGATGGTGAAGCCCGGGCTGCCCTATCTCGACATCGTCCGGCGCGTCAAGGAACGGTTCCTGGTTCCGACCTATGTCTATCAGGTGAGCGGCGAATACGCGATGCTCCAGGGCGCGATCGAGCGCGGCTGGCTCGACGAGTCGGTGGTGATGGAAACGCTGCTCGGGTTCAAGCGTGCCGGCGCCGACGGCATCCTCACCTATGCCGCTCTATGGGCGGCAAAGCGGCTCAGCGCCGGCTGAGCGCCGCCACGAGGAACCGGGCGATGGCGGCGTCGTGCCATGACGTGGGCGGGTCGCTGCCCTGGAAGCCGATATGCCCGCCCTGCTTCGGCAACAGCGGCACGAGATGGGGATTGCCGCTCCAGTCGACCGCGCGATAAGGATCGGACGGGACCCAGGGATCGTCGAGCGCATGGATGACGAGCGTCGGCACCGCAATCGTGCCGAGAAAATTTTGCGCGGCGTTGCGCGCGTAATAATCGTCGGCGCCGGCGAAGCCATTGTGCGGCGCAGTAAATAATTCGTCGAACTCCCGGATGCTGCGCACGCGGCCAAGGACGCGGCGCTCCTCGGGCGAAAGCACGGCGGCGGGCGCCGCCGCCTCGCGGCGAATGTCGCGCATGAGATAGGCCTGATAGGGTGCGTTGCGCCGGCGCTGCATGTGCCGTGACGTCGCGGCGAGGTCGATCGGCGCCGATACCGAGACCGCCGCGCGCACACGCGCCGCCGCGCCGCGCTCGCCCAAGAACTTGAGCAGCATGTTGCCGCCGAGCGAGAAGCCGATCGCGACGATCCCCTGGGACGCGAGCGGCTCTGGCAGCGCCGCCAGCGCCATCGCAAAATCGTCGCTCCTTCCACCATGATATTGCAGCCGGCAGAACGGTCGCGACGGCCCTGCCCCGCGCAGGTTGAGGCGCAGCACCGGATAGCCGTGCGCGCAGAAATGCACGGCGCTGCGGCGCATATAGGCGCTCAGTTCGTCGCCGCCGAGGCCATGGATGAGCACGACCAAGGGAAGCGGCGGCGCGCCGGGTGCCGGGCGGTTGAGCGTCGCCGCAAGGCGGTCACCGCTGCCGTCGTCCAGCGGCAAGATCAGGCGTTCGGCCGAATAGCCGTGCAGCCTCGCGCGCGGGCGGAGATAGTTGCTGAGGCTCTGCAGATCGCCGCCCCACCATGGCGCGCGCGGCGCGAACGGCGCGAACGACAATCCTTCGAGCGCGGCCGGCGGGATCAGCCGAGCCTGCTCCATCTCAGCGCCGGCCTGCCATTCCGCCGCTGGCGGCGGGTCGGTCCATCGAAAGCGACATCACGCGAGCAGGAAATCTCGCACCAGGGCGATCTGGTCCGCCGCCATCAGCGCCGGCGCATGGCCGATCCCCGGCAACTCGACGAGGCGCGCGCGCGGTCCCCGCGTGGTCATCGCGACCGCGTCCTCGTGCCGCAGAATGTCGGAATCCGCGCCGCGCAGGACCAGCGTCGGCACCCGGATCGCGTCCCATTGCGCCCAGAGATCGATGTCCGTCGCTTCGCCCGCCCGCAAAGCGTCGCCGATGCGCGGGTCATAGGCCCAGCCGAGCCGCCCGTCGGGCAGATTTCGCGCGCTGAAGCGGGCGAGATGAGCCCATTGCTCGTCGGAAAGCGGGCCGAATGGCGCGGCGACCCGGCGCAGCGCCGCCTCAAGCGCCGACAGATCGGCAAAGCTCGGGTCGTGCCCGACATAGGTCGAAAGCCGCCGCAGCCCCGCGGCGGCGATGACCGCGCCGATGTCGTTGAGCACGATGCGGCGGATCGGCGATCCCGGCAGCGCCGCCAGCAACATGCCGATGATGCCGCCCATCGAGGTTCCGATCCAATCGACCTCGCTCATGCCGAGCCGCGCCAGCAGCGCGGCGACGGCGCCGAGATAGGTGGGATAGGCATAGTCCTCGCCATGGGGCAGGAAATCGCTCCGTCCCCGCCCGGGCATGTCGGGGCAGACGATCCGGGCCTCGGGCGCGAGCGAAGCGGCGAGGGCATCGAAGTCGCGGCCGTTGCGGGTGAGGCCATGGACGCAGACGATGGTGCGCCCCTCCGCCTTGCCCCATTCGGCATAGGCCATCCGATAGAAGCCGTGCGGCCCCAGACAGAGAAGCGAGCGCTCGATCATCGCGGCACCATCCCGCAACCGTGCCGGCGGCGCAAGCGATTGCCGCCGGACCGGGGAGGCGGTATGAGGGCGCGTTCCGTGCTGTGGTGAAAGGCATCGCGATGGCCGCCAATGGCCCGCTTGCGGGCATTCTCGTGCTCGATCTGTCGCGTATCCTCGCCGGGCCCTATTGCACCATGCTGATGGCCGAGATGGGCGCGCGGGTGATCAAGGTCGAGCCGCCGGGCAAGGGCGACGACGCCCGCGAATACGGCCCCTTCCGCGCCGGCAAGTCGACCTATTTCGCCTCGGTCAACCGCGGCAAGCAGTCGATCGCGCTCGATCTCAAGGCCGATTCCGACCGTGCGATCTTCGCGCGGCTTCTCGCCAAGGCCGACGTCCTGGTCGAAAATTTCCGGCCCGGCACGATGGAGAAGCTCGGCTATGGCTGGGAAACGCTGCATCCCCGCTATCCGCGCCTCGTCTATGCCGCCGCCTCGGGCTTCGGCCATACCGGGCCCTATTCGAGCCACCCCGCCTACGACATGGTGGTTCAGGGCCTGGGCGGGATCATGAGCATCACCGGCTATCCCGGCCAGCCGCCGGCGCGCGTCGGCACGTCGATCGGCGATATCGGCGCCGGGCTCTATACCGCGATCGCGGTCAATGCCGCGCTGCTGCATCGCGAGCGCAGCGGCGAGGCGACCAAGATCGATATCGGCATGCTCGACTGCCAGATCGCGCTCCTCGAAAACGCGGTGATGCGCTACACCGTGCTGGGCGAGATTCCGGGTCCGCTCGGGGCGCGTCATCCCACCATCACGCCGTTCCAGGCGCTGGCGACCGGCGATGGCAACATCATCATCGCCGCCGGCAATGACGGGCTCTTCCAGAAGCTCTGCGCCGCGCTCGGCCGCAAGGATCTGGCCGAGAGCCCGCTTTACCGCAGCAACGATCTCCGGATGCAGAACCAGCCGCGGCTCCAGGGCGAGCTCGAGCGCACGCTCAAGGAGCGCCCGACCGCGCAATGGATCTCGGTGCTCGAGGCGGCCGGCATTCCTTGCGGCCCGATCAACAACGTCGCCCAGGCGCTGGCGCATCCGCAAGTGGCCGCGCGCAACATGCTGATCACGGTCGAGGACAAGGACGCAGGCACCCTGCGGCTGGCCGGCAATCCACTCAAATTCTCGGCATTTCCCGACCCGGCCACGCGCGATCCGGCCCCCGATCTCGACGGCGACCGCGCGGCCATCCTCAAGGAGCTGGGCTAGGCACCCGGCCGGGTTGGCTCCCACCGAATTTCGCCGGCCGGCTTAATCAAGCGTTACCGGTTCGCCGCTACCTTGGCGGGAATGCTCAATCCTGTTTTTACCTGCCTCATCCAGCAGCACGATCTGCGCCTGGTAGTCCTCGCCGGCGTCGTCTGCCTGTTCGCATGCTTCACCACGACGAGCCTCTTCGGACGGGCAGAAAACGCCCAAGAGGGAAGACAGATCGCCTGGCTGGCGGCATCCGCCGTCGTCTTCGGCTGCGGCGTATGGACCACTCATTTCATTGCCGAGCTTGCCTACCGCCCGGGGATACCGGTCGGCTACGACCTCGGCCTGACTGCGCTCTCGGCCGTGATCGCCGTGCTAATGAGCGGACTGGGCGTGACCGTCGCGCTGCGCGCGCGCCGAGCCGCGTTCGGCGGTGCCCTGGTCGGCGGGGCGGTCGGCGCCATGCATTATGTCGGCGTGGCCGCGATGCGCTTTCCCGGCAATCTTAGTTGGAACGCCGGCTATGTCGTTGCGTCGCTCGCGATCGGCGTCGGGCTGTCCGCCTTGGCGTTTTGGGTTCGGGCGCGGACGCCGAGCCTGACCGTGCGCTCGGCCGCCGCCTTGCTCCTGGTACTGGCGATCGTCGGGCTCCACTTCGTCGGCATGACCGCCCTTTCCGTCGTCTATGATCCGACGGTGGCGATCCCGAGCGCGGCCATCGCGCCCCAGTATCTCGCCGTCGCGGTGGCCGGCGTCACCGCCGCGATCATCACCATCGGCCTCGCCGGGTCGATCGCCGACGAGAGATTGACGCGTCAGGCCATCGATGAAGCCGCGCGCTTGCACGAGAAGATCGACGCGCGCACGGCCGAGCTGCGCCAGGCGCAGGCGGATCTGCTATGCAGCGAGCGGCTTTCCACCATCGGCCAGCTCACCGCGTCGATCGCGCACGAGCTGCGCAACCCGCTGAGCGCGATTCGCAATTCGCTCTTCACGATCCGGGAGATGGCACAGGCCCACGGTACCGATTTCGAACGCCCGCTCGGCCGCGCCGAGCGCAGCATAATGCGCTGCGCGCGCATCATCGACGATCTGGTTGACTATACGCATTCGCGCGAGTTGCACTGCGCCGGCATGATCGCGGACGACTGGCTCGAGACCGCGCTCGCCGAACAGAAGCTGCCGCCGAACGTGGAGCTGCGGCGCGACTTTTGGAGCAGGAGCTCGCGGGTCTATTGGGATGCGGTGCGGATGCGGCAGGTCCTCACCAGCCTCGTCGAAAACGCCGCGCACGCGGTGAGCGAGCGC
>Ga0307372_10006369_pt1 | contig 17312 bp, 7 predicted proteins | sample OX1MG_FD_202533 | JGI IMG/M metagenome (GOLD analysis project Ga0307372, IMG submission 202533) | Soil microbial communities from Risofladan, Vaasa, Finland - OX-1 | ecosystem: Environmental > Terrestrial > Soil > Coastal area > Acid sulfate soil | place: Finland: Risofladan, Vaasa | collected... | reverse complement strand
TCACGGCCGGGGTAACCGCGGTCCAGTCATGCCCGCACTGCGGCGGCGAGGTCACCGTTCTTACCACCCTCATCGCCGAGACCCCGGCGCTACTGCGGCACCCCGGCTGAGCACCCGGGCGGACTAGCGTTCCTGGGTCGCGACGACTTTGAGGATTGTCCTGAGTTTCGTGCCGGGTGTGGCCTGCGGTTATGGGGGCATGATTTCAGGCCGAGCGCTGCAGGTGGGCGGCGGCTGTGAGGCTAGCGATATGTCGGTCGATGGTGTGGAGGGCGCGGCGGATCTCGATCGGCCCAGCCGGCGGTCGATGCGGTAATCATGAGCCGTCAGGAGAGCCTCAACGAGTTCAGTGAACGTTCCTGTCTACCAGACCCCGTACTGAACGCCCAGTGAGAATGGCCACTCGTAAGTGGAATGCATCGTGCCGATGGACAGGAACGCCTCGTCGGTGCCGTCGGCAACGCTGCGGAGGATCGACGCCGCGTCTCGGTCCGGAGCGGGTCGAACTGGTGCCCCAGCGGGCGTCCCCGCCAGGCAGGGCCGTCGATGCGCATTGCCTTGTGCCGGAGGAGCCCCTTGATCATCGCCTCGTCGAAGACCGACTCTGTGCTCACGTGGAGCGTCACGGTCTTCTGTGACAGGATTTCTTCTGGATTCAGTTTCTGGGGGGACATCACGATCCTTGCCGAATAGCTAGGGCTGGTCCTTCACGTGGTAACCGGCGCGGAATCCGCGCTGCTACGTGGCGGGGACAGCCTTCTCCAGGTCGAGGAAGCCGACAGTGCAGTCGGGGTTGATGCCGGCGTTGAAGTGCAGCACGACAGTGCGAGAGCCTTCGGCTTCGTACATGTGGTCATTAACGAGCGATGCCGAGAACTCGGAGTCCTCGTCGTAGTCGGAGGCATGAATGAAGCCCTCGATGTCGGCCTCGGCCGTCACGGAGACCCGGGCGAGGATCAACGGCGGCTCGGTGCCTGGGTCCGTTCCGTACACGGTTGCCTGGACCGTCTCAAGGTCGGGTTCCAGCCAGCGGAGCCGTGGCTCCTCCAGGGGGAGACGCAGCTCGTCAAAGTCCAGGCCGGTTCCGAAACGCTCGTCGCGGGACCTGTCCGCTATCGCCCGGCCGGCCAGCGCCTCGCATTCCTTCCCCACCGTTTCCGTGAGGTAGGTCCGGGTCGGCCCCGCGGCGGCCAGATCGCGCTGCAGTTTGATCTCGGCGGTGTCCTGCGGCTGGACGGGCACCAGCGGCACAAGGTCGCGGAGGCCGCCCTGCCGCAGCACGGTCAGCGCGGCACCGCCGAGGTCGGCGCGCAGCACGGCGGCAACGGTGCCCTGATCGTTAGCGTCACAGAAGTCCGTGTGGTTATCAGTGACCAGGACCAGCGTGTCACCGGCGTCGAGGTGAGCACGGGAATGCTCTGCCACGCTCGCCCAGATCAGCATGTCCCGGTACCCGTCGGGCCCCTTCTTGGCCCCGTCGCCCTTCATTCGGAACGGCTTCTCCTCGCGCAGTGCGCGGCTGAGCATCTCATCATGGGGCATCTTCGGCAGCGGCAGAATCGTCGCTCCGACCTGGGCCAGCCATTCCCGCAGCCACTGCTCATACCTAGCACTGAGCGTGGTGGCCCTGTCACGGTGAGTCTCGATGCCTGGCTGAGTGCCGCTGTCGAAACTGAGCTTGCCCAGGGCGTCGTCCGCGTCGCGCAACTTGCCCAGATGCAGATTGAGCTGAGTGCCGTAATGCCTGGCGGCTTCCCTGATGACGACTTCCGGCACCCACAGCTGGAGTTGGCCTTTCAAAGTCCACAGCCGCACCTGCAACCACGAGCTGCCGGACAGCGTGAGATCCGGGCGGAACCCGGTGGTATCGACCACCACGACAGGCGTCTTTGCCTTGGTCATGAGACGTACCGCCTTTGGTCTGGGAGCGGCGAGCGGCGAGACTAGTCTGCCCTACAAGCACCCCGCAACGGGGCTCATGGGCGTGATCGGTCGGTGGTGTCGGCCGAGCGCATGGCGAGAATCGAGGTTAGAGGGTCGTGAACGGGCGGGCGTCCTGTCTTTGAGCGCAGGCCGCTATTGGCGGATGCGGCTGCATAGCAACACCTTCGGCGCGGATCGCCTGGCGCAGGCGGCATCCGTTCCGGTGAGTCTCGACGTCGATGACATCAAGAAGGTGGTATGCGGCACCCGAGGCGGTCTACATCGTCGTTTACCTCGAAGCCCTCAACGAGTTCTTCGGGGAAGACCTCAGAGACCTGGTCGATCATGGAAGGCCCTTTCAGCTGGAACCAGACCCGGACGTCCGAAAGGTCGAGGGAGCCTGGCGCGGTCAGGTGTATCCCTATGTCCCTCGCGGCCCGGTCCCGCTCATACTTGACAGTGACGCCATGTCGCCGGAAGCGGCTGACGAAAAGATCAGTGTATTCGTCTTCGAATAGTAATGCGGGAAATGCTGGCGTGCGGGTCGCTGACGGGGCGGGCGCGTTGCCGGGAAGGCGGGCGACGACGATGTGCCGTGGTTCTTCTTCTCGTTCACGCTGGACTTGCTCGACCCAGATGCTGGAGAACAAGTCGGGTGCTCCGGTGGGAGGGGTGGTCAGGTCGAGTACCAGCAGGATGCCGAGGGCCGCGCTGGTATTGGTGTAGACGGCAGCCTGGCCGAGGTAGGCGCGGAGGCCGTCAGCGCTGGCGTCCTTGAGTTCGCGCTTGCATTCAACCGAGAAGCTCACATTGCCGATGCGGACGAGGATGTCGACTCGGCCGTGGCTCCGGTCGCTTACCTCAGCTGCGACGGCGCCGTACAGCGGTCCTTGGCTGAGCCAGTCATAGTAGTCCTGCTGGAGTTCGCGTTCCAGGACGGATCCGGGCCCGGGGTTTCGGAGGAAGGCGGTTCGCGCCCCGCCCATGGCGGTCCCGATGTCGTACCGGCTGACCAGGTACAGGATGGTCTGCTGGAGAAGGATCGTGAACGGCCCGCCGGCAATCGGCCAGTCGGGTGAAGCCTCTAGCTCTTGGACAAGCCTACGGAGCTGCGGTCGGCCTTGATGCCGCCTGTGGCGGACAGCCTGGGTTCCGCAGATAAACGATCACCTAGTCGGTGTTTTGGGGTGTTGACCTGCGGAAATGGGTGCAGGCCCGGTGACGGGCGTGTCACTAGGCGGCGGGATCGGCGCTGGTCAGGGCGTTGCGGGTGCGGCGGAGATGACTAGCGGGGGCTCGGCCAGGTCCAGGGTCTTGAGGATGTGCTTGTGGCTGGCGGTGAGCTGGGTGCGGTGGGTGAAGGTGCCGTGGTCGCCGGTGAAGGTGCCCAGGTGGATGCGCTGGAGCTCGGCGCGCAGGTGGTTCCAGGTCTGGCCGGTGGTGGTCTCGGTGATGCGGATCAGCAGCAGGGCCAGCCAGCACAAGGTGACGTGCGCGCGGATCCGGTCTTCCAGGTGGTGGTAGGCCGGGCGCAGGTCGATGATCTGCTTCATGTCGCGCCAGCCGCGCTCGACTTCGAGCAGCTGCTTGTAGCCGAGCGCGATGTCCTCGGCGGAGAGTCTGGCGTCGGCGCAGCGGAGCAGGAACTTGCCGTCCAGCCGCTGCTCGGCCTTGATCCGGGCGATATCGATGCGCAGCAGCCCGCCAGGGGTGGTCTTCAGGAACTTCTTCAGGCCGTCTCTGGCCGAGATGACGCCGCTGAGCCGGGCCCGGTCAGTGGCGCTGAGTGCGTCGGTTCCCTCGATCATGCCGGTGAGCTGGGTGATGAGCTGGCCGCGGATGGCGGCGTCCCGGGTGGCGGCGTCGGGGTTGCAGCAGATCACCATCCGGTCACCGGCGCCGTCGATCCTGACCTCTTTGACGTGCATGTTCCCGGCGACCTGCCGGTAGCGGCCCTGGCGGGCCAGCGCGGCCTGGATGTCCGGTGCGGCCGAGCGCAGTTTCTCGCCCGGGATGTAAGCGCCGCCGGCGCGCATCAGGTGCCGCCGGTTCTCCCTGGAGGAGAACCCGCGGTCGCCGACCCAGATGATGCGGGCCAGCGTCCGCTCGCGCATGTCGTCGCGGGCCTGGCGGATCAGTGCCTGATCGCCGGTGTTCCCGGGCCAGCACCAGCAGCGGACCGGGATCCCGTCGCGGGTGACCGCCATCCCGACGATGACCTGCGGCAGGTCCGGCCGGGAGTCCTTGCTCTTGCCGTGGCTGCGGAACCCGGCCTCATCGGCTGCCCGGCCATCGGCGCCGTCAGCGGTGCGGCGGCCGTCCTGATCGCGGGGCAGCGCCTCGTCGGGGTACTCCGTCTCGAAGTAGGTGGAGGTGGTGTCGAAGAACAGCAGGTCGACTTCGAGGTTGAGCAGGCTGGCCAGGTTGTCATAGACCTTCTTGCCGAAGTCGCCTTCCATGGCGTGCAGCTCGTCCATCGCCCGGTAGCAGGCGTCGTCGCTGACCTGGTCCAGGCCGTCGATGTGCACGTCATCCGTTACCCAGCCGGCGGCGGCCAGCTTGCTGGACGGCGCCAGGGCACGGTTGGCGACCAGCGCGAACAGCGTCCGTTCCAGAGCGGGCCCGTCCAGCCGGCGGCCCGCAGCGCAGCCGCGGATCACCGCGTCGATGCCCAGCCGCCGCCACAGCCCGTCCAGCACGTACGCGCCGCCGAGCGGCACCGAGGAGACGAACTCCCACCCGGTCCGGGCGGTCGCGGCCAGGGCCGCGCCGGGCTCCAGCAGGCGTGACAGCGACGTGACCAGCCGGACGATGGCCTCGCGGTCCAGCTCATCTTCCCGGCCGAAGTTGTACAGCACCCGGGTGCGCGACCGCTGCGTGCCGGCGTCCCACTCGTTGTGGGCCAGCTGCAGGTAGCGGACCACGCCGCTGCGGGTGGTCCGCGACGAGGTCTTCACGCAGGGCACGGGCCAGAAGCTACCGCCTCGCCGCCTCCTAGGGCAAATCAGCTTATTGCCGCTAGGTGATGACCTTCAATCGCCTATCTCACTGTGTATATCCAGATGAACCGTGTCACTAGGCTATTTTCCGTTTTTCCGCTAGGTGGAACGCGCTGACCTGGGGATTCATCGTTGGCGCATCCCAGAACACCCGATTATCTGCGGAACCCAGGCACGCATAGTCCACAGAATCCGGCGGCGGGCGCGGCGTCTCCCTGCGGGGCCGGGATCTCGCGGAGGACTTGCCGAGGTTGCTGTCGCCCGGGGCCGCTGAGGTGATCATCTCTTCGCCGACTGTGCGGCCTGTCGCGCTGCTCCGCGATGCAGTGCCCCAGCCGTGCGGCCCGCGGCGCATCCGCTTGCAGTCGCGCTGAGTCACGGTCTGCACACGTGGACCTTTGATGGACCTGCCGTCGACCTGGGATGTACCTGGCGGGGCTGGCACTGATGGGGCTGGAGGTAAATATGCGCGTCACCTGCGCGTTTCCGTCAATGCTGCATGCGGGTTCGCTGCACTAGAGAATCTGGCACGGTAAGGCAAGCGCGGCGCCCGTGCCGCTGAGGCCATGGGGAGGACGCTCTGATCCTGACACAGAGGGGTACCGCGACGGCTTCGAGCGGTTCTGGCGATGGCGGGCGAGGGGACAGAAGTGCGGGGTTACCGGCCGCCTTGGGCCAGTCCGGCGTAGTGCAGGACGATTGGCTTTCGCTCCAGCTCCAGCTCCGGCTTCGCCAGTGAGGTCGGAGCTTCGGGCATCGGTGGGGTGGTTCATCACCCAGCATCGCGTCGTTGCTGGCCGGCAAGATCAGGCCTGCCCGCCGGATATTGACGCGCCGGTATTGGCCCGGTCCACTGAGTGACCGCATGCCTGGTCCTATACTGCGGACGGCATGTTGATTGAAGTGAACCTGATACCCTTTTTCCGCGAGCACGAGGCGTGACCACGCGCCTGGAGCCCGGTCGTCGAGTCCGGCTGCCTGGGATCGACGGCTGGACGACTGTCACAGATGCCATCGAGACGGCTACGGGCTGGCGGATCTATGCCGATACCGACGATGGCGGCATGGTTCGTCGTGACCTCACGACGGAGCAAGCAGGACTCCTCGAAGTCATCGCGGAGGACGGCTCGGCCGACTCTGTTTGCATCCTCGCCGGCCTGTGGGCTGAATGGATGCGAGCTGCGACCGTCAACGCGTCTGCTAGTGCGCTCGCCACGACGCCGTTGCGGCCGTACGCTCACCAGGACAACGCCGTGTACGGGGCGATGCTGCCCCAGCCACGCCTGCGCTTCCTCCTGGCCGACGAGCCTGGGACCGGCAAGACCATCATGGCCGGCCTGTACCTGCGGGAGATGCAGCGCCTCGGACTGGTGAACCGGGCGCTCGTCGTGTGCCCTGCGCACCTTGTAACCAAGTGGCAGGCCGACTTCGAGCGGTTCTTCGGCGGAGGCCTCAAGCGCATCACGGCCGACACCGCCAAGGACGGCCCGCTCAGGCCCGACCAGGACCTGTGGATCACCAGCCTCGACCTGGCCGCCGTCAACCCGATGGTTCAGGAGGTAATCCGTCCTGATCGCGCCGGCTGGGACGTTGTCGTATTCGACGAGGCTCACCGTCTCACTCCGACCGCGCAAGGCTACTACCAGGTCGGGCGGATGCTCTGCTATGGCTCCCCGCGGGTGCTGTTGATGACCGCGACACCACACCGGGGCAGCGAGTGGCTGTTCCGCTCGCTCATGCACCTTGTGGACCCTGCCGTGTTCCCTCCCTCTGACAGGGACGACGATCTCACTCATCACGTCAAGCCGGGCCGGATCCACTTCATCCGCCGGATGAAAGAAGAACTCGTCGATTACGACGGTGTCACGCCGCTGTTCAAGGGACGCAGTGCGAGCAACGTCGCGGTGCCGCTGAACGCCACGGAGGCCGCGTTTTACCAGCAGGCGCTCGAACTGGTCGACTCTTACTTTCCGGCCGGCTCGGCCGCGCTGGCCCGGATGGTATACGGGAAGCGGGCGGCATCCTCGCTGTTCGCGCTGGCCGAGACCCTCCGCCGTCGTCATGACAAGATGGGCACCGAGACACCCGTAGCGGCCGCCGCTGCCGCGGATCCCGAGGACGAGGACCCGCCGACTCGGGACGAGGCGAAGGTCACCCACGAGGCGTCCAAGTCCGCCAAGGCCGAGCGGATTGCCATCAGGCAGGTTCTCGACCAGCTTGAACCGCTCCTGGCTGGCGGCCCGCACCAGGTGTCCAAGTGGCCGGCGATCGAGAACGAGTGCCTTGGACCTAACGGCATCCGGCCGGGCAACGGCGAGCAGGCCGTCGTGTTCACCGAGTACGCGGACACGGCCGACTGGCTCGTCGGCCGGTTCAGGTCAGCCGGGTACACCGCTCAGAGGTATTCGGGCCGTGACGCCCACAACATCCGCGACGATATCCGGACAGCCTTTGCCCGGCACGACTTCCAGATTCTCGTCTCCACCGACGCCGGCAACGAGGGAATCGACCTTCAGAGCGCCCACGTCCTCGTCAACTGGGACATCCCCTGGTCCCTCGTCCGGCTCGAACAGCGGATGGGCCGCATCCACCGGCTGGGCCAGACATGCGATGTGGAACTCTACAATCTCATCGCCACCGACACACGCGAAGGCGACGTGCTGCAGGTGCTCCTCGACAACCTCGTGGCCGCCGCCAACAGGCTTGACGGCAAGCTGTTCGACAGCCTCAGCCTCGTGGCTGAGAACCTGAACCTGGATATGGAGTCCCTGCTCGCTCGCACATATGATGAGCGGGCCGTGCCCCAGGACGCCATGAAGGCCGCCCTGGCCATGACGGTCGCACGTCTTGAGGCCGAGGCGAGGAAGGCCGCCCGCGAGGAGGACTTCCTGCGGAGTTCGGTTGACGTTGCCAGTGCCCTCGCAGGGCTCCACAAGGATGCTCTCGATCGGGTGAACCCGCACATTGTCGAGACCTTTCTAGCCCGGCTCTCCGCTGCCGGCGCCGTGACGGCCGTGCCGCACGCCTCTGGCAACGGCATTTTCCTCCTCCGCTCCGCGCCCGACGGCCTGCTTCCGTCCGAGCTTGGCGGCGGTAAGGAGGCAGTAGTCGCGACCAGCGCCGCAGCTGTGGCCCGGGCCGCTGATGAAGGCTCGGCTGTGGCGGGCGTGGTTACTCTGGGGCCAAGCGAGCCGGCATTCCGGTCACTCGTCCTTGAGGCACAGCAGCGGCTGCGGTCGCACCTGTTTCAGGGCGGCACGCTCTCGGACCCGACTAGTTCGACTGGCTACGACGTCGCATGTTATGAGGTAGAGGCAAGCGAGGGCCTGCGCCGAACGGTCTGGCAGTCACTCATCAGGGTGGATGACACGGGCGCCCGTGTCATCCGGTGGGAATCCCTCGCCAACCTGGTGTCGTGTGACGAGCCTGGCCGGGCGCTGCATCCTGCGAGGGCGGCCGACGCGGATGCTGCGGCACGTGATGCAGCGGATGCCGAGCGAGCCCGCCGGATGGGCGCGTTGGCAAACTGGCTGGCGGGCGCCCGATATGACCTCGAAAGGCTGCCGGGCTCGCTGACTTCTGACATCGCCGACCCGGCCAGGCGCAGCGCCGAGCGGCGACGGCTGGAGGCGGCTGTTACCGACAACCTTGCCGACCTCGAACGCATGGCGACCGTGCAGGTAGGTGAGGTGCGCCGGGTCGGGTGGTCACATGTGACGCCGGCCGGGCCGCCTCCCGACCCGACCGAAAAGGACAGCGAGGACATTTCCATGCGCCTCGTGACCCGCACCCTCCGATCTGACGGGTGGGGGGTCGCTGACGTGCACCTTGAGGACCGTGGCTACGACCTGCTGGCCATCAAGGGCCGCAACCAGCGGTGCGTCGAGGTCAAGGGCGTCTGGCGCTCGGCGTCTGCCAGCGGTGTGGTGCTCACGGGGAACGAGCTTCTGATCGCCGGCCAGATGGGCCGCGACTACTGGCTCTGGGTGGTTGATAGCTGTTCCGAAGGGGTGGGCAAGACGTTCGGCGTGTACGCCGACCCTGCGGCCGAGTTCGCCGGCCTCACCAAGGACCAGGCACTCGTCCGGGTGCCCGGGAGCGCCCTCCAGGCGGCAAGGCAGGAGGTCGTGCCCGCATGAGGATGATCGAGCGGTGGTTTCCCTGCCAGGAGGTCAGCGAGGCGTCAGCTGCTGGCTGGGGCACAGGCAACGCTGAGGCTAACATTTTCACCTGGTTCGCTAAGCGGCCCCTAGCACAGGCCAAGGCCGCTGTCATCACCAGTCTCCTGCCATGGCCCGCTGACCCGGCTGAGCAGCGCCGGCTCCAGGATCTCGTGCGGCGCTCACTTGTCGGTTCCGGCGACGCCAAGAAGGCCAGCTACGACGAGGCCCACGATGATCTCGTAGCTGAGCTAGCGCGCCACTACCCGCTCGGCGCCCGGTTGCTCGACCCGTTCTCTGGCCGCGCGATGATTCCCCTTGAGGCGGCCCGGCTCGGCGTCGCAGCGCTCGGCGTTGACTACTCACCCCTCGCGACCCTCGCCGGGCAGCTCCTCGCCGAATACCCGCTGAGGAGCTGGGACCAGGAACCGCCGCTGCCGTTCGGCGAGGACAGCGGCCAAATGCTGCGGAGTCCGCTCGCCGACGACGTCGCCTCCGTTCTTGCCGAGGTCGGCCGCCGCCACAAGAAGGCTATGGCCAAGTACTACCCGGCAGTGGGCGGACTCCAGCCCTGGGGCTATCTCTGGGCGATCAGCCTGCCTTGCCGGGAGTGCGGGCGGCGGTTTCCCCTGACGGGTTCGCTACAGCTCCGCTACCCGCTGCCGCGGAAAAACGACCCCGGCCAGTCGTACGACATCCTTGTCGACAAGGGCCATGGCAGCTGGGACATTGACGTTCACGAGGGCGTCCCGTACGGGCAGCCGACACGGGTGGTGGCCCAGGGGAAGAACAAATACGACTCCGATGGGAAGGTCGCAGTCTGCCCGTTCTGCGGGCATGTTCACCCCAAGGACGTGCATACGCGGCTCGCGCGCGAAGGCCTCGGCCAGGACGAGCTGCTTGTAGTTGCCGACACTGAACCGTCGGGACGCAAGGTGTTCCGTGCCCCCACCGACATCGACCTCAAGGCAGTCGGGTACGCAGCGAAGGCGCTGCTGGACGAGCCGGGTTTCGGCACCCTCCCCGCAGTACCGGACGAGCAGATTCCACCGGGTAACACGTGGACCATCCAGCCCACTGTCTATGGAGCCAAGACCTACGGCGACCTCGCTAATCACCGCCAGACACTCGGATTCGTCCGGCTGTGCCGGACCATCAACGAGCTCGCCACGGACCTCGCGTCGGCAGGACTTGGCGTCGACTACGTAGCCGCTCTCACCGGCTATGCGGCGTCGGTTCTGGCCAGGAAGCTGCGCCGGGCAACGAGGGGCTGCACCCTCCAACCCTGCCTGGACAGGCGCTCGGACTCCAACTACGTCAAGGTCAGCGACGTGTTTGGTATGAACGAGTCCAGCATCGGGTTCTCGTACGACTATTTCGAGGTCGGGCTGGGCGAAGGGGCAGGCTCGTGGGCCACAATCGCAGGCGACACGGTCAACGCCCTGCGCCGCCAGGCCAAGCGAGCTGCGGGCAGGCCGGCGGATCTGCAGAGGGGCTCGGCCACCGCCATCCCACGCCGCCCGGAGTCCCTTGATGCCGTAGTCACGGACCCGCCTTACGATTCGATGATCGACTATTCCGACGCATCAGATCTGTTCTATGTCTGGGTCAAGCGGGCACTGTCATCGACCCACCCGGAGCTGCTGGTCACGGCCGAACCCCACGGCCTGCAAGACAAGGACGAGGAGATCATCGTCAAGAAAGGAACCCCTGCCGGGGACCACAGGACCCAGGAGCATTACGACCGGCTAATGGCGAAGGCGCTAAGCGAGGCGGCCCGTGTCGTGCGGCCCGATGGCGTCGTCACGATCGTATTCGGCCACGGCGACCCAGACGTCTGGCGCCGCCTGCTCGATGCCATCACATCAGGCGGCCTGTACCTGACGGGATCGTGGCCCGCACGAACCGAGAAAGGCGGCCAGGCCGGATCGTCCAACATCCAGACGACGCTGACCATGTGCTGCCGCCCCATTGGGCCAGGTCGGCCACTCGGACGGGTCAACGAAGTGCGTATGGAAATTCGCAAGGTCATCAAGGAGCGCGTCCCGCTGTGGGAAACGAGCCGCCTGGCCCTCACCGACCAGCTGATGGCGTCAGCAGGGCCCGCCATGGAGGTGGTCGGCCGCTATTCCGAGGTCGTAGACCCATCGGGCGAACGGGTTGACCCTTACGACTTTCTCGTCCTCGCCAGGCGTGCTGTCCAGGAAGCCGCCGCCATCCGCATTGACAACCTGCCGTTGGAGACGTTCGACGCCAGGACGCAGTTCGGCCTGTTCTGGTCGCGGCTGTTCGGGCGGGGAGTCGCGCCCAAGTCAGAGGCCCGCTGGGAGGCCATGGCCTCCGACCTGTCCATGGATGACCTCCTTGGCGTGCTCACCAATGTAGACAAGGGCACCCGGCTTTGTTTCGGGAAGGAGGCCAAGCGGCTCATCAGCCCGGAGTCAGCTGTCATTGACGTGGCCCTCGCCCTCTCCCGATCCTGGCAGGAAGGCCTCGACGAGGTCGGGCGGGTGATCGCCTCAAGCGGCAGGGACGTCGATGATGACCACCTGTTCGCCGCGCTCACATACCTGTCCGCCCGCATGCCCGAGTCCGACCCGGACAGGGCAGCGTGGACTGCCATCGTCCGCTATCGGAGCACCCTCGGCCCGGCCGTGAAAAATCTTGTGGCCACGGCTCGTCAGGCTGACTCCGATGCGGGAAGACTCACTCTGTTCGACCTCCGAGGGGAAAACTCCGAGTGAAGATTACTGCCACGCCTTGGTGGGAAGCTGTCCGCCTTCGAGCCGAAATCAGCACCGCCTCCGGGGGCCTGGATGATGTCCAGATGTCCCTGTTCAACGCCGTGTATGGCGCTGCTGGCGAGAAGCCGCCGTACGCGAAAACCGGCTACTACGGCGAGATCACGTTCCCCAGTGACAACCTCGTGGACCTGATGGCGAAGGTCGCTGTGCGGCTCGGGGCGGAGGGAGAGCTGTACATCCGCGCACCCGCCTTGTACCGGCTCGACCAGGGCATGGGCGGCGGCAAGTCCCACGGCCTCGTGGGCCTCTGGCACCTCGCTGCCCACCCGCAGGAGCTGGCCGAGACCGACATCGGCCGCGCCGCGCTTGATGACGCCCTGCGCATTGCAGACGGTGAGGTGTCAGCCGACCTGGGCGATCCGCAGGTGGTCGTACTCGCCTGCGACAACATGACGGCCGGCCAGGGCGACGCGGCGTTCGACGGCCCGGCGAAATCCCTCCATGAGCGGTTCCTCTGGAGGCTGTTCGGCGGCGACAATGCCCTCTTCAAGAGGTACCAGCCCCATTACGCCGACAAGAACAAGCTCGCCGAGGCACTCACAGCCGTTGGCCGGCCTGTCCTCATCCTCGTCGATGAGATCCTCGACTACGTCAGGCAACTGTCCGACTCGGCCAACCACGATCTTGCCGTCAAGGACATGGCATTCCTCAAGGCCGTCTTCGACGTGGTTAACGACGTGCCCCATGTCGCCATGGTTGTCGTGATGATCGACTCCGAGAAAGACCCGATGGCACTCGATGCCACCGCCCAGGCCAACCGGGCCGAGATTGAGGCCAACCTCCGCCGCAACGGCACTCCCGCCACCGTCACCTCCAACACTGACTTTGCCGCCATCCTGCGGCGGCGGCTGTTCGAGAACCAGGCGCCCGCAGAGGTCATATCCGCCACCACAGCCATGTTCGAGGCAGCCACCAGTGACGCGTGGCGCCAGAAGGTGTTCGCCGCGCTTCCTCGCACGTCGCAGGCTGACTTCGCCGTCGAGGTCGCACGCTGCTACCCGTTCCACCCATCGCTCATGGCTCTCGCAGAGCAGGAGTGGGCGCCCATCGCGGGATTCCAGAAGGTCCGGTCGACGATCAAGATATTCGCAGCCACCGCTTACGCTCATGCGCAATGCGGCAAGTCCGGGCGGTGGGCCCCTGCGCTCATCGGCCCGGGCGACCTGCCGCTGTGGGCTACCGAAGTCCGCGAGTCCATCATCGGCTCGGGCCTCATCGCAGACGGCCGCACCCAGGCGAACTACCGGGGCATCGCCTCCGCCGACATTGTCGGCGACAACCAGTCCACCGGAGCCGCGCGACTCCTCGACCTCGCCCGGGATGCCGGCGCTGCGGTCCAGTTCGTCACCGTCAACCCCCGAGCCGCCGAGCGCATGGCGACAGCCTTGTTTCTTTACTCAGTGGTCGGCACGCGCGCCCAGGGGCGGCGGGGAGCGACCGAGGCTGAACTCAAGGCTGCCGCGTTCGTCCCTGACACCGGGTTCAGCGTGGCCGAGGCTGAAGGGGTACTCGCCGAGCTGTCCAACCCTGACACCGGCCTCGCAGCTCTTGAGCGGACACCAGGAACCGGAGGCCAGCCCGCCCGGCTGTTCCTGTCGACCAAGCAGACGCTCACCATGTGGTTCCGTTCGATGCGGCAGTCGGCATCCGATTCCGACCGGGACGCCGAGCTACGCCGTGCCGCAGAGTCGCTGACCAGCACTGGCCCGTTCAAGGATAAGAAATTTGTCCCTGAGGACCTGGACGCCGACGAGACCAGGCGGCCGAGCCCGATGGAGGCGATCGCCACCGCCGGCGTGGACGACGCACGTACGACCAGGCTGGTAGTGCTTGACCCGAGGATGTTTAGCCTGGGCAACGGCGCAGACAGCGAGACAAGCCTGGCGGTCACCGCCGCTCTCGGGGCAGGGAACCAGAAGCTGCCAGTGAGCTGGGCGTCCTCGGCTGCGTTTAGTGTCGTCAACGCGCAGGCGCGAAAGGTGGCCCGTCAGGTCGCCGCCGACTACGTCGCCTGGAGCCGTGTCGCTGACCTGGACGCCGTCAAGACCGACGAGGAACTCAAGGCCAAGGCTCTCGACGAGCGGGCAGAGGCAAAGAAAAGCTTGCACAAGGCGGTGAGGCGTGCCTACCAGCACGTCGTCTACCTCGGGCAGGGCGAAGGCGGCGAGGGCCGGGCTGTCCATGAGTTCCGGTTCGAGGCCGAGAACCAGACGGCCCTCGACGGAACGACTGTCTGGGCAAAGCTTCTCGAAGAGGGCAAAGCTGTCGGCGTCGGTGCATTCAGATCAAGGGCGCTCATCGTCAACCTCCGCGACGACGACTACGGGCGGCCGCTAGACGAGCTGCGAGACCTGTTCTGGAGCAGCCCGCGGATGCCTCTGCTTCCTGGCGGGGAGCAGGATCTGAAAGACGCGATCTTCGAGGCCGTGTCCGAGGGCGAACTTCGGGTTGTCGACGCCCAGGGTGGGGAGCGTGCGGTTACCCGTGCCGGTGAGATAGCCGTTGGCTCGTCGTCGCTGCGATTGGCCAGACCGCTGGCAGTGAGTGGCGAAGGCCCGTCGGGCGGCGCCAGCCCGGTACCGACCCGTGGTGGTGCCGGATCCACGCCTACCGTGATACCACCCATTACTCAAGGTGACGGGCCGAGCGCGCGCGCAGAGGTTCAGCTTGCGTTGACCTTGACCACCAGCCTCACCGACCAATCCCAGCGGAACCAGGTCTGGGAGGTTCTGCGCCGCATCACCGACCGTGTGGATGACGGCGATGCCAGCCACCTCCAGCTTGTTGTCAAACTGGTTCTGCACGAGGACGAAGCGAACGGCATCGCAGAAGCCGCCCGTCAGGCGGGCGTCAATCCGACGATCACCCCTCTTGACTAGATGTCGGCCGTGCACCCTTTTGGGCTTTGGTAGAGGCCAACCCGGTGACACCTCGAATGTGCGGCCGTCGCAGCTTGAGGTGGGTGCCCGGCAGTTTCGCTATGCAACAAGTGCCCGGGGCCCGCATGGCACGAAGACCGAAGCTGGAAACGGTCTGGGCCGGCGCGTGCTCCGTGACGCGAACCGTGCGCGTGCGAGGCGTTGACCCTTGGCGGGACCTGCGGTGTATCTGGTCCGCCCCCTGTGCAGAGGATCCACGGGCCGACGGACGGCATGGCTTGCGGTTCTGCTGCGCCTGGCAGCGTTGCGGGGTGGGGGTGGCGCATGGCCAGTTCAGAGGGTGCCCTGTCGTGCGGCCCTGGGAGGTCTGGCGCACCTGGGTCCGGGCGCCTTGAAGGACGATGACGGATCGGCGGACTGGCTCAGCGGGCGCTTAAAATTAAAGGGCTATCCATATCGATGCAGTTAGGTCAAGATCTTGCGCTCAGACGGCGGGCCTGCCACAAGATGTTGACGCCGGCGCCACCCGATCCAGGCTACTGCACTTATATGGAGACCCCCTTATAATTATGCTGCGACGGCGGGGCAGCGCGGTACTCCAGCGATGTTGCGGGGGCAGCAATCGACGCGTTTTCGGAGCTTTGCAGTCTGGGGCACTTGGGTCCTGCGGGACTTGGGCTGGTGCTGGTCCTTGCGCGGCAGGAGTTGCGGCGTTTCCCCGTGCTGGAGCCGGCGTCCGGGTGGACGCCGGATGCGGTGCAGGAGACGGTCCAGTCGTTCTTCGCGGCGAAGGGCAAGGCGGTGACCGCCGCGGTCCTTGCGCAGGCTCGTGACGCCGGCTCGATGGCGAGGACCTTGCGGCGATCGGTGCGCAACTTCCTTATCAGCGAGGCGCGGAAGACGCCTGCTGGCGCGGTCCGCCGGAAGATCGAGGATCTCCTGGCCGGCTGCGGGACTTCGCTCAGGTGCCTGCCGGGCAGGCCGGTGCCGGGTGGTGGCATCTCGCTGGCGGCGGGACCGTGCCAAGGGCTGGCGATCTTCGCCCCCTGGTGGACGCGGCATATAGCGTGCCTGGCGTGCGTGCGATGCGCTGACATGGGCTCACGCCGGATCCTCGGCCATGCGCTGGGAGAGCGCCATGACACGGAGCTGGCGTACGGCGCGCTGGCGATGGCGGCCGCCGTCCGCGGCGGCAGGACGGCCGGCGTGATCTTCCACAGCGACCAGGGCAGCGAGTACACCGCGGCCCGGTTCCGCAGCGCGTGCGGCCGGCTGGGCGTCCGCCAGTCGATGGGCCGGCCCGGCCCGGCGCTGGACAACGCGGTCATCGAGTCCTGGCACTCCACGCTGGAATGGGAGCTGCGGTCCCTGCGGAAGTTCGCGACCAGGGCCGAGGCGCGGGCCGCGATCGCCGCGTGGATCGAGGACTACCACCACGAGCGCGGGCATTCGGCGCTGGGAATGCGCAGCCCGGTGGATTACGAGCGGTCCCTGGCGGGAAAGGACGCCGCGTGAGCGCGGCGGGCCCGCCGCGCGGGCCAGGAAAAGGAGGCGGCTGCGCCGCCGCTGGCCCTCTCGCGCCCGCTAAGGGTACGGGGCCGCCCCTCCGGCCTCAAGGGTGCTCCGCATCGCTCTGCGGGCGACGGCCCTTGCGGGCCGCCCTTGACCCCGGAGACCACTGCGGCCCCCGGGAACAGGAAAAGCGGGCAGGCCGCGAGCCTGCCCCGCCCGGGCACGGGCGCAAGAAGGCCAGCCATGCTAGCCATGATCACCACAACCGAAGTCTCCACGGTTTGAGGGGAATCCCGCAGCCCCCGCAAGGCCCCGCCGACGGGCCGCCGGCGGGGCCTTCCCCATCACCCCGCGCACCACCGCCAGCCATCTTCCGCCGCCCGGGAACCAACCCGGCCATCCTCACCAAGCCAAGCCGACACATAAACGCGCAACGCCGCCGGAACATGCACAAACAACGTGACCGCTAACAGTAGCCTGAGGTGTCGGCCCCCGGTCTCGATGCCCGTCTCGATGGCGGTGAAGGCCAGGGCGCTGCCGAGGGCAGCTGCTGGCCGCTTCCGGTGATCGGCCCTGGCGGGTAGCCGGGGTGATCGCCCGCCTGGGCAGGCACAGCGTCCTACACCGCTTCGACGCCACAGGTCGCCGCCCCCAGCCCGGCCGCGGCCCAAGCGGTCGCATTCGCCCTCGACCAGATCGGCACTCCCTACCGCCGGGGCGGCGAGACCCCCGGCATCGGCTTCGACTGCTCGGGGCTCACCCAGGTCGCCTATGCGGCGGCGGGCATCGCCATCCCGCGCACCTCCGAAGCGCAATGGTCCGCGCTGCCGCACGTGCCCCTCGACGCGCCCGAGCCGGGCGACCTTGTGTTCTTCAACCCCGGCGAGTTCATCGCCGGCCTCCCCGGCGCGCTGGTTGACATGGTCGCCATCGAGGTCAAAGCCGCCCGTTGTCCCGGAGCCAGGTCAACGCTCGGATGGTGACGTTGCCGCGCCAGTCGTTCTTTTGAGCCGGCGACCAGGCAAGCCAGTCGAA